>Ga0306901_1000907_pt1 | contig 10638 bp, 12 predicted proteins | sample AntRauMFilla3767_FD_190431 | JGI IMG/M metagenome (GOLD analysis project Ga0306901, IMG submission 190431) | Saline lake microbial communities from Rauer Islands, Antarctica - Metagenome Filla 3 #767 (v2) (version 2) | ecosystem: Environmental > Aquatic > Non-marine Saline and Alkaline > Saline ... | reverse complement strand
AACCCCAAATGGTCACTGAAGACTACCGAATCGGACGTATCAACGCTGTGGTAGCAGATGGTGTCGTCATTTCTTATAGTATTGAAGGGGAGAATGTCGCAGAGAAGCCACCAGTAGAAAAAACAGAAGGTCAGCCTAATCCATATTTCATGGATAACCATATGCCCGGTGATATGCCTGCCGTACAAAACCCGCCCGAGGATACTGATCCTAACAATCATGATGAGATTATTGGCATGACAACTCCAGCCGCCAAAGGGTATGCCAGGACTAATGAGGTCGACTTCCGTATCGGTAAAGTTGACGGGGAAGCCATGATGGTTACCAGTGACTTCAAACCAGGAAGAATCACCGCCGAAATTGAAAAAGACATCGTGGTCGGATACAGCGTAGAATAACCATCACCAATTTCTGCAGTGATTAGCCAGTAGTTACCTCCAAAAGACGGGCCTCTGGAAAAACACCCCCGAAGGAATCATTATTTTCCTAGCCCAAACCTTCGGTAAATCTCTCTGCAGGTTTTCTGTCTGTGGAGACAGTAGGAGTAAGTCACAGCATGATATTATCTTTGTATGGATGTCACCTCTGTTCTATTAATGTACTGGAAGATGTTATGGCCACTTTTTGTTTTCGTCGTTATATTTAGCTTATTTCTTATATTAAAAGCCAATGCAGTGTCTTTTTTCAGGAAGTGGCGGAGAAAGAGTAAGTTTGATGCCGGAAACACTCTGCGCTCAGATAAAGAGTTAACAGATTGGTTGTCAAAATTGACACCAAAGGAGTTCGAAGAACAGACAGCCGAAATGTTCAGCCGGTTAGGCTATGAAGCCAATGTTACAGGTCGCTCACACGATATAGGTGTTGATGTTGAGTTAATGAAAGATGGTAAAAAGAGTATTGTTCAATGCAAACATTACACCAGCAAAATTGGCAGACCAGAAATCGCTAGATTTTATGGAGATCTTGTGCATCATTTAGCCAACGATGGCTTTTTTGTAACAAATAACTTTTATACACTCGAGGCTAAAAAATATGCTGATGATAAACCGATCGAACTCATTGATGGAATTACATTAGTAAAGTACATGAGGGCTGCTAAGATGGGCTTTGAAACAAATGAGCAGGATGCTGTCTCGGAAGTAAGCTAATAAGCAAGCCTTATGGAGTTCCAATTGAGGAGTTTGTGACCCCGAATGCCTTTCTCCGAAGGGCGGGCCTTCGTAGAAATGTTAATCAGAAACCTAGACTCGTTCGCAGAGAACAGCAGATACACTGTGCTAAGTTATGTATAAGAGAACTTATAGTATAATGACTAAGAATTTGCTATGGCCAGGCGTAGATACAGTAAAACAACAGCAGGAGAAGAAGGTTTTGAAACACTCGTAGAAGCTGCTTCGATGGTACCTTGGTGGATTACTCTGCCTCTAGCAGCGCTATTGTTTTTCTTTGTTCCCGGTATCTACACAGAACCAGAAAACCTAACAGACCCATCTGCAATGTCCAACATGACCGATGCTGTGGTGGCGATGTTTTTCAAAGCCCTTTTTAAATACGTAGTGCCTTTGGCACTGTTTTTTGGTGCGATTGGAAATGTTTACACCAAAGTAAAAAGTGGATCGATGTTTAAAAACATTGAAAAAGTGGGTGCTAAAGAAACCGTCAAAGAGTTGAGCTGGCAAGACTTCGAGTTTTTACTGGCAGAATGGTTCAAGAAAGACGGGTTTAGTACTGAGCTAACTGGAGGAGGTGGTGCAGACGGCGGAGTGGATATCAAGCTACATAGGGATGGTGAGCTCTACCTAGTTCAGTGCAAACACTACAAAGCCTGGAAGGTTTCCGTACAGGTTGTTCGGGAGTTATTTGGTGTAATGGCCGCAGAAAATGCCGTCGGAGGCTATGTGGTCACTTCTGGCAAATTCACCAGAGATGCTATCGCTTTCGCCGAAGGTAAAAACATTACCCTAATAGACGGTAATAGATTGGAAGAAATACTAGATTCCACAGAAACCATCAAGACAAAAGACGCGAACAAGGAATCAAAAGCCTGCCCGCGTTGTGGTTCAAAACTAGTAGAACGAAACGGCAGAAAAGGAAAGTTCAGCGGCTGCAACTCATATCCAAAGTGCCGCTATACAGAAGATCTAACATTGGAAAAATAGTAACTCCGAAGGCCCGTCCTTCGTAGGAGAAGCTGTACGACCCTGACAATCAGCGATATACTTTTAGTATGAACAAAAACCTAACCATAATGCTGGCTTCAGGGGCGATTATTTTGCTTGGCCTTTTTTTCTACTGGTTGCAAGGCGGATCGACCGTAGATTCAGTAACTGAGTTTCCGTCAGAAACTACCCCAGAAGCCACTCCAACAATCCCCGCCCCAACCGACCAACCAGCAATAGAAGAACCAGTGGCCAATCTGCCAGTGACGCCCAGCCCTTTGGAACCAATCGTTGCGTCCGAAGCTTGTTATGTCGGTGGCTGTAGTGGGCAGGTCTGCTCCGGAGAGGAAGACGTTATTACTAATTGTCTCTACCAAGAATTCTACGCCTGTTACCAACAAGCCACCTGTGAGCGCCAAACCACCGGAGCGTGTGGGTGGACCCAGTCACCTACGCTGGTAGCCTGCATCGCAGCAACTGTCGAAGACGGCTCATTGGAAGAAACTAGGTAAGAGATAGCAGCAAACGCTTCCGTGGATTTCAGTGCCGCTAAACGCGTTCAAGATACTTGGAGCAAAATGCCAAGCGCACACAATTATTTAAAAAGCTCTAGCGGGGAGTAGTAGAGGAAAAGTCCCTAACGTAACCAAGGAACTTTCAAATGTTACGTAGCATGCTACGTAACACAGGTATGTGAGTATTATATTCAAGACCGCCAGAAAAAAAAGAACCGAAATTATAAACTTCATTAAGTTCCACCTAGGACCCGCCTAGGCGGAAGCTGGGGGCATTTTGCTCCCGAATTCGGTCGGATGATGCTTGGATTGATAAGATTGTTAAGAAGCACAATATTGAACAAGTGTTACGGAGAGTAGGAAGACCTAGTAATAGTGGCTGACCCCGTTTACCCCGGTTTATGGTATGGGGTAGGCTAGTAAAGTAAATTGAGTAAGGGTCATTAAGATGCTATCCTCTTAGTATGCAGAGCACAGAACAATATAATGAACTTGTTGCGAGAATTAAACAGTTTTGCGCTGATCGTGATTGGTCTCAATTTCATGATCCTAAAAATCTAGCCATCTCACTACAACTAGAAGCCTCTGAAGTGCTGGAGCTTTTTCAGTGGACAAAAGACAACCAGATGAAACCGGGCAAGGATGAAGATATGGCGGATGAACTGGCAGATGTTCTGTACTGGCTCATTATGCTTTCGAATCACTACGATATCGACCTCACGCAGGCGCTCCATAGAAAAATGGATAAGAACGAAAAAAAATACCCAATAGAAAAAGCTAAGGGAAAAGCAGATAAGTACACTGAACTTTAGATATGTCAGAAGTAACTCCTTTCTCGTTCAGTCATGAAGGAATCAGCAAGATTCGTGCTCACAAATATGGCTCGGACTGGCCGGTGGTATATTTGATTGAAAACGGCAAAGAGTTGTATGTCGGAGAGACAATTCGAGCGTATGCTCGTGCTAGGCAGCATCTTGATGATCCTAGACGAAAGAAGCTCAAAAATATATTTGTAGTAACTGACAGTGAGTCAAATAAATCAGCTGCACTTGATGTGGAATCATCTCTAATTGAGTACATGGTAGCTGATGGAAAGTACCAGCTGCAAAATGGTAACGGTGGATTACAAAATCACAGCTATTACGACAGAGAGAAATACACTGGTAAGTTTGAGACATTATGGAAGGAATTACAGAAAATTGGGCTGGCTTCTAATGATCTATTACAAATCCGCAATAGTGACCTTTTTAAATACTCACCATATAAAACTCTTACTGACGATCAGTACCTGATAGCGACAGAGCTTTTAGAGAAGTTTGATGAAGATGAACAAAAAACTTATGTGATTCATGGTGGTCCTGGAACTGGTAAAACTATACTGGCCACATACATTATGAAGCGATTGGTGCAGAAAGGTGACAAGAACGTTGCGTTGGTCATTGCTATGACATCACTCCGTAAGACACTTAAGAAAGTATTCCGGAGCATCCCTGGTCTTTCATCAGCAATGGTGATTGGGCCGGGAGATGTGGTGAAGAAAGAATATGATTTACTTCTAGTTGATGAAACACATCGCCTTAGGCAACGCAGAAACATTCCAAATTACGGAATGTTCGATAAAACAAACAAAAAATTTGGTCTTGGAAACGAGGGTGATGAGCTGGAGTGGATTATTCGTTCAGCTAAGCATGTAGCGCTATTTTACGATGAGAAGCAGTCAGTTCGACCATCTGACATTGCTCCTGAACGGATGAGGAAGACCGGTTCGGTAGAGTTTCACCTGAAGGCGCAGATTCGCGTTAAGGGCGGGGAGGCATACTTAGATTACGTTGACCAACTCCTAGAAGGGAAAGCGAAAAAAACAGCTGACTTCAAAGACTATGATTTTAAGATCTATAAAGACTTAGAAAAAATGTTGCATGATATTAAGATAAAAGAAAAAGAGCACTCGTTAGCAAGAGTGGTTGCTGGCTATGCTTGGCCATGGGTATCACGCAAAGATAAAACTCAAGCTGATATTGTAATCGGCAGCACAAGGCTCTTTTGGAACTCACAAATCAGTGATTGGGTCAATTCACCAAATGCAATGAATGAAGTCGGGTGCATTCATACCATACAAGGCTATGACCTCAACTACACAGGAGTTATTATCGGCCCTGAGCTGTCGTATGACCCAGAAAAGGCTGAACTTGTAGTAGATAAGAGTAAATACATGGACAGTAATGGACATCGGGGTGTATCAGACCCTGAAGAGCTAAAGCGCTATATAATCAATATTTATAAAACGCTTATGACCAGAGGAATATTAGGCACGTACGTGTATATCTGTGATGAGGAGCTGCGTAAATTCCTCAATAACGAATCCAAAGTGGCAGAACCAGCGGTTGAGTCTGCTGGAGAAAAAATTGCTTCACCATATAGCAAAGAAGTAACCTATGTGAAAGTGCCACTATACGATTCCATAGGGTGTGGTGAGCTTACGTACGCCGATTCGACTAGCGAGGAAGATATCGACGTACCATCTCCGCTTATCAAGTCTGGTGCAAAGTATTTTGCTCTTCGTACCAAAGGAGACTCCATGAATGAGCTAGGTATCGAAGACGGCGATATCATTCTGTGTCAAAAGAACTATCAAGCGTCTAGTGGTAGCAATGCCGTGGTGCTTGTAGGTGACGACGCTACGCTAAAGCAAATTGAATTTGAAAAAGACGGACTTGTGCTCATTCCTAAATCAACCAATCCAGAACATAAGATCAGAAAGTTAACACAAGATGACGAAGAGTTCAAAGTTTTGGGTGTATTTGTTTGTAAGCTGTGACCACAATGTTAAGTATCCTTTAACACTTTAGCTTTAGTTGTAGTAGGGCAAGAGCTACTAATAGCTGTCCCCCGATTTTAATTATTCTTATTATTTTTAGGTTGGTGATTCCGACTTGGGGGCCACATTTCAGTCAGCATAAATTCTGTTAGGTGTTTATAAAATTGAGCAGCAGAGAGCACCGAACTAAGCTTGATTCCGATAGCCTTTGTTTTAGCATCAAAAGTTTTTGTTAAGTAGTCAGTATCCTGTTTAGAAATTGAAGTCCCTGTTCCATGCACGATTCCACTTCTTCTTGCATATAGATAGTCTGAATAACCTATTACTGTTGAAGGAACTGTTACGGAGCGTCTTTTAAAAGTTGTTTGTACCCTTCCGTCATTTGCGTTAACTCTAGATTTATTTAGTTGATTTTTTTCAACCTCAAACCCATCCTCTAAAAGGACTCTCAATTTTGCTGAGTGGCGTGAACGAATAAATTCACTTCTTACGATATTTTTAATCTGTTCCTCAATAACTTTTTTTGCATCATTACTGACCATGACCTCATAGAAATCTTTCTGGGATACGGGTATATCTGAGACTTTTAAAAGAACTCTGGTATGGAAACTGTTGTTAGGTAAAGTCGCAAGCTCCAAAAGTAATTCATCGATTAAAACATCAAATCGATCAATTAAATTGGCATAGACCAATCTCTGTAAATGCTTACGATTTTCGTCCTTTTTTATTTTCTTTAATTCAGAAATAGCCGCTGAAACATCTTGCTCAGCAAATTTTTGGAAGTTTTTTATCTTATCTGAAACTTTATTTTCTATAGCCATGATTAATTTGATAGTAGCAGAATAAAATGAATTCAACTATCTTGTTTTTGTTGGGCATATTCTGTGAACACGTTTCTTTGCATTTGTCAGGTCTTGATCAAACAGTGAAAATTTGGTTAAGTTGAGACATGGCGTCTGATCATTCGTACAAAATAACACTATCTAACAACAAGACAGAGAAACAAGCAATTGATTATTTAGTATCAATTGATAAACGTTTTTTACTACCAAGTAAGGAGGGGAGGAAACAGATCATAGAAGCTATCGGACTTGACAAAAAGTATGGTCGAACTTTCGACTTATTTATGCTGCCTGGTCATGCAAATGACGAACAGGAAATTACAGTTAAAGATTCAGAAAATATTATCCTGATTGAACTAAAGACTACTCAAAAATACTTACCGGAGAATCCTAAAGGATTCTTCTTTGGTGCGACACAAAATGAATTTGATGTCGCAGAGATGTTTGGAGAAAAATACCAGTTTTGTTTTGTAAGTCTTCATCCTGACTCACTTAGTTATTCCCTCGTCACTAGCTCAGAACTAAATAGTTTAATTAAGAACAAAAGAACTCAATACCAGATTAACCTCGTGAAATAAACTCATTGAGCAAGCCTAGAAATTCTGCCATTTTCTTTTCCGGCACAGATGTGTGTTTGAAGTCTTTGATCTGGCCTTTGTTGCTTATGATGTCATCCACTGAGTCAAAGTAAAATCCGGCTGGTGATGCCACAAACAAGCTTGCTCTTTTCCAAGACTTTTTAATATCTTTTGCAGATCGTAATACCCGTGACTCTTTTGGGTCATTCATGTATTTAACGTCGATGAGAGTGATGTCGTGAGTTTTTTCATTAATCACTGCAAAGTCAGGAGCGCGTCTAATAATTTCAATCGTATCCTTCGCGTTTTCGTTTTTCCTTTCCTTGGCTAACTGACGAACTACTTTTTCGTATCCAAATTCTAATATCGTGTAGCCTTTAGTGCTGTGGATCATCTGTTCAAAGATAATCTCTGCAATCTTTCCTTTGATGAGTTCATGGGTGAAGGCAATTGTTTTCATAGTGTGATTGTAACACTAGTATTCAACGATTATTAAGCAAGATAAAAGGTGTAAAAGGGGACTGGGACAATAAAACTTGAAAATCTGGGTCTTAATTTTGTTTAATTTAAGCCCCAGAAAATCTATAAACAGCTCCGGAGGACCGGCCTCCGTAGTTAGGACCGGCCTCCGTAGTTAGGAGGCGAAGAGTCAGGAGCCTTTATAGATAGCAAATAATGGGGTAAGGAGCCTTTATGGATAGGAACTAGCAGCAGGCCAGCAAAAGAATAGGTTCTGGTCTTATTTTCTACTATCTGCGCAGGACGGGCCTGCGCATATATTTACTGCTACAATAAAAAAATGACAAAAAAGATATTTGTGATAATTGCTGCTTTGGTTGCCATAACAGTCATTTTTTTCATTTTACTCAAAGCCGGTGAACAAAATGTAGTCAATGATGAAGTTATCACTGACCCGGCCAACGCATTTACTTTCAAAAAACCTACTGGTTGGGAGATTGATGAATTTAATTGCGGTTCTTTATGTAAAACGGATGACAGTGTTCAAAATTTTGACTACTACGAGGTCACCCTAAAGCCGAATGATGAAAACGTAAAAACTGAAATACGCATTCAACTTGAACGTGAACCTCTCTATAAAAACTTCACTGAAATGTGGGACGAAAGAACTATTGACCAGTTTAATACCTACGAACGTTTGGATATAAATGACTACGAAGCTTTCTACAACAAGATTGACTTCACTGGTCCGTCAGATGTCGAAAAATACGTAGACCATTACTACGTACTTAATCACGAAGGAAAAATTGCTACTTTCTATTTTAGGGAAAAATACAGCCATCAGTGGGAGAAAGACAGAGACGTTGATGCTGCAAAGTATCTGTCTGATTTTAACTTCATCGTTAATTCAATTAGTTTTAAATAACTACACACACCACCTACAAAACACCGTCAATTCAGCTTCGCCTGGGACTCTCCTAGGCGAAGAGTCAGGAGCCTTTTATAGATAGCAAATAATGGGCTAAGAAGCCTTTATGGATAGGAACTAGCAGCAGGCCAGCGAAAGAATATGTTCTGGTCTTATTTTCTACTATCTGCAAACTGCATAGTGTACGGATTAGTTTATAAAACTTTTTTGTTGTAGCTCAGTTTGATAAATTCTCCGGGCGTGAGTGTTCCAGCGTTCCCATTTATCTGTACAGCGGGGAATATGTAGGTGGGGAGATCAAGTGTAGCGTCGCGGGTTTGTCTCAGGGCGATAAATTCCTCTTTACTAACAGTGTCATTGACATGAATATTGTGTTCACGTTGCTCACCTACGGTTGTGGTATATGTCAGTTCACGATTTTTACTTTCTGGGTAGTCATGACACAAATACATTTTTGTCTCAGCAGGATATGTCTGTAGTACTTTGCGGACAGAGTCAAACATCGTTTCTGCACTCCCGCCCGGGAAGTCACATCGAGCCGTACCCATATCTGGCGCAAAGAGCGTGTCACCAGTAAATAAGACACCGCCAATCTCATAGACCATATCAGCTGGAGTGTGTCCTGGCGTATGCACCACTTTAGCTTCAATTGAACCAATCATGAACGTTTCACCATCGGCGAAGAGCTGGTCAAACTGTGAGCCGTCGGTCTTGAAATGCTCGTTTAGATCGAAAGCTCCCTTGAGATATTTCTGGACAATTACAATCTGCTTACCGATTGCTTTCTTGCCGCCAATCTTTTCTTGTAGGTACGTCGAAGCCGAAATGTGATCAGCGTGCATGTGCGTCTCTAGGAGCCACTGATTATCCAGATCATTATCTTTGATAAAGGCCACTACTTGATCAGCTAGCGCGGTGTCCGTCTGCACATTTTTGTGATTGTAGTCGAGGACTGAGTCAATCACGGCAGATTTTTTGGTTGCCGGATCCCACACAACATACGTAACTGTATGTGAGTCGGTGTCAAAAATTGGGTGTATTTGTAGGGTATTTTGCATAGATAGTGAGATTTATTTATTCCAGGGCATTCTTGATAACATCATCGCCATACCGCACCAGCCGGTCAGACCAGAGAAGGTAAGTCCAACTCCCACAGCGAGTACAATTAATCCAAAGTATTCACTCACCATGTGTGCTCCAGTGAATCCAATGAGAATTAATAACCCAGCGACTAGTAATACTTGCCGCATCAGTGGCATACGCTGGGTGAAGGAATTAGTAGGATGTCCGGCTTCGTCCCAGGCGGTGATACCACCTTCAACATTCACTAGCTCTGCAGTCACACCAGCAGCCATGAGTTTTTCAATCGCTTGCTTAGCACGGTTGCCACTTCGACAGTGCACGTACACGGTTTGTTTGTTGGCAAACTCACCATGGTGCGACTCGAGAGTTCCTAAAGGAACACTTCGAACACCTTCGATGTGTTTTTCTTTGTATTCAGCTGGCTCACAGACGTTGATGAAGTCGACGCTGTCGTTATTCTTTTCTGTCTCTAATACCTGCTTGAATGCGTCTACTGATATATGTTTCATAATTATCCTCTAATTAAAGCGGTCAATTTATCAAATAGTTCCTGATCTTTCTTCTCCACAGTTGGTACAAAGTGTTTCATTAGGAAAGATTCGGTGAATTTTTGGCGTAGTCCGGCAAACGAGCGGGAAGCTGAGAGTAGGGTCGTACTCGCTTTTGCACAGTCGACAGAATCTTTCTGCAGTTCGTTTTTCACAGAAGCTAGCTGACCTTCGAGCCGACTAATGTGATCAATAATTTGTTTTTTAGTATCAGACATGCGTAGAGTATAACATAGGGGCTACCCTATGTACATCGTAAATATTTTCTTAGGGATGATGGAGTCAGGACCCATTTATAGACAGGAATCAGCAGCAGGCCAGCGAAAGAATAGCTCCTGACCCTATTTTCCTGCTATTTTCCCCAATTGTGTACGTTCAGCCAGAGGAGAAAAAATGGTAAAGTAGAAGCCTATGAATAAAATTGTCTGTCCTAATTGTAAAGCTGCTTTTGATATGGATGAGGCGGGGTTTGCTGATATTTTGAAGCAGGTGCGGGATGAGGAGTTTGCGAAGGAATTGGCTGAGCGTGACCGGCGGTTTGCGGATGAGAAGGCGAGTGCGGTAGCCTTGGCTGAGGCGAATTTGAAAAATGAGTTGCAGTCTGGCCTGGCTGTTAAAGAAGCGGAGCTGCAGAAGAACCTGGCGCAGCGAGAAGCTGAGCTGGCTGACCTCAAATCAGCCATGTCCAATGCCGAGCTGCAGAAAAAG
>Ga0306901_1000906_pt1 | contig 10640 bp, 18 predicted proteins | sample AntRauMFilla3767_FD_190431 | JGI IMG/M metagenome (GOLD analysis project Ga0306901, IMG submission 190431) | Saline lake microbial communities from Rauer Islands, Antarctica - Metagenome Filla 3 #767 (v2) (version 2) | ecosystem: Environmental > Aquatic > Non-marine Saline and Alkaline > Saline ... | reverse complement strand
GCCCTCACCCCTAGTAGATTAGTTTTTCGGCGCACGACATTTCTTGCACATGGTCTGCACGAACTCCGTGCCGTTGAGCTTGCGGGTGCCGAACACATGTCTCCGGGCGCTTGGCCCATTTACCACAGGTCATGCACATGTGTCGTTTGTTGTCCGCGTTCTCGATCGTCGTGTTCATCGTCGTCTCCTTGCTCGTGTTGGGTCCCCATCTCCATCGTCAAATGTCCCTCACCTGTCAAAAAGAATTTGTGTGATCGGTGAGGCCCTGCGAAAATCTGTGATCTGGGTCTCGGAGATCAGGCGATCACGTGATCACAGAAATGGGGGGGTGGGGGGTGATCTGCAGAACCGCCCGCTTAACTCGCCGGGGTCCCGTCAAAATTCAAAAAAGGCGAATTCGGTCTGCAGTAAAAGTGCGGCTGAAAAAGCCTCAAAATGCCTAGCGAATGCTGGCAGGGCCATCGTGATCAAGCCCTTCCGTTGTGGGCGGGGGGTCTAATAGAAGGGGTGCCCTTTATATAGGGAGTCCCGTAATGTTCACGGGTCGGCGCGCTATATCTTGCATGAGTGTTATCTCGGTAACACACAGGTCCAAATCAGGATCGTCTATGAAACCCTGATAGTGCTGGAGCCAGAGGTCCCTCCTGATGTTCGTAGATCGGGTAGGTTCAACGAGGGTATACACGGGGAAGATCGTCTGGGGATGCTCTATGACCTTCAAGCGGACCCACGTGGACGGGCTCGAAGACTCAGTGAACTCCCATACCCATTCCCTACCTCGAAGAACCTACAAGTGAAAGTGGTTTTTGATCATGGGTCCACGTCCTTACTCATAGGCCTCATGGGAATAGGCCTCATGGGGATAGGGTCCGGGGTCCCGTCTCTTAGAGCTTCGGAGGGACCAGCAGGCTTCGTTCAAGATAAGCTCGTACTCATGTAGCCATGCGTCAAGGTCAAGGTCAAGGTCATCGAGATGGGTAATATCCTCCCCGTCAGTGAGCCAGTAGCCCAGCCCGTGGGTTCCCCCTCGTCTTTGAAGACCATGATCTCTAGGCGGCGGTCACATGAGAGGGATCGAGGGTAATAAAATCCCACTTCCAGCCCCATATGATCATATATACGGGTAGGCACAGCCACAAAGCGGCCCTGCGGACCTACTAGGTCTTGGAGCTTCGGCCATATGTCAAAGTAGTTGCGTAAGGCCATCACGTACCCCCTGCCCCCTGCCCCCTGCCCCCTGCCCCCTGCCGTCAGGAGTGATCGAGGGAAATCAAAGTACCGGTTGGCCTTACGTTCCTCATAGATCCAGTCGTTATGGGTTTCGTACTCCTCATATTTTTGGAGCCATGCTTCAAGGGAGGGTAGCCTGAAATCTCGGTTCGGCGTCTTGCGCCAATACTTTACGGTCCAGTCGTCATCTTCGTGATCACAGGAACCGCTGATCCTCACCTGAATCTCCATCAACTGAAAATTAGGTCCGTACTTGGCCCCTCTACTATGTTGCATCGGTCGAGTCCTAAAGACCCATTGCCACCAATAGGACAGGCTGCTTTGCTGGACCTCGGTAGGCATACGTATGGTATCGTGCCCCGTTAGCTCCCGTGCGGAATGCCATATGTCTTGGAGGTTAAGGATCATGGTAGAGGTGCCTCCCACACGTCGTCAGGGTACCGGAGCCAGCCAGTATGTGGGGCTTTCAGTTGCCACCTCTTTGAGGCCATGTGTCTCCTGAACTCGTAGAGCCATGTGTCGAGGTCCCCAAGACTTCGATCCCTTTCCGGTGTATACCTCCAATAGGCATAGCGGCTCTCCCCCCGTCGTTTCTTGGGTACAAATATATCCAACGAGACGGTGGGGTCCTTACCCTTCCGTGTGCCTTCAAAGTCCCAATGCCATAGCCTAGCCTAGCCTAGCCTAGCCTAGCCAGTGGTGCGCATTTTCATTGATGCGTGAGGGCAGAGGCATCTCGTCCACAGCCGTCAGGTCTATGGTTCTGGCCCATATGTCGAAGTAGTTGCGTACAGTCATTTCAGCGCCTCTCGTACTCTCTTGGGGTAGTTCAAGAAGTCACCCAGCTCGACAGTTGTCAAACCGGAGACGGTACCATTCCCGTTCCCATTCCTCGAAGCCTTCGTAAAACATGGACCCCTTGGCGTATTTCTGATACAACGAGCCCGCTCCCATGCGTCGGGGCACCAAGATTTCCATCGAGACCACCGACACTCCCAAGACCGTTGAACCTTCGTCCGCTCTCGTGAAGGCCCACTGTAAGACCCAAGGCAGCCTCAATCAGCAGGTCTGCCACCTCACGATCCTCAGGCCTTCCCACGAAATGCACGGAGACACCTAGATCGGTGGGCACTTCCTGTACCTCAAAGTCGTCCTTGTGCTCACGCATCAAGCGAAGCGAATGCGGAAGGGTTCCCCACTCAAACTCGGAGGAGCCCATGTACTCGAAGTGGAAGTGGCGGTCCACACCCTTCTGTCTCTTCTGCTCTTCGCTATGCTTCGTAATCCGTTGTACCAGATACGGCTTCATAACCACTTCTCACTGTTCACGTAGTATCGCTTAACGTCTGGTACCTAGTACCCTAGTCAGTGGAGTCCGTCAAATCCAAAGCGGCTAGTACATCAATTTTGATATAGAACAGGGCCGGTCCCTCCCTTAGATCCTTGACCCCATCGGACTGGAAGATTCCAGTGGCGATCATGGAATTCAAGCCTTGGTGGTTATCACGAGCTTTCAGGGGACACTCAGTAGGCTCTAAGCCGTGGCGCTCCCGTAGATACGTATTGGCATCTGCTAGAGCCTCTTTAAGCTCAGAAGCACTCTCATAGTTTTCTAGGCGGTCCCTGAGACTCATAGCTCGTCCTGTTCTTCGTCAATGAGGGCTTGCAGCTCCGGTTCCAGCTCAATGTCGTGGAGCTTGCGGATCATACCGAAGCCATAGAGATGGTTCAGGCGGTTCTTCTCGATGGTGACAGAGGTATACTTCCGGCTCCGATGCTTGTTCTCATGCTCCACTACCTTCTTGTACTTCTCAGCCCGGTCCCGGTTCGTAGTGAGAGCCCGAATATCTGCGTGCTCGAACTGGAAGTTCCCCCATACAATGTAGACCTCAGGGTGCTTTGCGTGGGGGACGCTATCAAAGAAGACGTCGATTTCTTGGGGTTCGTCGCTCATAGTTCCTCTCTCCTAGAGTCCTACGGATCTACGATCTGTCAAGACTTTTCCATCCTCGTTTTCAAGCACGACCATCTTGCGGTACCGGAACTCCATCGTTCCCCGCTCTTCTGTTTGAGCCACGAAGAAGCAGGGGTTAGCCAGATAGACTACCGGCTCAGTCAGGAGCGTCACAGCTTCTACGTCCGGGGTACCGGGGTTAGCTGCGACCACCATGTGGGGCCTCAAATGTTCGGGAAGCACCTTCATGCGTCTCTCTCAGTTCAGGTAGGGCTCAATCACTTCCTTCAATTGCGGCATGCGGCACGTGGCTTCGAGGGAGCGGCGTTTCGCTCGATAGGCGAACTCGATCTGTGCGTCCGTCACCACCGAATAGGGACCACCGACTTCCATCGGGTCCAGATCCACGTCCTCCAAGTCACTCTCCAGACGCTCCCAAGCAGAGAGCAGAATGTCGACCGGTGCATCCACGTAGGTCTTGCCGTACTCTACGACTTCCGAAGGGATACGGGCACCCTCGCAGTACAGCTCATTGGCCCAATAGATGTGGTCCATCTGGCTGTCAGTCAATCCACGGACGACCCTCACGGTCTTCCGTCGCCACTGCTTCACGAGGTTGGCACGCATGGTCTGAATCTTTTCGGTATCCTCAGGCTGGTAGCAGACCCACTCGACTCCGGCCCGGCAGGGCTCTTACCAACAAACTTTGCATCGTGGTTTTCCATAACGTCCTCTCTCGTGATGGTGGTCATCATATCATCTCACTACCTAGTACCCTAACACAAGAGGACCGTCAAATGTGCGGAAAGTTTCTCCGGTCAGGACATTGACGACCTCTTCACCCTCACCAAAGGCAGCTCGCATCTCGAACATCTCTTCTGGGGTACGCTCACGCCCACGCCCACGCATCTTCTCGATCGTCTCGTCAAGATCAGAGGCTCTGGCTTCTTTATGGGCTTCGAGGACCCGGCCATGAAAGCCCATCTCTTCAAATGAAGGGCACGGTGTCATTGGATTTCCAACGCACGATGTTGTTGTCATCGTGAAAGCCTGCCTCAATATCGTCGGCTCTCGCTTCGGCACGGGCAATCGCATCCTCTTCCTCAGGGTCGTATTCGCAAGAGTCCCAATCACCCTCGCAGCCACAAGGGCAGTCCTCGTCCGGCTCATAGCCGTCATCAGGACCGTAGTGCGCTTCCCACATGCTCTGTTCCCAGCTCTCGAAACTCATGGTGCTATCTCCAGTAGTGGTCTTGTAACTCTAGTCTCTTATACCACAGGACCCCCAAGGCGTCAAAGGCTTTAGGCCAGCAGGTACTCATTGAGGCGTATCAAAAAGCCCGTAGCATTACCCAGCTCTTTGAAGTAGAGGTAGGTAGCAGAGTATTCGGGGTCGGGCTCCACATCGTCATCAATGATGCCCTCTTCGGCAAGGTGACGTACGATTTCGTTGTTGTTGAGGTGCTGGAGCTTGGGCCACTTGCTCAGGTCCAGTGTATAACACATGAGGGACCCGTGGGCATAATGCGGACCGCCTCTCAGGTCGGCGTCTACCACCACCACCCCTTCGATACGCTCCAGAAGGCCAGTGATGGCAATCGTGAGTGTATCGGGGAAGGACCACTCCAGCCCCAACTCTTCATTATCAAACCCGACGATACGGATTTCATTGTCGACGTCACCATGCCCCAGCAGGGGGACAAGGTTTCTTAGCGTTGTGATTGCCTCCTAACACTAACCTATACCCTAAGTCTGATGGACCGTCAAAACTATTTGAGCCTTCGGTGTGATTCTCAGAACCGCTTGCTTAACTTCCGGGCGGTTCCATAGAGATCAAAAAAACCGAATTAGGTCTGCAGCAAAAATCTGGCTGATTTTACCCGAAAATACGCCACCAAGCGTGCTCCCACAGATCTTCCTGCTCACGCCGGTATTTTTGGTTATTCTTCTGGAAGCGGGGGTCAGGAGGCTGGAAGCTCCACCCTCGACTCTGGTGCCTATTTCTCGCTCTGAGCCAGTTCTTCTTGTGCATATTGTAGAAGTCCCGTTGATCCGCAGGGACCGGGTGCTTGCGAAGGAAATACTTCACCTGCACCTTACCTCTCTTCGGGTACCAATTCCCATTTCGGCGGGTACTCTGTGAGACGGAGACGTTCTCCCCCCTCACGATCCCCGGCCCACCTAAGACGTGGATCGTGAGGCGGCTGGTATGCTGGGCGTCGAAGCCCGGCATCTCAAACACATACTTGGCTACCATCTCGTCCCGTCTCTCGAAGCAAAGGGTGCTGACAATGGAGGGAATCCCAAATTCCTTTATCAGCAGGTAGGCAAAGGGCACCTTCGCAGCTAGGACGTGGCAGTAGCCATAGTATCTAAGTTCGTTATGCAGCATGGTAGTGGTTGTGAGAGAAGCCCTTACAGGGTTCCGAAGGTACCAAATAATCCTTTTGTAGACAAGGGGCAGTGTTAGAACCTACGGTATCCGCAGAGGACCCCTATGTCAGACCATGCTATTAGTATCGCCAAGAGAGTAGCTTCGGCCTACCTCCAGAAGTCGGAGTCTACCCAGAAGCTGGCAGGCACGATGCAGCATCGTGCTGAGATCACGTTCAGCCGACGCACCGTTACCATCTCCTTCTTGGACTACGCTATCGAGCTGGATATGTCGGACTCTGATCTCAAGAAGCTCGCCACCAGAGGCAAGGTATCGGCGGGCATCCACTTGTACTTTGGGGAGTACGGTTTTAGCGACTCACGAAAGGCCAAGATGGAACTCCAAGGCGACTCCCTATTCATCGAATGGGACAAGGGCTCCGAAGAGGATGCCGTAGAAATTGAGTCTGTGCGCCCTGAGGACCTCCAAAAGCTGTCGGAAGGCCAGACCCTGACGAAGACCCTATGGCTCCTAGTTGGAGACAATCTGGACCTTCTCGTAAACTAGTACCGAACAGGAAACCCCGAAATATCAGACACACTAGAAAGCAGCGAAAAGGCTATCGTTCAAAAGGTAGCTTCCACGTATCTCCAGAAAGTAGCAGGGGACTCCCAGACGGTTCACGTCATGTACGAGGTGATTTCCGATGGGAAGCCTTTCGGCACCAACCGCCTCTACCTCGACTCGTGGGAACGTAGGCTATCCGACGTACCCGGTGTATCTAACATCGAGTATGTCGAGTACCAGAAGCCCAAGTTTCTGAAGCCTGACCAGAAGACAGTCAACCACGTCCTCGTGGTCAGTCACTTTCTGGAAGTCGATAGCACCAGCAAGTCGAATATCCAGAGTGATCTAGAGGAGATCTGGAACAGCTTCTTCCGTGATAGAATGAAGATCCACATTGAAGACGTGCTACCTACCAGAGGTGCCGCAACGGACCCCAAAGTCAGCTTCGACCAGCTCGGTAGACTGGCTCAAAAAACTCTTACGGAGACTATCATACCTATGTCAGAGTCCATGCTAGAGGAGGTGGGGCATGAGGGCAATCCTGCTCAGTTGAGACTCCTCAAACAGTTTGTGCAGGGAGGACGGTCCTACTCCCTTAGCCAGCTCAAGAGTTGGATTGCCGATCTGGAAGATATGACCACATGATGAACTTCATGGGCCATTTCGAGCAGTATCTAGAAATTGGCCCTCGCCCTCTCCATCAAATTGACCGTAAGGCGGATAAGGAGATCACGGAATGGGTACGTCGTGTCATGGGATGGCGTAAGAAAGCCCTCAGGAGCCGGGTGGATTCTGAGGTCAAGGGCCTGCTCCGTAAAGCGGAAAGTGCCGGGGCCGAAGATTACCTAAAGCGCATCTCCCAATTCCTAGATGCTGCCTCACTAGAAGATGCACAAGAGCTTGTCCAAGAGAGTAAAAAGTTCGAGCGCATCAAGTCAGAAGCAGAGCGTCTCTTCGACCAAGACAAGTACATTCAGCCGGTCCAAGGGCTTATCAAAGAGAACTACTACCCTGCTGAGAGATACCTCACTAGTCTCAGCTATGTGGGTGGCTACTTGATCCGCAAGCACGCGCTACCGGCACTCCAGTAACTCCCGGTGCCTCTAAAGGAAAAGCCCAGAGGGTTAAGAGCCATCTGGGCTTTTCCTTTGTGAAGTACAGCCACCTTAGCTGGCCGCGTACTCTTTGAGGCGGTGGATAAGATCGGGCTTGTTGCCGCTGACTTTGAGGTCACGCTTGCGAAGCTCGTCTTTGAGATCCGGGATCGTGAACTCCTCTTTGATTTCCGCAGCGCTCTTGACTGCGAACTTGTCCTTCGACTTCTTCGAGGACGAGCCCCCCTTCTTCGCACGACGCCGAAGAGCGTCCTCACGACGGCAGGCACGACACCAGCTCTGAACACGGCGCTGGCCGTCGCTCATATTGCGGAAACCGAACACTTGGTCGAGGCTCTCCAGCCCCTGAGCTTCGATTTCGCAGGAAGGACAGGCGTGACGCTGTTCCCACGGGCGATCTTCGGGCTCCAGCTCACGGTACACGAGCTGACGATGCTTGGAGCGATCCTGCTTGGGGTACGCTTTCTCCATCGCATCGTAGAGGGCCGTGGCTTCTCCGGTGGGATTCTCACGGACCCACTTGTGGATGAATTCCTTACGGTCGTCTGCTTTCGTTGCTGCTGCTTGCGTCATTGTTCTCTCCTAGTCGTAGTAGTGGTGCTCGTCAGAGATACAACTTACAAGCCAATCTCTGGCCTGCCGGGCATCGAATCCCGCTAGGTACATTAGACCATACCCTAAAGATCCACGTGCGTCAAACTATTTTGTTCACGATTGTTCACGATTGTTCACGCGGATCGTTTTCCGGGTTCCATTCAAGCTCTAAGCACCGGGCCATAGCGTGTCAAGTATTTATCTCATGGGGCGGCAGGTAAAAGACGGTCACTTGTTCTGTCCGCTCCAAGTAGTCGTAGAGTTCTCTCAGGCTATACATGGTACCTTCCGGGTCATACTCACACCTAGCCACCGGATGGCGGGGCCGCCAAGATAGATGGATAGGCCTCTCAATGTAGTCTTCCAGCTCTGCGGCGAGATGGTCGAAGCTCGAATAATGTAGGAACGTAGTCTTACGCCCCGCCCCATACACTTGACGATCAAACTCCCACACGTCCTCTTCAAGGCACCACCTGACAATGTAGGTAGTATTGCGTGGTGGGATGATACTCAGACCTTCGACCTCAAAGCGCCAACGCAACTCAAGAGCTAGCCCTATCTCGAACCACCTGATCACGGTAGGTTCACAGATCAAGCAGAGGATCTGCACCTCCTCAGGGAGGGCGTCCCAGAGGACGCCCACTAGGCTCTTGTTTTTAATCATGGCCTACCTGCCGTCAGTTGAGGGTACGCTCCTCATAGTGCTTCCCAAGGCCTTCCCACGTCCGGGCAAAGTTCTCTTCGACTACCGAAAGGCTGCTGGCTCCCTCTATCTCGACCCGAACATCTTCGTCCGGGTGCGTAAAGACACAGAAGGGTTGGATATTCAACTCTTTGCCTCCACGCTCGTAGACGTCTACGGCAATGACATAGCGCAGACCTAAGGTATCCTTAACGTCCCGCATGTAGGTAGCTTTGTATTCCGAATCCTCCAGATCGTCAAGCCTTTTGAGTTCGTCGTACGCGGGATTCGTTCGGAGTTGGTGTAGAATCCACTGAAAGTTAGTCATCGTTGTGGTCCTCTTGGGTAGGTTAGTTGTATCTAGAGTTCGGTACCACAGGTCATGCAGAAGTTGGCGGTGCCGGGGAGAGTAGTACCACAGGAGCTACACTCGACCTGTCCGGGTTCCTCTCCATCTTTGTACTGAAGGATAAGCCAGTAGGACTGGCCGTGCTTGATGCCACGCCCCTTGAACACCAAGCCACCATCATTCCACCGCCAATCATGCACCTCGTCTTCGAGCTGAGCGTTCACGAGGTGGACGGGGGTTACGTCTTGCTTCGGGGGTTCTTGGAGCTGCCACCGCCAGACGCAATCAGGCTTCTCTTCTACCTCTGCGAAGGCTAAACCTCCACCTACTTCTACCTGTATCAGCTCTTGTCGCATAACTCATGCCTCTATCAAGGGGTCTGTGTACTTACCTATACCCCAAGTAGGAGGTGGCGTCAAAAGCTCTATCGTACCCATCGGTCAGACCTTGTATTTTCGAGTCGTATCAGAGGGACCTTCCTCACCGCCACGCATGTGGGGCTCGATCCAGATTCGTTCGTACTTCGGGTTGTCACGAGGCCCGTAGGGTTGCTTTCTCCAGTGTCCCCTTACCCAATGCGCCTGACGCTTTGAGCCTGACGCAGAGCCGGAGGTCTTCGTCTTGGATGCACTCGGGTACAGGACTCGACGGATGGGCGTGTAGTCCAACTCAGCTTGTCTACGGGACTTCTTCCGGCCTTTCCCACGTTGGGTTTTACGCCCCTCTGAGCGAACTTCGGGCGACCGGGTAGACAGATAGAGGGAGAGGTTACACACCATCTGAAAGGCTTCGTCGCAGGCTGTTGCAGACTCCGGGTGGTTATCCCAAAAGTCGGCGGGCAGACACTCCCACAAGTCGCCCAGCGTCTCTGTGTCTGCATCCTGTTTGAGATGGGCGCACCCGTACTCCACGTTATCGAAGATCCAGACGGACCTCTCTTCGGTAATCGGGACGTGAGTGAAGAAAACCGTACGTTCACCCGTGACTACCTGAAAGGCAGAGTACGGAAAATCTATAGCTCCAATGTCCAGCTTCTGGATTTCGGTGTTCAGGAACATCTCCCTGAGCGTATCCGAAATGATGAAGGCATTGTTGCCACTGGCGTACAGCTCCGTCATCGTCATGGCCCGGATACGTTCGGTTTCCGGGTCGTGCGGTACCATCTCCTCTGCCGGAAGCGACTTGCAGATAGCGTACCTATCCTGTTGCGTCTTGTCAATCCGGTTTACGAAGCGGTAAATAGCTTGGAAGCGAGGTTGTGCGGTGGAGATGAACCGGAAGTACGCCTCATTCTCATAGGGAGCTTCTCGGTACTCCCCCGTGAAATTGATAGCGAAGGCGTGCTCAAACACCTGAGCTATACGATACGTGAAGTCAGCCGCCCCTAAGACGGGAAGGGCTCCCATTGAATTCAGGGGAGCGTCCTTCTCGAAGAGCAAGGTTTTGGCCGCGTCCCACTTGTCCCAGAACTTGGAAGGGTCCTGAGGCCAGCCCACTTTAGGTACAGACTCTTCATACAGGTCAATCGCTGCCTTCCCGTAGTCCGTCTGGTAAAAGTCTTCGACGCCCAATTCATTTTGCGTCAAGAGATCGGCCACTGCGACGAGAGTCTGGTCGAAGGCGGTACCGTTATAAGGCCCTTCCAGAGATCTCCAGAACAACGGACGCAAAGCCGCCTTGAACTCGGCGGGACTCTGGCGTTGGGACTTACGGCGTTTTCGTCGTCGTTTCTTACCCATAGTTGGTTTTTAGACGTCGTAGCCTTGTGAGATTGC
>Ga0306901_1000904_pt1 | contig 10652 bp, 8 predicted proteins | sample AntRauMFilla3767_FD_190431 | JGI IMG/M metagenome (GOLD analysis project Ga0306901, IMG submission 190431) | Saline lake microbial communities from Rauer Islands, Antarctica - Metagenome Filla 3 #767 (v2) (version 2) | ecosystem: Environmental > Aquatic > Non-marine Saline and Alkaline > Saline ... | reverse complement strand
GTTGAAAGTGATTTTAATCTTGTACCAACAACTTCTGAAATAATAGAACAAATCGTAGACTCTGGAGGCAATTATAACAATTTTAATTTAGAAGGAAACCTAATACAGTTTACAAATGAAAACGCCGAGGCCATTGTTAATGGATTTAGTTTTGAAGCTTACAAAAGAATCACTTTAATAAATAATTCTGATTTTGACGTAAGATTGAATGCTGAGAACATAAATTCAGATTCAAATAAACAGATAAAGCTACCAACAGGATTAACTCAAATAGGGATTCAAGGGACTACAGAGCTGGTATATGTGGATTCTATTGAGAGGTGGCAAATTGTAGATTCTTTTGCTTCAAAATACAGGCCAGAGCACAGAGGTTTAGACGAATTTGAAGTTGAAGTTGTTGGACCTGGGGCTATTTCTGAAACCATAGAAATTGAGGAGTTAATTATTACAAGAGCTTCACAAACTACGAATTTATCTAGGGCTGACTTAAACACATTATATCCAGATTCATTTGAAGGACAAATGATTTTTTGCAGACAAATAAACCTCATTTATATTAAGTCAGACACGGGGGCAAATAACTGGCAATCAATACCTCTTACAGATGTTTCTTAAAGTAGGTAATAAGGTTATAACCCAAGGAGGAAAATTTGTTGAAAAAAGATTTAACACTCTTACTTTTAACGTTGACGGCGATAGATTTCCAAAAATATTTTCTTCTTTTCCTACTGGGGCGCAGCGTTTTCAAATAAGTTCCTCATCTCCAAATAGTGTAGAAATTAATTGGGGGGACGGTAATGTTATTAATTATGATTTTATTCTTAATAGTAGTGGTGAATACTATTTTAGATTAGACAAAGAAAGTGCTTATATTTTTGAAGATGGAAATACTGGGTTTAGAGATATTGTAATGACTTTTAAAGAAACTAGAGGTATTTTTCGGATGATTATAGCAAGATGTTTTTTAGGCGAAACTTTTCCAACAAACATATTGGCGTTTACGGATTTAGAAACAATTGTATTAAGTCAAGGTGTAGGTATTAAAAATTTTCCAACTAAATTAAGTCCGCTCACTAAACTAACCCTTTTTGAACTTTTTGGTGCTACGATTGGTATTTTACCTACATCTCTTTTAAATTTACCTATAGAAACATTAAAATTAACAAACGCAATAGATTTAGACAGACCTTTTAACGAAACAAATTTCGACAAATTAACCCTTTTACAAAATTCGCTAAAAAAATTAAGGCTTAAACGTAATAACTTAAAACAACTACCAAGTAATTTTTCTGAGTTTTATTTATTAGAAGACTTAAATATTAGTTTTTCAACCGTTGGTACTCTAGACCCTGAGATTTATAATTTACAAAGCCTTAAAAGCCTAAGAATTGATGGAGGCTCTGGTGGGTATTTAGTAGGTTTTGAAAATTTTGATAAACTAACTAAATTAGAAAGCTTTGTTTCTAGTACAACGTGGGCAGCTGAAAATATGGACGTAGATGTGACTAATTTTGGAGGTTTAATTTACATTAAAACTATCTATGTGTACGGAATTGTTATGGATAGTCAAACTAAAGTGGACACTTTTATAAACACTTTATATAACATAATAGAAGCTGGAGCAGAAAAAGATGATACTATAGGAGGTAGCGGCCCTTTTCGTGAAATGATCATAGGATGCACTCGTCAAAGCGGAACAACCTCTCCTACAGGAATTTTTCAAGAACCTACGGGATATATTCAAAACTCAAATAATGGTAGCCCAGCAACACCAAAAGAAAAGATTTGGGTTATAGTAAATCAGTATAATTCAACCGTTAATTACAGCGAATAAAACTTAAAAACATGGTACTAATAACATTTAATGAGGACAGAATTATAAACGTAATTGAAGCTCCAAATACAGGAATAACCCAAACTAATCAGATGGTTTTTCAAGGCACGATGAAAGATGCCGAGATATTCTTTGGAAACAAACAATTTGATTTGAGTAAAATAGAGGATTATAAACAACAACAACAAATATATTATTAACAATTAAAAAATAAAAATTATGATAAAATGGCTTTTGAATCACTTATGGAAAAGAGATAAGCTCTACCATGCAATAGCGGGAATAGTTATTTACATTATAGGAGCGTTATTATTTGAGCCTTACATCGGAGTTCTACTAGCTTTTGCAGCAGGAGCAGTGAAGGAAATTTATGATGAGTTTTATAGAAAAACAGGAGGCGATCCATGGGATTATTTTGCTACAATAACACCCGCAATAATAGCCTTCCTAATTAACCTTTTGTTCTAAAATAGCCTGACCCTATTTTTATCTATTTTTGTATAAATAAAATTTATTATTATGCAAACAGATATCAGAAAAATCTCAGTAGGGAAGAATTACCCTGACGGGGTGATGCACTTTTTAGTAGGTAAGTCTATGAATTTACAGGGTGTACCTTATGTGATTTCAAAAATAGACTTAAACCAAACATACGCAACCAAAGACAAAATAGCTTATGATATATACCTTACCAACTACACAGGTACTGTATTATGGAAAACTATTTATGACCTACCAGTAGTAATTGAGAATAATATAAACTTCGAATAAATGCCGACACTTAACTATTTAATAGTAGAACAAGAGGAGGCCTATAATAATGAAGTTGAACTTTCAAGTGGAAAGTCTCTAATTGTAAATTCTACAATAGAAAGCGTTGATCATATCTCTAGGACAGCTAAGGTGATAGAGGCACCTGATTCTATTATTTTAAAGAGAGGAGATCAAGTTGTGGTACACCATAACATTTTCAGACAAAAGAATGATGTCAAGGGTAAAACTATAAAAAGTGACTACCACATAGGAGACAACAAGTATTACATACCTTTGACTGAGGTATTCCTCTACAAGCGTAATAGTGATTGGGTTGCGATAGATCCATATGTTTTTATAAAACCTATTCCACTCAGAGATGACGGCAATCTATTATCAGGAACCAAAAAGGAGTATAAAGGCAGAGAACACCAAAAAGGCAAAATTTCTTTTATCAACGGAAGGCTTCAAGAACAGGGTCTGAAAGAAGGAGATGAAATATCATTTGCTAGATATAGTGAGTATGAGTTTGACATAGAAGGAGAACTTTACTATAAGATGAGGACCCAAGATATTATAGCAAAGTTATGAGAGGTCTCTCCAGTGAAATAAAGATAGCTCTAGAAACAATAGTTGAAGGACTCAAGTATGACTTCTTAGGCACACAAACCTTAGAGGAGGTTGAGCCAGAAAGGGTGCAATCTATTGCTAAGTCTAAAACCAGCTCTCTGAGTGGGGCTAAGAAAATGATCGATAGGTGGATCGACTCTCCTAACAGGCCTTCAGATACCGTAATTAAGAAACATATTCAAGATGTAGTAGATGCAGCAGATACTTCCCTTGGAATACTAAGGAGAGCATTAAGCCTAAAGATTAATTTTGATAAATTAGAGGCTCATAAGCATGACTCTGCTATTAAGTCAAAGCCTATAGTCTTAGAGGCAATCCTAGATATTGATAAGGAAGCAAGAGAACTTCGAGATAAACTTGAATCCGGAGATCTCAATATGAAGGATAATGATTTTGATTTGGGATATCCAGAGAAGTTTGCTAAAGGAAATTTTGTAGACAGATCTGTTTACTATAAGAAGAGGCTAACTTTAAAGGGAGGGGTCATAATAGACCCGCATAGTACAGAAGGAGAGGAGATAACTATCGATGACCTTTCAATCATTTTACCAAAAAAACCCAAGAAAAAAGACATCCTTTATCACGATCTTAAGAAAGAAGATCAATACTGGAGAAGGCCAGAATTACCTAGGATAACAACCAGTAACGTTGATGAGTACCATGACTTTATTGTAGAGGAATTCCGCAGAAGAATGGAGGGGGTTTGGTTCTATAACAATGGAGTCCCAACTTATTTGACAGGACATCATTATTTTGCTCTCGCATACTGCAAGATGCTTGATGATGGAGGCTTTATGAATTACAGGGAATCACAGAGGGACCTCTTCTATTTTATGGAAGCATGTCTAATTGATAGTAGGTCCCTTGGTCTATTGTTTGGTAAATCAAGGAGAACGGGTTTTACATATTGTGCTGTAGCAGCTCTAGTTAATAGAGCCACTTCAACCTCAAACACAAAGCATGGGCTTATGAGTAAGTCAGGTACCGATGGTGAGGAAGCATTTGCAAAGGAGTCCTATGCATTCCTTAACCTGCCATTCTGGTTCAGGCCAGTGGTAAGAGGAAAACTTGATTCACCAAAAGAGTTATATTTCAGTGCACCGTCCGACAACAGTAAATCCAAGAAAAAGTCTAGAGACATTAATATCTCGGAATACTTAAACACCAGTATGGACTGGAGGAACACTAAGAATGGCAGTTATGACTCTCTTAAGTTAGACACGTATATCCTTGATGAGGTGTTCAAGATAGAATCTCCCAACGATGTAATCACCCACCTTAGTATGGTTGCACCAACCATGATGCCTAATGGTAGAGTGGAGGGTAAAATGTTAGCTGGATCAACTATGGGTATACACTCAAAAGGAGGGGAACAAGGAGTGGAATTAATTACGAGTTCATTTGTAAAGGAAAGGGATCCCAAGACTAAAAAAACTTCTACGGGCTTATACTTCCACTTTCTTCCGGCACAAAATAACATGGAGGAATTTACAGACAAATATGGTAAATGTTGGACTATAAAACCAGACAAAGAAGTCAAGAATGTTTTTGGTGAAGTAATAGAGCAAGGATCAATAGAGTTCCTTAAGGCCATTGAAGCACAGAAAAAGAAGCAGAGTGAGAAAGCATATAATGAGCAGGTGAGGACCCACCCTAGGACCCTAGAGCACATGATGCGAGATGAGTCCACAGAGTGCGTTTTCAATATGGAGAAAATTTTAGAACAAACTGATTATAACCAAACTCTTGCAGAGGATCAAAAATATACAGTTGGTAATTTTGAATGGAAAGATGGAATAATCGACAGTGATGTAGAGTTTCACCCAAGAGCTGACGGTAGATTCAAAGTAAGTTGGTTACCATCAAAAGCAGATGATACTTATGAATTACAGAACAGGGTTAGGGAGACAAACGGTAAATATTTTCCCCTTAACACAAATTGTGTAAGGTTTGGTTGTGACCCTTTTTCATACAAAAGTACACATGGTGAAGGCTCAAAAGGGAGTATACATGGAAAAACTGTAAATTTGCCAGACGGAGGAGCCCCTAGTAATAAATTCATTGTTGAGTATATAGCTAGACCTTCAGATGAAGTAATTTTCTTTGAGGATGTGATAAAATGTATAAGGTTCTACGGAGCACCTATCCTAGTTGAGTCAAACAGGCTTGATTTATTAAGACACATGTACAATAGAGGTTATAGGGGTTTTGCAATGGACCGTTTAGATAGACCTAAGCATAAATTTAATGATAATCAAAAGAAGTTTGGAGGGCAGATGATGAGCGGTCAAGATATCTTAGACTCTCACATAGGAGCAATAGGTACTTGGGTACAGGATTATGTAGGTGTTTATCACGATGAAGAGAAAAGGTTAAGACCCCTAGGAGAAATGGGGGACATGCCGTTTAGAGATACTTTAAACGACTGGTTAAAATTTAACCCTGATAAAAGAACATCTTTTGATGCTACCATATCATCAGGACTTTGTATAATGGCTTGTCAGAAAGAAAAGTATAGAGGTAAGGAGAGAGAAAAAAAGAAAATAGATATTGGAGGACTCGTTAAAAAGTACAACAATAAAGGTAATTTTGGACAACCTATAACTAACAGGTAATGAGTAAAACAAATTTTAAGAACGGGAAGGACTTATTTACAAATAAAGGTTTTCCGGATATTTTAGCACCAGATGAAGTTAAAGCAAAGGACGAGTATGGACTGCACTTTGCTAAGCAAATAGAGTATGAATGGTTCTTTAGACCGGAAAGAGGTGCTTCCTCTTATTATGATAAAAGAAACAAGTACCATAACCTAAGGCTATATGCCAGAGGTGAACAAGATACCAGTATATACAAGAAGCTTTTAGGAGGGGAGGGATCAACTTATACAAACTATGACTGGAGACCTCTCCAGATACTACCTAAGTTTGTAAAACTGATTGTCAATCAAATGTCAGAGAGACTTTTTGATATAAAGGCTGAAGCAGTAGATAAGTTTTCAACTGATTTAAAAGAAACCCACAGAAAGAACCTTGAAAAATTCATGTACTCTAAACCAGTCATGGAGAAAGTTAAGCAAGAATTAGGTGTGGACTTATTACCTAATGATGCCTCAGAATACCCAGATACACAAGAAGAGATAGATCTATTCATGAAACTTAAGTACAAGCCGGCTATCGAGATAGCAACGGAGGAAGCACTTAAGTATACTTTAGATCTTAACGATTATGATGAGACACAAAGCAGGGTTATTGAAGATGTCACTACAATAGGACTTGGTGCTATCAAGCACACAACAGATCCATCTAAAGGGATCACTGTTGATTATGTAGACCCTGCTAACCTAGTGCACTCATATCCTACACACCGTAACTTTAAAGATGTAAACTATTATGGTGAGGTTAAAAGGATGACTATAAATGAGCTTAAGAGAACTTCTAACGGAAAGTTCACCGATGAAGAGATTCAAGGGATAGCAGATACTACAGGAACATGGTCGAGGTACCATGGGAATGAAACCAGTAATAGTAACTTAAGAGAAGATGACATGGGTAATATGATGGTCGATGTACTTCACTTTACTTTTAAGTCAACGAAAACAATCTCTTACAAAAAGAAGCATAACAAGAGTGGAGGATTTAAGATGATCAAAAAGGAAAGCACTTTTGATAAAAAAGACCCTTCTTACAAAGGTTACGAGGTATCCAAAAAAGTAATAGACGTTTGGTACGAAGGATCCTTGGTTCTTGGTACTGAAATGATCTATAACTACAAAATGTGTGAAAACATGATTAGGGAAGATGGGTACTTGAATATTACCCAACCTAATTATATTTTGTATGCACCAGACTTGTACCAGAACAGAACCTTAAGTACAGTTGAAAAAGTTATTCCTTATATCGATGAGATGCAACAAATCCACTTGAAGTTACAACAAATTATAGCTAAGGCAAGGCCGAATGGTATCTACATTGATGTAGCTGGCCTTAACGAAATCTCCATGGGTGAAGGTAATGTGCTTACTCCTCTTGAAGCAATAAAGATATATAATGAAACTGGTAACGTATTAGGGACCACTTCTACAGCAGAAGGGGAATATAATTATGGTAGGGAGCCGATACGAGAATTGAAGAATGGTGTTATAGACGGCCTCGATCGATTAATAGGTGCATATAACCATTATTTAAATTTAGTAAGAGATGCCATTGGTATAGCACAAGGAGCTGATGCAAGTATGCCTCACCCAGATACTTTAGTAGGAGTTCAAGAAATGGTAGCGGTAAATTCTAACACAGCAACCAGACACATCCTTGATGCAGGGCTAAATATGTCAAAAAGGTTAGGTAAGGGACTCTCCTTAAGACTGAAAGATATTTTTGAGTATTCGGACTTAAAGAACACTTATATAAATGCTATTGGTAAAATAAACGTAGAGACACTTAAGGCCATTAAAAAATATCACTTACATGACCTAGGTATTAACATAGAACTTAAACCAGATGCTCAAGAGAGACAGTATCTAGAACAAAATATAAATCAAGCTCTATCCAAGGAAAGTATAACCTTAGATGATGCAATTGACATAAGGGCTTCCTCTAACATAAAACTTGCTAATGAACTTCTTAAGACTAGGAGAATAAGAAGAGAAAAAGACAAGAAACTTAACGAAAAAGAGATGATTAAAGCTCAGGGAGAATCTCAAGCGATGGCATCCGAGAAAGCAGCTCAGGCCAAGCAAATTGAAATTCAAGCTAAGAGTAAGAGTTCTCTAATGGAAATAGAAGCTAAATCTAAAGCTAAGATGATGGAGCTTGAGAAAGAAGCTCAGGTTAAATCGGTACTGATGGAAAAAGAGTTTGGCTACAACATGAAGATTCAAGGAATGCAAGGCGAGGTATCTAGGATGAACTTAAAAGAAAAAGAAGATAGGGAGGACCAAAGACTCGATAGAAATAACTCTCAAAAATCAGAGCTCATAGATCAAAAAACTAGAGACACTAGACCTAAGAACTTTGAGTCTTCTGAAGACAATATTTCAGGATCCGTTGAACTATCAGAGATGGAGCCAAGTTAAAAATTAGTATAGTCTTATTTTATATATATTTGTAACATAATAAATAAAATCTATTAAAATGTCAGGACTAAGCGCAGGTAATTTTAAAAAGAACCTCGGTGTGCAAGCAGGAGAGGAAGCTACACAAACTGAAGAGGCTTTACAGGAACCGGAAGTAACACCGGATCAAAATCAAGAGCCAGCACAAGAGCCAGCACAAGAGCCAGTTCAAGGTGAAGAGCCTGCAGAAACAGAAGTAAATGAAGGTGGGGATGCCGAGCCGGCTGAAGCACCAGAAGATAATACAAGTCCAGAAGGTGGAGAACCATCTGGCAGTTCTTTGAAAGCTGAAAACCTTGATGAAGGTCAAGAAACTACGGAACAGATTGATGATGATGCAGTCTCTAAGTACCTAAGCGAGAAGCTAGGTAGAGAGGTAACCCTCGAAGAGTTAACTGCAGAAAAACCTGATCCTCTAGAATCTGATCCTTACATGAAGGAAGTGTTTGAGTGGAGAAAGAAAACAGGGAGACCTATTGAAGACTTCATTAAGTATCAACAAGATTTTGACAAAGTGTCAGATATGGACGTTGCAAGAGAGTTTCTGCAATTAGAATATCCAGATTCAACACCTAAAGAATTAAACTTGGAACTTAAAAAGTTTATGGAGTCTGAAGATGACTTAGAAGAGGACCTAGAGCAAAAGCAATGGGAGCTTAAAAAGTACGCTACTAAAGGTAGAAAGGAACTTGATAAGCTTAAAGCAGATTTAGGAGAACCTAATCAAAGTTCATTGTCACCTGAGATCAGAGAAAAGGTTGAATTAGCTGACAAAATTAAAAGTCAGGTAGAGACCAACACTAAAGCACAAGAGGATTACTTTAAGGGTATCAAGGACACAGCTAAGTCCGTTGATAAGATGACCTTGAATTTGGGGGAGGACAACAAGATAGACTTTGTTGTATCAGATCAAATCAAAAAGAGTATTCCAGATATGATAGACCAAATGCCTCATTGGAAGAATGAAGATGGGGGCTGGAATCATAAAGCAGTAGTTGAGGATGGTATCAAGATACAAAATTTTGATAAAATGATTCAATTAGCTTTTGAGCAAGGTCAGAACTCTGGGAAGGATAGTTTAATCCGTGAGACTAAGAATACAAATCTTAGTGACACAGGAAGTAACGCTCAGCCATCTAAGCCTACAAATAAACCTATTTATGAAAATGAAGGCAAGAAAAAAGAATTAAAAGTAGGATTCAAAAAGAGAAAATAACAACGTAATATAAAAACAAGATGGCACTAAATAACACACCAACTTTTTCAGTTGACCCTAGTTCTACTAAAGTAGCAACTAAAAATAACTATGTATCAAAATTTGACTATACCAGTCAATACGATGTAGACACACACGAGGAAATGGCAAACATTTTCGGTAACAGATCCGTAACAGGTATGTTGTACATGTTAGGAGCAGAATCGGCAATGGCCTCAGATAAGTTTATTTGGACAGAGGAAGGAAGACTCCACACTGTTTACAAAGATGTTACCAGAGCTGGTAATGTGTTCACAAAAGCAAATCACGTATTCAGAATTGGTGAAACAGTACACCTTTCTTCTGGAGCATCTAAGAGACGTGGTATTATTACTGCAGCAGATGCTAACACTTTCACAGTGGCAGCTTACAAGAATGCAGGTTTCACAGGATTAGCGACTACAGGGATTGTAGCGTTCATTGATGGCTCAGAGTTTAGAAAAGGAACTGGGGGTATGAAAGGCAATCTATCTACAGACTTCACAATCTTAGATAACAAACCAATCATCCTTAAAGATAACTTCGAGGTTAACGGATCAGACGTTGCTCAAATCTCTTGGATTAAGCACTCTGAAGGTGGATACTTATGGTACCTAAAAGACCAAGAAGACACAAGACGTAGATGGGAAGACCGTATGGAGTTAGCTTTACTACAAGCTGAAAAAGCTGATGCTGGATCAGATGCCGAAGCAAACGGAACAACTGGTACTGAAGGTCTTTTCGAGGCAGTTCGTGAAAGAGGTAACACTTACCAAGGTATTGCAGATGCAGTAGCTGATTTTGATGACATCGTAAGAAGATTTGATGCTCAAGGTAAGATTCAAGACTACATGTTCTACGTAGACAGAGATCAGTCTCTTGCTATCGATGATATGCTAGGAGAATTGAACGCTGGATATGACGGAGGTATCTCTTACGGTATCTTTGACAATGATAAAGACATAGCTGTAAACCTTGGTTTCAAAGGGTTTACAAGAGGGACATACAACTTCCACAAAACTGATTACAAATTGCTAAACGATCCAACTCTTTTAGGAGCAGTTGATGCACAAGCAAAAGTAAGAGGTCTT
>Ga0306901_1000901_pt1 | contig 10669 bp, 12 predicted proteins | sample AntRauMFilla3767_FD_190431 | JGI IMG/M metagenome (GOLD analysis project Ga0306901, IMG submission 190431) | Saline lake microbial communities from Rauer Islands, Antarctica - Metagenome Filla 3 #767 (v2) (version 2) | ecosystem: Environmental > Aquatic > Non-marine Saline and Alkaline > Saline ... | reverse complement strand
TACGTCAAGGGTATTCTTCGTATCAAATAAGCATAGCGAACAAGTAGTGAGTACGGGGTTTACGGCGTCCTAGACCTGACTAGACGACCTCCCCGTAAAAGTGGGGAGAGCAGGATTTGAACCTGCGTTTCCGGCGTGATAGGCGATAACCGTGACTCTGCGGTTCGCTATGCTATGCTATGTGGTGCTGCAAAAAAAGGTAACGAACAAGTGTTGGAGGTCGGGATATGTACGCGCTCTACCAATTGAGCTACCAGCGCTGGCTTTACATCTGAGAGGATGCGTAAGCGTTAATGGCGCACTGAACGGGACTCGAACCCGCAACCACGGCTTCCCAATAGCGATAACCGACTACACCATCGGTTCGTTACCAAGCGGGTGATGGGACTCGAACCCACAATAGCGATTAAGCTGCCAGCTTGGAAGGCTGGTGCCCTACCAGTTGGGCGACACCCGCGAAAAAGCGAGACACCTTTTCAGTGTCCGCGTACCAGCCACCTCGGAATCCGCCTTGCGACGGCCCGAACGGTGTCCTTCACCAGTAACTAGTATTGGTGAAGCCGGGTCTTCATTGGTCCTAGAACCAAGAGGGGACTTCCGGGGCGCTTCGGTGTGAAAGCCTGTGACCTTATTCCGACCGGCATGATCGCTGCGGTGTTTGCACACCCAACCTATGCTCGTAAGCAAAGGAGGATACTTGCGGACCACATTGACGCTGGGGGCATTCGTTAAAACCCCTGTGGTAGCACCGATGGAATTACCCACCGGGTCCACGAAAATCGGTATAAGATCAGGCTTTCACCCTTTCCGTCACCTTCAAGGTCGAACTTCTGCCTTAGCAGTCCTTCGCTTCCGGTGACGGAAAGGTTGACGGCGCATTACTAGGGCGCGAGGCCCAACGTCCGAACTAATCGGTGCGTCATCGTAATGTCCGCCAGTTGCCACGCTTGGATTTGAACCAAGATTCCCGTCTGGTCTATCCGACTACGGACATGAAATTTCGTTGCCGAAGCAACTTCGTTTCACGGGGGATCGTGAGATCCTTTTGACCTAACGTGCATTAGCGTTTATGCTATCGCGGCAAAAAACTTGGCGGCCCCTAACTGCTCAATTAGGAGTAAATAGAATGTACTCCGTATCCGAAGATACGTCAAAGGGTTTCTTGCCCCTTTCCGAAGAAAGGGATGGGAAATCCAAGTACATTCGGTTTCGAAAACTGATACTGAGTTGAGACGACGTTACCTAACCCCTACGACGGTCTTGCGACCTTGGGAGGGTACACGTGTACCAGTTTTCGAAGCGGCCCGTGCGGGGGTCGAACCCGCTACCTCCGGCGTGACAGGCCGGTGTTCTTCCTACCGTGAACTAACGGACCGTTTTGCTTGACAGAAATTCCCGCGTCGACTCCACCTGCTAGTAGTTTCAATAGCGTTCTCTGTCAAGCAAAAGGTTGACGGTATGTCGCATATTGCAAGCGACTAGTGTGTGAGGGCTTCCCGTGCCGTCTTATGCCCTTACACGACCCCGTTTATGCACACATCCCTTGCGGAGTCCCTTGCGGGTTAACTCTGGGGGAATAGAGCACGGTAGAGGGTTACGTGTCTTTCCACGTCGCTACCGTCAGTACAGCAGGCAAGCCTCGCACTTGCAACCCCTCCAATGGGCGCTTCGTAACTAGTACGATCGCTTCCACCGAAGTGCTCTGCCTCGTATCCGATGCTTCGGATCACTTGAGCTACTGCTGTAAAAGATGATTGGTCGAGGATACCCGGCGATCCTCGTTAATGCTCCGGTCTTGTGAACCAACCGCTCCTGCCGTCAGGCAGGTGGAATGCCGTAGGATTTTGAGCACCAATCATAAATGCTGGCTAACATGTGCGCAGCTACACATGCTATTTAAGAGCTTCACGGTCTCGTGGGCTGCTCATCTCCCGTTTACCGATAGAACTAGTCTATCGTGACCGGGTAAGTCGCCGTACATTCCGCTCACCAGCGTGCTACCTGTAACGTCGGTAACTTACGGGGGTAGTAGCCTTTTGCAAGGCTGTCTCCTCCAGCCACTTGATTACGCTCAGGTGGCAAAGCGACTTTCCGGGACCCGAAGGTCCAGCGGGCAGTCCAGCAGCTTGATAACGCTCAAGCTGCAAAGCGAAGGGGGTGTAGAACACCCTCCCTCCAGAGCGAGTTATTAGCCATCTCGGGGCGGGCGCTTTGCGGCACCCCAACTGTAACGTCGTTGGTAACGCTTGTCAAGGGCTTTCGTAACTAGTACGAAAGTTTGACAAGTGGATCGGCGGCGCTAGTGCTAGAAGTTTAGTAGGGTTCAAGACCCTCTATCCCTCACGCTCTTACCTACTTCTTGACCTTTCCATCAAGTCACCTGATAACCTTACGGTAGTCAGGTTAGCTTGTCAAGGAGGTTCGTAACTAGTACGTACCAACTTTTCAAGCTGGTTAGGAACCGAAGTTCCTAGTGCCGAGGGCAGGATTTGAACCTGCGACCCTTCCAGATCCAATCATTTAGATTGGGCGCTAACCCTATCAAATGATGAACCCTTGTGCGGGAGCTACCCGCTCCTGTGAAGTGCTTTCGTTAAGCTACACTCACGCTCTATGGGAGTGGCGGGATTCTGGTGACGTTGGTACTGGACTAGTCACAGACACAACGCTAACCCGCATCATCTTCTGGCGCTCTACCACTGAGCTACCTCGACTAAAGGGACGGTCTCCCTTTCGCCCCCTCGTGTCCGAAGACGGTCGAGGGTTTGGGGAGTGTCCCAGAAGGGATAGTTGGAATCGAATCAACACACACGGTTCCATGATGCGTCGTGTCCGACCTTTCACGTTCCGCAGCTCGCCTAGAGCTTTTATCCCTTACGGTCTGTAGGTTACGCCGTTTACGATACCTTGGCTTCCTACTCTGCTGTGGTTTCACGGGGCATCCCCCTTTCAGCAGCGTATGCTTAATAAGTACCACGGGTATGTGACACGTGTCAAGCATGATAGTAACGGTTAAAGTCGCCTTTCGATTTCGACCCTTGCGGATCGTCTTCAACTTCAGTCACCGGGACGAACCCGGACTGCCGTCCTCGTTACAATGGCGAAGGCAGGACTTGAACCTGCGTTCTGAGCAAAATGGAAGCTATCCCATCTTGGTTGTCTTGGCCGTGCTTACTCCGATAGTGTATACCCTATCGTTTCTTTCCAGACGACTTCGCCTAACAGGAAACATCGACCTGACTTCGTTCCTCGGTCCTACCCAGACCACCAATTAAAGTGTCCTGAGAGCCTTCTTACGGCAGGGAAACGGAACCCTTATCGCTGCATCCGTGTCAGTTCACGGCTACCGGGTGGTAGGGGTCGGTTTGACACCCTAGCGATGTTTCCAATAGCGGAAAGTGGAATCGAACCACCGACCTCTTGGTTATGAGCCAAGCGAGCTACCTCTGCTCTATTCCGCAACAAGTGGTCCCTTTACGCTGGGACCGTAGCGTGAAACACGGGCCGGACTTGAACCGGGCATTGTAGGACTTTCACCTTCTGGTTTCAATAGGCGCGGCAGGCTCTGCACCTGCGTCTTTCTTTCAGTCGTTATCGGATCCCCAAATGAATGGGAAACCCGAGCCGAAAGTTGCTTTTGGCTCATGAGTGATATGCAATAACTAGTATCGTATATCACTTCCAAGCTACGCGCCTTGACGATCCCCATCTAAATAGGGATCGAAGGGAAAGACTTGCGACTAAACAACAACAAACTCCCTCAGAGTTGTTATTGACTTAGTTCTGTCGCTTTCCCTAGTAGCGGGGATCGGATTCGAACCGACGACCTTCGGCTTATGAGGCCGACGAGCTACCTAGCTGCTCTACCCCGCAACACGCAATACGTTTTGTATTGCCAAACTGATGTTACCCTAATCGAAAACGGTGTCAAGTGCTGTTTCGTATCTTTTTCGATACGTTCTGCTTTGGTATCGCTTCCCGTTTCGGGACAACCTTTATATCTCTAACTCGGTGGGGCCGTCAACACCTTTTTTGGGTTTTTTAGCGGCCCCACCATTTAACCTACCTGATCACGAAACCATTCCAGTACGGTCCCGAAGATAACACTCCAGAACACTCATGAAAGTGCGCTCATCGCGTTCCAAGGGGACGCCCCTATCTTTGAGGCGGCTGAACACTTGAAACGCTTCATAGACCAGTACGTCAGGTTGTGCGTTTTCGACTTTCGTCTTATGTAAAGCAACCCACTGGCTCATCGCGTCTTGCTGACGCTTCTTGATGCTGAGGGCTTTCTCGGCGTTTGTACGCCATTCGTGAAAAGCCTCGTCAGTCTGGTCTGGTTTAGGTTCGGTGTTCTTTTCCAACTGGCTTTCAATGCTTTCGATTTCGTGAGTCAACTGAAGGACCTTATCTTCGCCTTCGGCCATTGACTCGGGCACCTGTAAACCTAAATCTTCAAAGTACATCGGAACTCCGTAAGTTGTGTTGCGTTATTGCCAGCGCGAGATCACGCTGTGATACTTACGGATGATACGTGCGAGATCAGATCATGTCAACTCGCATTTGAACAACAGGGGCGGAGGGATTCGAACCCCCAACACTCGGATTTGGAATCCGATGCTCTACCATTGGAGCTACGCCCCTAAAAGACCTTCCTCTTCACTTGTCAAAGACTTTCAAACAAAGCGGCTGAAGGGACTTGAACCCTCGAACCGTCTCGTTGGCAACGAGACGCTCTACCAAACTGAGCTACAGCCGCATTGGTAAAGGGTACAACATCGCACCCTCGTACCTTATTTCAAGCGCACGAAAATTCCCGGCGCAATCGACGGGATAGCTTCTAGCGCTTCCTGTTCGGATTCGTAAGGGCCGAAATACTTCGGCGCTACGGAACCGGTACGATACTCGTTGTAGGACCCTTCGTCAATACGTATTTCGGTTTGGATGTACCAACCTTCCCCGTCGAAATCTTCGATGCCGTTTTCATCACGGTATTTGACCGCATCTTCTTCGGTTACAAACACCGGTTCGTCGATACTGGCAATGTCGTAGGTCTGGTCGCTCATGCCGTCCTCCGTGTGGATTGGATATTAGCTTATACCCCAAACACGTAGGTCCGTCAAAGCTATCCGTAAATTTCGGGGAACTTCACCGGCTCGGTGAGCCATTTGTGTAGGACGCTGCAGGTAGGGTTGCCCAGCCATGCACCGATGGCAACCAATTTGGTGACGGCCCGCCAGAGGATGACGAGCGATTGTGCGAAAGTGCCAACTACTTGTAATACCACAGTAAACTCCGTTAATTAAGCTGGGCTGATACGGCCACCCCTTCGTTGAAATACATCTGCACTTTGATTGCGAGTATTTCCAATTCGTCGCGAACACCTTCGATGGTCGCTTTAGAGGGCTCCTGAATCGGAACCTTGAGTTTCATCCACATGTGTGGGCATCCAAGGTCGAGATCATAAAAAACCCGATCAATATAGGGCAAACCACGGCACAAAAAAGATGCCTCCCGGTTTAGAAAAAACCGGTCAACAGCAGCTTTGAGCGTGCCCAGCGGTACATTCAGGCCGTCATCAGAATACTCCTCTAAGGTAAGAGTGGTTGGCTCTTCCAGATTTAGTATCCCATTAAGCGATGTATCTGAGGGCAATAACGTGTCTGTGTTATCGTGATCTCTCATATTGAAAAGGCTTATAGGGAGATTACCGCCCCCGGTTTACTCTTGGTACTGTCGTTGGGTACGCGCTACAAGGTTTTCCCATTCCGTATCAAACAAGTAAAACTGGCTGCGGGCATTTGCGAGCACACGCTTTGCTTCGAACAGATTTGAGCGACCTTCGGTCGTGCGTGCGATGAACCCTTTTTCCTCCAACGAATCAAACGCCTCTTTGATCTTGCGGTAGCTCGTAAAATCACCCCCAAAATCTTGCGCACACTCCCGCACAAAATCATAGGTTACTTTCAAGCCGGTTGTTTTTTGGGCGGCCTGAACCTGAAGCGTAATACAAGCCATAACGAAATTTTCCCATGACCCCAAATCCTCGAAAGGATTAACGGCGTCATAGGCGTCGACTGTTGGGGCTTCGGACCGGGGCACTGATTCCCCTTGTCCAACAAAATAGTCGAAGGCTTTGCTGAGTAGTGTTTTCAACATGATTGATCCTCTTCAACGCCTACCACCGAAACCCGAAATCTAACGTCCCGGTTTTTGGAGGCGGCATGAATGTGAAATGATCCGTTTGAATCTTCGTCTAATACATAAAGACGGACCCCAAAGATTCGCCCTTTGAGGCCCGCCTCCACGCTTTCCGGTGGGGTTATCCCACTGAGCGTAACAAGCGTCCGGTACATGGTCTTCCCAACCAAGAAGTTTTTTGGCCGGTACCCGCGCTCGTTGATGTCTTGTAGTACCCGCGTTAATCCCGATGCGTTTACCAGCGAAGTCTGTATGGTGGGTGGACTCGACGGGTACCGACGAAAACATGTCACTCATCGCTTAATTTGGCCTGTAGTTCTGCTAGCCGCTCTTCGGCTTTGCGTCGTATTTCCAAGGGAGCTGCCCGTACATCGTCTGCGACGTTCCGAAACTCATGCAACAGTGTTTTGATGTCTTTCTTTTTGTGCTGCTTTTGACGCCTTTGGTGAAGGTCAAAAGCAACCTCTTCCATCACCCCAGCCACAGTGTCGGGGTCTATGAGGTTTTCCGCATTGGGAACCTCACGCAAGACCCGGTAGGCTTTGCGCCGATGATGAATCCCCGGAGGGGTTTTTTCCGGTGACTCACGAAGCAAGTATCCCGAATTTTCGAGGTCATTGAGCAAACGAAACAACGTCCGTTCCTCAATCCCCGTGATGCGTGTCAGTAGGGGCTGGTTCAGGTAAGGGTAATTATGGTTGTTTGTGGCGTGCTGAATGGCCGCCATAAGCCTTTTGGCGTCGGAGACAGACCCTTGCACCTCGTTGACCTCAATAGCCGGTGTACGTGGCTCTGGGGGGTCGCTGTCGATATCCTGAACGAAAGCACGGAGGCCCTTGTCCAACCCCGCGAACAATTGACCGAGGCGGTTGGCTAGAGCCTCTTGATCACCGTCCGAATAGGAGTCTCGAAGAGCCGGGATAACTTCTTCATCGAACCAGTCCCGCATGTATATCATCACTGCGGGCCGGGCCTTATTTTGGATGAACGAATCAATGAACCGTTCGTATTGGTCGTCGTAAGTGGACTTTAGATCACCGGCCAAGTCCTCTAGTGTCTTACTCATCGGAACTCCTGAAGATTCTCGTATTGATGTGGATAGTGGGGGTGAGGTCGGGTTTGGTTTCGATTCGGTTTTCGAACCGGTGGTGTGGTAATGCTCGATAACCCACGCTACCACATAGAGCGAACGTGTGATCGAGATACTCGTAAATCTCTTGAACCGTTTTAGTAGGTACATATCCAGCCACTGAATCACCGCCCCAGAGTTCTAACCATTCCTCTCGGAATCCGAGAAACGGGACGTCTTTGGGGGGCGTGAGAGCGTTTTTGTATAAAAGGCCAAGCTCCCACGCCGTGTATTTAGTTAAGTCGTCAAGAGTGCGTCTGGGTTTACAATATACAGCATAGTGTGCTTGGACGCTCAGACAAAGGTCCTGATCAAACTCCAATGGCTTGAATTGCCGTATGTTCCCCATCTGCATTAGGGCACTTAAATGCTCGTAAAACATAGGAACTGTCCGGGTACACCGAATTATATGGGCCGTGTCGGACTTGAACCGACGACCTTCGCATTATGAGTACGCGGCTCTGACCAACTGAGCTAACGGCCCGTTTGATACGTATCAATAGGTAAGGATATCACGAGGTGCTAGGGGTGTCAACCACCTTTGATACGCAGACCGTCAATGGTAGTAAGGTCTAGGTCTGCCGTAGACCCGTATTCAGTCCCGTCAATGTCGACGTAAGATGCTGTCCAATAGACGGTTGACGCGAGGTTGGTGTCGTAACCTTTCATCAAGTGTGTGACGTTGCCACCTTGTGAGGTTAGGTGGCAACGTACCCGCTCGACCGTAGTTAGATCCAGATTGGCAGTTGACCCGTATTCCAGCCCATCTACATCCAATGTGTTTGCAGACCAGTAAACAGTTGACGCCAAGTTGGTATCGTAACCTTTCATCAAATATTTCATTCCCATTCCTCCGGGAAAGCTCCGTAAAGCGGTGCGGTGCTGACCATTGTATTAGCGTCAACATCAAAGGACCAAATTAAGTTGCCGCCGGGATCTAGTTTTGCAACATTTCCTGAACCCACTTTCACATAGAGGTAGCCGTAGGTGTCTACGAATATGTCAGTGGTGTATGCGGATGCGGTGTAAGTCCAAGTTACGGTAGGAGTTGCTACTGTCCCATCTAGTTTTTTCACTGTACTACCAGAAGTTATATAGACACTGCCCTCTGGATCTACCGCCACACCTCGCACCCATCCTGCCTCGGTATGTGACCACACCTCGTTACCTGCACTATCTATCTTTCGCGCAGTGTTATCTTCGGAAACCGTGTAAACATTACCTGCTTGATCTACAGCAATTCGCAATATTCGGGCAGTGTGTCCGGTAAAAGACCAGACTGGAGAACCATCGTTAGCATTATATTTCTCCACAGTAATACCAACAGTACCGCTCGAAGGATCACTGCTTCCTGAGTACACATATCCAGATGTATCAACCGCTGTACACAGAACGGCCTCGTCCTGTTCCGCTGTCCTCCAAACAAAGTTCCCATCTCTGTCTATCTTGTAGACTCTATGATCGGCACTTCCCCAATAGGAATTACCCTCTGTGTCCACAGCAGCGCTGTAAAAGGCTTGGGTAAACCCATCAATACCTGATTTATCAAAGGACCACATCAAATTACCGGCTGAGTCATACTTTCGTGCAGTATCGTCGTCGTGTGTCGTGTAAATATTATGAGCGAGATCAGAAGCACGCACCTGCATGTTACCCGCAAATTCAGGGGTAGTCAGGATCACGCTCCCGTCATAATCCAACTTTTGTACTAGATCAGGACTATTATCTGCCGCATAAACATAGGTGTTGAAATCGTAAAGTGTTACCTTTTGGGGGCCTGTGATCACCCCAACCTTTACGCCTCCAGTGGCTGTCGTAAGTTCACCATCGGTTGTGCTTAGGTAAACAGGAGCACCTATTCTTCCGGTAATAGGATAATCCACCTCGCCATGAGAATAGACAGTAACAGGGTTGGTATCCGTCGCATTCTCTTTAGCAATACCCGTGAAAATGTGGGTAGTGATAGCATCACTTGTCACCTTTACGTTGTCGTTGGCGGGTTCCCTCATTACCGCTTGTCCCGCAGTGATAGCACCCGATGCGGTAAAGGTTTTTTCTGTATACGGGAAAGTGACAATTCGAGGGTTCGGAAGTAAATTGAGTTTGCCCCCTTCCATTTGACCTAAAAGAAGGGCAACGGGAGTTGTTGGTTCAGTAGAAACAGATCCCGGAGTGTTGGATAGATAGACATTTGTTCCGTCTTGTTCGGCGCTCAAAGAGTCGATAACGAAAGAGCCTCCTGTGTAAATAGGTAAGTCCTCATTCGCTACCCCATCTACCTGCGCAAACCCCACAAATGTACGGTCATTTGACCCATTCAACACGTTATCTAGCGTGGCTAAATAAAGGTCGTCGTCCGGGGCTTGCACCATAGCGTCGCCTGCTGATACGACATCTGCCTCGTTCCAATAAGTAGCTTCAGTATACGATTTTGGCATACCCACTTCGAAATCCAGAAGCTCCACACTCCCGGAACTGATAATCCCGATCACCACCTCACTAGGGTCAGTGGACAAGGCCCCCGCTTCCGAAGTAAGGTAAATCGCTTGACCCTCATTCCCACTGACACTATGGGGGACGCGCCCTTTGGTATACACGTCGACACTAGGGTCTTGGTGGATTTATGGGTACAATAAGCACACACAAGAGCTTCGGAACCCTCGATATCATATTGCCACATCGAGCAGGTGCCTCGGTTCTGTCGGGCACATGCGGCACATTCGGCACGATACAATCCGGTGATTCTGAGGCCCATTATTTAGCCCCGTGTTCCCAATAGGTACGAGCGTCCCATAGAGCGTCTTGAAGTCGGTCTTGCCGTAGGAGGTCAAAGGGTGTGGTAGGGTCGTTCCAGCGGACGCTTGAGGTGGTCCAGAACGTATAGATGCCCCATTGCTTATGTCCTCTTTCTCGAAGCAAGGCCATGACCACATTGAAACCGTCAGGTGTGGTTTTTTGATCACCAACGATTTGGAACTTAGGCCAATACGGGATGCCGTCGTGTTCGGCATAAAAAAAGACGCCCTCCTCAGCCATGAGGAAAAGCGTCTTTTCATCGTGCCCCGTGATAGCTTCGAACTCTTCGGTCGTCCAACACTCTTCGTTAATGATCTGTTGCAGAGCCTTCTCACCTTTTGCAAGGAGCCGGTCGAGGAGTTTCTTTGTACTTTCGTGTGGCATGAAAACCTTATGCAATCGCGGTGGCTGGGATCGAACCAGCGACCTTTCGGATATGAGCCGAACGCTCTAAACCAACTGAGCTACACCGCGTTTCGGGGTAAGACATCTACCCCGATGGCCTTACTTGAAACGGGCCAACAGTTCGCTTTCCCGGAGGAT
>Ga0306901_1000898_pt1 | contig 10679 bp, 12 predicted proteins | sample AntRauMFilla3767_FD_190431 | JGI IMG/M metagenome (GOLD analysis project Ga0306901, IMG submission 190431) | Saline lake microbial communities from Rauer Islands, Antarctica - Metagenome Filla 3 #767 (v2) (version 2) | ecosystem: Environmental > Aquatic > Non-marine Saline and Alkaline > Saline ... | reverse complement strand
CGTCTTCGATCAACCGCTCCAACAGTGGCTGTGGCGAGTATCCCAAGAACTCACCGAGTTTCGAGAGGATGAGCTGGGCGTGCGACCGGAAGGTCGCCGCCCAGCGTTCTGGTGGGAAGACGATCTCATCATCTGCTACCTCGGTGACTAACCCTAGCAGATCACGGCTCACGAGCAGTGAGAGCAACGCTGCGTACACTAGAATTTCAACAACCGCTGGGTCAGCTGTGTCGAACTCATCTAACTCGTATTGCGTCTTGAGTTCACGGAACAGCAACTCCACCTCCCATCTGCACCGATACAGCGTTGCTAGATCTGACGGGAGAAACTCTTCTCGTGGGAGATTCGTGATGTAGAGATGGTAGTCGTCGGCGTCCTCGTTGCGGACACCGACGACGCGGAATCGCTTCGTATCTAACGACCGAGTGCCGTTGTACGGTCCTCGCTTGAACTCTGCTTCGACCTCTACGTCGATGTACGTGCGGTAAAGGTCATCTACAACGTCATGAATCTGCTTTCCCTCCAAGCGAATGGCGTCGGAGTGGTCAGCGCAACTTCTGAACATCTGGCAGAAATGTCTCTATCCAGTCACTGGCAAAGCTCAACCGACGACTCAACTTGAGAAATGTCTCTGTAAGGAACGTTCTGAAGTGGTCTTTGTCCTCGAAAATCTCTGGCGAGATCTCTCGTTTGGTACTCTTCCAGAGCGGTTCAATTGCGTTGAGAGTCGGTGAGTATGGTGGGATGAAGACGAACTCGATGCCGAGTTCGTCAGCCCGTTTTTGTGTGAGTTTCGCATGATGGGATCCGTAATTATCGGCCACGAGCAGAATCCTCCCGACAGGATTCTGCTCGCGGATCTCTTCGAGTGCCTCGACGATTGTCTCCTTGACCAACCGCTTTTTGAACGAAATCACGCTCTGTCCGGTTAGTGCATAGAAGCCGATCGACCGCCACGGGAAGGTCACTAACGGCTTTTCGATTTGGACTGTTCTGTCGAACGACCACATTCGCTGAGAATTTTCGAACGGCTGCGCCCACGCCTCATCAAAAGAACCCGAAGACGAGGGGTTCATCACCACCCGTTTCGTGGCCACCTCCGCCGAGCGCCTCATTCAGGCGCTCGGCAAAGATTTCCTTCGCGTCAACTGGACGGCGAGGGTCCATTGGACGTGGTTTCGCGTATCTCATTCCTGCAGCACGTAGCTTTCGGCTCAAATGTGACGGATGATACGAGACATTGTAGCGGTCTTCGATAAGTAAGTGAATTTGCTGTGGTGTCCACGGTTGGTCAGCTTCAAGAGTATCACATAGTTCATCAAACTGTACAGAAGTGAGCTTCGGCGGCCGACCGCCGCCGAAGCGTGGTCGGAGCCCTTCAACACCTCCATCGTTCCATGCGCTAGCCCACCGACCCGTCGTTGATTTGGAGATCCCGACGCGATCGCCTGCTTCCATGCGCGTATCACCATGGTAGAGGTTCTTCACAAAACACAACCGACGGACGAGACGGGTCTCGTCCGCCTTCTGTGCGTCCTCGACTGCCTGGTCAAGTTCGGTTTCCGTCAAGTGCCTCAGCAAAAGGCCTCAAGAACTACTGTTCATCACAGTTAGTACGCTTCCAGAGGAGTCAACACTTTCGCAGACCACTCCCACGCCATTCGCGGAGTTCCTTCGTTATCACCGGATTAGCGTTCTGTTTGAGTCGGCTCACGAAGTAACCGTCATTCTCGTCGATTAACGCAAACCGGCGGTATTTGAAATACGCCAAATCGAAGAGTATGAGCCGTCCTTGCAGCCACGACCCGGTCTTGAACATAGTACTGTCGTGGGTTTTCTCGTGCGTGATCTCGAACCGTTCAATCGTCTTCTCGGTGGCATTCTGGAGCAGGTGGAGCTTCGCTCCAGCCTGCTCCTCGTACCGAGATTTGTACTTCTCAGACAGCAGTTCGTGCAGCCGTAGAATGGTTCCATCAGCGATCATCACATCTCTAAACCGCTCAACATCCACATCAACCGAGTCGGGAACAGCGACCTCGTCGAGAGCAGCCTCGACGAGATCGCTGAAGTACTCCGCGAGGGTTGGCGTCAACCGCTGATAGAATCCGCCTGGAGAGAGCATCTTGTCCGCCGTTGAGTTGTAACAGCGTCGAAAATCGGCAAGTGTTCGGCCTTCGCCAGCGGCGAAGCCGAACACGAATGCCCAGACGAAGGCGGGAATCTGGAGCTTCCGATCACGTTCGACCACGCCGAGTTTCTCGGCGTGCTCTTCGAGGAACTCGGATGGAAAGAGGCTAGTGAGACGACGCATAAGACGGGTTGAGGAGGTATCTTTGTGCACACTAGCTGCCTCCTCATTCCCCTCGAAAAGGAAGTTCGATAAGCTACCGCTGTACCGCGGTTCTGTGACTAACTAAAGACGGATGCAATGCAGGATAGACTCCATACTAATGTTCGATCAGTAACCTGAGCATAGACACCTCCAACCACTCCACTCAGTGCTACCACTGCAAACATTATTGAAATATTGGTCGCGGTGTATCCGCGACTGAGTGTATATATTGGTCCTAGAATAGCACCGATACCGATTACAAGAAGAGGAGACGGGTCATGATAACTGTACCATACGAGTATGATCCCCATAATCATAATTCCATAGATGCCATATTTGAGGCGTGCCTTACGGAATCCCATACAGCATTTGAACAGTCAGTAGACAATAAATTTGTCAGTTTGACTAACACCCAATCAGAGAGCTTCTAATAAAGAGTCGATTATTGCATTACAAGCGGAAAGACCAAAAAATGTTGGTTAATATTGTTGTACTATCGGGCCAGTCGATAGGATAGCCTCAATTATCGGTTGAAGTCGACGCACAGAACATCACCAACAGAAGGAGAACGGGATCAGCAGGACAGATTGCTCTACTTAGAGCGTGTATGCAGTACACGCCAATTTGAACCTCTCTAATCGATCGTTAATATTTTCAAAAACAAGATTATTAAAGCGAGAGACATAATACCATATGAAACTAAATGGCCTTTTCATTTGATACCACTTACAAAAATTTAGACTCGAATCTCTATTCGAAAGTAACGCCGAAAAGTATCGATACTCCCGACGTTTTGCTTCTTGATGACGAGCTATGTGCTGATCTAGGATTGGATACAGCGAAGCTCACTACTGAAGTGCTGGCAGGCCAGGACCTATTGGAAGAACCAATCGCTCAAATATATGCAGGCCACCAGTATGGAAGTTTTACCCTACTTGGTGACGGAAGAGCGATGATACTCGGTGAACATGTTCACGATGGCAAGAGATACGATATTCAACTGAAAGGGGCTGGTCGAACTCCCTACTCCAGAAGAGGTGATGGCAACGCAACTGTCAGCTCAATGCTCAGAGAGTATGTATATTCGTATGCGATGCAGAATCTAAACATCAAAACGTCGAGAAGTCTGGCAGTCGTCGAAACCGACGAAGCAGTCAAACGACGACGGACAGAACCTGGTGCCATCCTCGTTCGAGTGATGAACAGCCACATTCGATACGGGACCTTCCAGTATGTTGCAGGCCGAGCATCCGACGAACTACAGCGATTCACTGACTATGTTATCGACAGGCACTACCCGAAGCTGAATGGGACGGATCGGAAATACCTAGAGTTCTTCGATTCGGTTATGCAGTCGTCGATTGAGATGGTTGTTGACTGGTTGCGTGTCGGATTCATCCATGGCGTCATGAATACGGATAACATGAGTATCGATGGCGAAACATTTGATTACGGACCCTGTGCCTTCATGAATTACTACGACGAGGAGACGGTCTTCAGCTCAATCGATAAGCACGGGCGATATGCATTCGGGAACCAGCGACCCATCTTGCGGTGGAATCTCGAGCGGTTCGCAGAAACACTCCAACCTCTGTGTGCACAATCAGCACTCACGTATGATGAACTCGAAGTCAAACTAAACGAATTTGGGGATCGATTTGATGAGCAATACTACACCATGATGCGGAAGAAGCTGGGAATCAACTCAGATGACGAGCAAGAGCTCGTCGATGAAGTCCTGGAGTGGCTTCGAAAATCGAACGCAGACTATACCAATACGTTCCTTGAATTAGAGACGCCTGGTACGTTTGATAATCCAGTGTTTGCAACTACAGAATTCGAACAGCTTCGGAATAAATTGGCTGCTGTCGGCCTAGATGAGGAGTTGATGCAGGAAGCCAATCCGCGGTATATCCCCCGCAATTACTTGATTGAAACGGCACTGGATGAGTATCTCGAAACTGGTAACCTATCCAAATTTAACGGGTTGTTGACCGTGTTGGAAGACCCCTATACATCAAAAGATATGGGTTCACAATTCCAGCAACCACCACCACGAGAATTCGATGCAGAGTATACAACGTACTGCAATACTTGAACGAGTATCATCGACTTTAGCTGTCGGAGCGGTACCATTTCTCCCATACCATCGCTAACCGTCAGTAAGGTCGGTCGACTCGTAGCTTCGCGAAGAGTATGAGTTTTCTGATCAGGCTGTAGATCTCTTTCCAGCCCCAGCAGGCGACAGGCTCTTGATAGCATGGCGACAGAATCCGGTATGGATCGGGTGGTATCGAAACTCAGCGATGGTGTGTGGCCACCCGCGGTTCTCGCTGCGGTCGCCTCGATGCCGTTTTCGTTCGTGGTTCGGTGGTATGTGCCGTTTCTGAGTTCGTTGCCGGTGTTCTTCGCTGGGATCGTCGTCGGCTACGCCTACCGCCAGAACTCGAAGCGAGCCATTCGTGTGGGCACCCGTATGGGACTGGTCGGTGCGCTCCCCTCCGTCTGGGTGTATGTGAGCAGATTCGATCCGGTTGAGAAGATCGGTCCCGGCGGACCACTGTGGACAGTAGTAGTCGAGGTCAGCCCGCTGCTGGGACTACTCGTGCTGGTAACTGTGTTGTCGGGGCTGATGGGGTTCATGGGGACGCTCACCGGAGTGAGAACGAAACACAACCGCCCATCGACCGAGGCTACCTGATCAGAACCGCGTCCGGGGATCGCTCGCTGCGGCTCATACTGTTTATTGTAGACGGTTACCGTCTTAACTGCCCACTGGGCGGCGGTTAAGCGGTAACCTCCACAACAAACCGTATCACTGGCTCAGGAACTAGCCAACTACTCATTGACGCTTTGTACAAGAAACCGTTAATCGACACATGGAACGTTCCATGAGCTGCTCGATACTTGCAGTCTCAGGAGTTTACTTCTGTCAGAAATAAAATCGTAAATGCTGCTTTCTTACGAGAAACCGGATGTGAGACCGATCGACAAGCTCGATTAACACTTGTGGGCCTTATTCACTAGGACTATCCGAATTATGTTCATTTGAGATGAGTCTCCAAATAACGTCCTCATAGCTCTCTCCGCGATTCTTTCTGTCATATAATTCATCAGCGAGTTCATCACTGATTCGGATCGACGTGTCACCCATATCTTGAGGTTTGATTCTGTCAAGTATAACTCTAGCCATGTAACCACATAACTCACGCACACACTAGGCATACACATATGCATTTTATACATGCATACATTTATTTACTAAGGGCGTATAGGTTGATATGAGCACGGGAACCCGGTTTGCTGAAATAGCCGGTGAGCGCTGGTACGCCCCCGACCGTGCCTCGTCAAAAGGTAACGAAGCATGTCGACAGAGAAAGCAGCCGGACTTGACAGTTCCGGCACTGACCGACAGCACAGACTACAGATTACAGCTCGAAAACGGGGGGTCTGTCTATGAGTTCATCCCCACAGTCAGTCGATGGGCCACAGAAAGCGGTCCAGATCCCGTCGTTGTTGACGAACTCTGCACGGGCAGTGCTCGAAGCCTTCGGAGAAGATATTATCAAACTCCGCGCACACGGGAGCGTAGAGACATCAAACCGCGCTATTCTAGAGAATCTCCGACAGTACGGAGTCTCTCGAGAACAGCAAACACACCAGCGAATCACACTCGACTACGAACGCTTGCTAGGAAGTGATGGTCCGTCAAACCCGCTAACAGAAAATGCCCAGCAAGACATTTTTGAGGAACTCAATGCCCTGCTGTCCTCGGAAGCGACCAGTGCTAATCCTGATTTGGCAGTCACCTCGTTTACCGCCCGGATCACCAGCAAGAAGCTGCAGGAAGTCACCTCCGCACAAACCTCTGAGTTCGACCTACGATTCGTCGCGGATCCTGCAGAAGAAGCAGTCCGCGAGCCGACCAAGCGGCTCAATCTTGACCGCCAACTCTACAGCGAGTTGGGGTTTAAGATCACGAATCTCAACCTTCGGACGGTGACCGAGACAGCTACGATCCACCACCAGCAGTCAGACGGGCGGTATCTCAGCTGGGGCGGACCAGGTGATATCGGACCCCGCTCGCCTGATCGGCTTGCCGTGCGGATCAACCAACACGTGCTCCCGGATACCTACGGGATGCTGAAGCCTTACTACGTCGCTGATGATCACGTCCTCAAACTCAAAGAAGAAGCAGCCACAGAGATCGACCCACTTCTAACCGATAGCCAGGAGGATGGCCTATGACCGGTATGCAGTTCACAATTGACCCGGAGCAGGGAGAAGGGTTCTACGTTATTGCCGGCGAAGAGATCACCGTCTACGAGCAGTACGACGATGCAGTCAGCGAGATCCAGCACAAGATCGCTGGCGATACCGAGAGCTTCCTCGCAGAGGTCGACATCGAAAACACTGGCAGTGAAGACGTTGCAGTCACGCTTGAACAGGTTGGCTGGCAGCAGATCATCCGCGACATGGGAGATATTACAGACACCGTATGATCGAGCGCACACAACTGCCAATCGAGTCGCTCACTCTCGATCCGGTCCAGTCACGTGAGCAGGCTTGGAGTGGTGATGACGTCGACCGCCAATTGGCAAAATCAATTGAGACAGATGGCCTGTTTCAGGATCTCATCGTCCGCCCGCTCGAAGATATCGAGATTACGGAGGTTGATGCACCAGCCAGAACCGAATATGGCATCGTCGCAGGCTCGCGGCGATACCATGCGGCAATGGAGGCTGGCCACGAGCACGTCCCGTGTAAGATCCTTCGAGCAGACGATCTCGATGCAGCTTGGACGTCGCTTAGTGAGAATACCGACCGCCGGGATCTCTCCGAACAAGAGATTGCCCAGCAACTCAGCTTGATCTTTGAGTTGGTACGCCCGCTGGAAGAGCCATCGGACTGTCCATGCTGTGGACAGACCGTCAAAGGTGAAACTGGCCTTCTGCAGCACTGTTCGCAGACAGAGTGTGAGCTCCAACTCCCTACTCCAGAGGACGGAGACATACTCTCAAAAGAGGGCGTAGATGGGCGATTCGACACGGAAAAGCAGGCATTGCACTACGTTGCGGGTAGATTTCGGGGACGGACAGACAAGTCGGCACTCAATCTCGTAAAGCGACATCTCCGGACGGCTAACCTGCCACCATTGTTGCAGTCGCTGTTCAAGGATCCTGAGGAACGAAGTCCACAGGAAAAGACTGCGATGGATAACTACGGGATCGATTCAAGTGCACGGTTGGGAACTGGTGAGGGTGTTTCCGGTTCTGCACGTGCGGTCGTTTCGCTGCACAATACATTCAGTTCAGAACTAGACACAGAAGAAGTCGACCCGACTGCTGCTGTGTTGGAGACTGTGGGAACGATCCAGTTCGACGAGATGTCCGAACAGGAGACTCGGCGCAGTCTGCACGAATTCCGCCGTGAACTAACGGCTAATCTTGAGGAAGCTTCGTCGGAGTCCCATCAGGTAATCTTCAGTGACACGCTTGAAAAGCAAGTAGAGCAACTCCGGCAGACGTACCAAGATATCGAAACGACTCGTCCATTCAAAAATGTCGACGTGATGGGTCCAGAGACACAGCAACATAGCCGGTGGCACGCCCAAGCGATGGCAGTCCGGAATTCAAAGAGCCACGCTGAGCTCGTTCGCCAGTTATATCAAGAACGGCTTGAACAATTGGCAGACGATCAGGGGTGGAAATAACCCATGTCGACGGACACGCCTCATCGAAGTTCAGAGGATATCGACAAGGAATTGTTGCCAGCGGATTATGACCGCCTTGTCCCGATGGAGAAACTCATTCTGGGTGAGCACAATCCACGTCAGGTAGAACCAACGAGTTCGCTACGGCGGTCGATCAACAAACACGGGATCAATCTACCGTTGATCGTTCGCCCGGACCCAGAACATGATGTCTATCATATCACCGACGGCTGGCAACGTTATCAGGCGGCGACTGACTGTGGCTGGGAGACACTACCGGTCAGAATCTATGAGACAGCCATCGAAGCCCTTGAAGCGACTGAAACAGCTAGCATTGTTCGCGAGTGGTCGACATACGAGTGGGCACAGTACTGTCAGTCAGTGGCTGACGAACTCGGTGATGAAGCACTATCGAAACAGAATCTGATCGAACAAATCGCCGACCGGACAATCAAATCGATCCCAACTGTCCGTCGGTACCTAGATGTGTTGTCATTACCCGATGAGGTCCATCCGTTGCTCACTAATGGTCCAGAGGGCACTGCCCAACAGTGGGCAGCACTTCGGAACCACAACAAGAATGTTCGCTACTACGGTGACCTATGGTGGTCAGTAGCCGCCCGACTTGGACGCAATCAGTCGAAACTCTCCGAAACACGCGTCATCCGGATTGCCGCGAAAGCCGTTGAGTTCGACACCAGTGATGATGCTGCATCGTTCGTCGACCGAGCGGTCAATGAATCTGAGCGACCAGTCGAAGACATCCAAAAACGAGTGCTGTTCGGTCGACAGTATAATCAATACTTAGAGGTCCCCCGAGTGGCTGTACGGCTGTCTGAGGCAGAGAAACAAGCGATAATGGATCACTGCTATGAGACAAACCAGTCACTGTCGGATATCGTTGAGCGTGAAATACGGTCGATTGTTGATTGTATCCGGGAAAAAAATCAATAACGAACGTCTAAGAAGACGATCCAGATGTCGTCGCTTTCTAAAAACATCTGATTGCACTCGTCCTACGTTGAATCCCGTGTTTGTACAGCACAACCGGTGGGTCGTTGTAGACTACAAGCTGCTGGAATGTCGTTAGATGTCATCGATATCGTTCAGGATGTGAGCTCACTATACGTTCGAGAGCCGAGGCGTCACTTCATACACCAGGCGTCCAAGCGAGGCGACTGGCCGCCGTAGCGTTGTCATCGGTCGGGGTATCTCGACTGAAATGAAAGCCACCGAACTGACGTGAAATCCCCTGGCGTTTGACGAGTTAGACTACTGGTCAGTCGACGGCCAAGTCGGCGTCGAAACCCACATCATGTTTGGGGGCTGGCTCTTGCAGTGGGCAACGTGCCGGCCTCTATCTTACGTCTTCTGCGGTCCTTAGAACCCCGCTAACCCACCGCCTTTGTATCATAAATTAGAGATAAATACAGCCGTCCCACTGACAGTGCTGCCACAGCTGAGAGCGGTCCAAACCTATCAGGTAGCGTAGACACTACTGCGACTAGCCTCACCACTGCTGTCGTCGGCAGTTCCACCGACTCGACTGGGAGCAGCAGTCCCCACAGTCTCCCCCCACACCTGAGAGTAATGAGGATTCATGAATCGAAGGGTGTGTCTGTCCCTACTACTCGCCTCCATGGGACCAATGGGAGTAGCCCTACCGTGTGGGCCACGAACCCCACCAGACTACCCACACGATCACGCCCCGAATGGCTGTATCACAATCCTGAGAAAAATAGCCGAGAAGGCAGGCCCACAACGCAGCCACCCACAACCACCAACGGCTGCTCGAACGATGGCGACCCTCCCACACTGTCGCCCAGCATTGAGTGGTCGGGTATCGAGATGAGACTGTGGCAGCGATACAACAGCCACCCACCCGCCTGTTGTCCCAGCGGGCCACAACCGAGTCGCCTCCCTACCGACTCGGAACTCGAACCACTGCGAACACCCTGTCTCGAAATCCTGATAGGTCGAGACAGTTCGGTGGCCCCACCCCACCACGCTGATCGGGAGTCGGTGCTGTAGAACAACGGGTGTGAGCCACTACAGGTCACACCCAGATTGGCGTCCATTCGAGTCGCCACTTGGGCCTCGAACCACACCCAACTGCAGGGGCCATTGCAGTCGTCAGTGAGCCGGTGGTCAGCCACTCATTCGAGTGGTCGGTTGGTGGCCTCACCACCTCGGGTGAGTGGTCCTGTCGGTGGGCCCAGTTGCCACCACATTCCGGTCGATCCGGCTGCTGACCAGTCCCCAAACTCGGCAGCGTTCTGGTCGGTCCCACACCAGTCCTATCAGGATACGTATGTAGCCATCATGGTTATCGATACTGACTGGCGGCCATCTGTGTCGGGCCCCATCGGTTCGACACCACCCCTCGGTGCCGCTGTGACAGACACCTCGGTTCCGGTGCAGTTGCCTTGCAATCCATTCACACTGAGGGGGGCCAACTACCCCTATTCTCAGGTGGGTAGTTGGGGGTCCAACCGCCACCCACTCAGGGTCGGTGGCCAACCTCCATCTGGGCAGGTGCCTCTGTATCACAATCCAAACAAATTGTAGTTAGGCCGATGTGGCCCTCTAGAACTCTCCGTCAGGCTTGACCCCCCTTTACTCTAGACGTTAGCC
>Ga0306901_1000897_pt1 | contig 10688 bp, 3 predicted proteins | sample AntRauMFilla3767_FD_190431 | JGI IMG/M metagenome (GOLD analysis project Ga0306901, IMG submission 190431) | Saline lake microbial communities from Rauer Islands, Antarctica - Metagenome Filla 3 #767 (v2) (version 2) | ecosystem: Environmental > Aquatic > Non-marine Saline and Alkaline > Saline ... | reverse complement strand
GCATAGCGATTGTAGGAAGAGTGGGAGCGTAGGTTATCTTCGCTTTACACGGAATATGAAATCATGTAGTATGGTCTGCTGCTTCCGTGATCGACCAAAAGAAGCAGTTTTAGACAGAAATGCACTGCAAATTTCATTGAATAGCCGTGAATGAAAACGAAGCCGTTACACTCTTCAAGCAACATTTTCTTCATTTGAGCCGGAATTGACGCACCCACAAGTGGCCAGCTTCACCTCCACGCACGCGCATACGACGAACGTGTTAACGCGGTTGGTCATGGTCGCTATGTCTCCCGCCGAAGCGGTGTCGGGCGTGTTATCGTCAGTCAATATCGAGCTAGATGACAACATGTTTTCGGACAGGATGTGACTCTGTTCTATCTCCGCCAGGCGCCTCACCAGCTCTTGCATGGAGCCGGGATGCACGTGGGTACGTGATAAGCTCTCTTTCGCGGATATTTTTTTTTTCCGATTTTTCGGGGCGTTGGACGTTGGAAAATCCTTTTTCCTACCGTTTTCGCCGCTTTTAGATAGACTGATATGTCGCGGCTGCGGGCCAGAGTCGCTGTTGGCATCTTTGTCGCTGTCTTTGTCTGGTTCGCAATCAATTAGCAAATTTTGTGATACGTAATTGATAAGCCGGAAAAAGAATCTTCCCAACCGTATCAAACCCACCGCCGCGGACGCTTCATCTGTAAGGATGTCGTATCCTCCTCCGTTATGTTTTGATTTTGAATGAGACGGAGGAGGGCGCATTAACTCCGCCCGGGATACGCTTATCGTGCGAAGCTGCGTGCACGACCTCATCTTGATCAGCTTGGTCACCAGACGTTCTACAAAAGCATCTTCGCGAGGAGGGTGTGATGGCTTTGTGTCGATGGACACCGTGTCGTTGCTGCACGTGTATGCGTTCGGCGAAAAAAGAATACGCACAGGATTGATGTTCACGCACACGAAACGGCTCACGAGCGCGGGCTCCAAAGATCCTAACGACCGTGTGCTAAGAACGATCCAAGTCGTCGTGATTGCTTTCTCGATCGCAGATCGCAGGGCGTTCTGACACACCGGTGAGAGGAGGTTCGCGTTTGCGATCACCAACGTCCTCCTCTTTTTTTGAGTGGTCACGTCTCTCGCCGAAGTGACGCGGGACAGGAACGCCGTAATACCGCACATCGATTTCAGGTTGCATGCTACGTCGATCAACATCGCCCTGGCAGACCTGGTGAAGCACACGTCGACGATTTTGGAAGTGTTATTTCCGTGAGTAACTTTTGCAAATTCCATAGTCGTATCGGAATGATAACGACGTCCTCGGGAGGTGCGTCTTTGTCTTTCCGGCCGTCCCACCACGACGTCTAAAACTTCGCTCATAGCGTCCGAATTATAACCATAGAGTAATACGTTATTAACGAACGACGTACTCCCATCGGAATCGATAGAAGATTCGTCGTCGCACGCACTGTCGACCATTCGCATGAACCTTTGTGCGAGATCCCCAAACTCATACTTCGTAATTTCCACGGACATTCGTGTGCGTCTCTCGTCTTGTATTTTTTATGTATTTACCCATCAACTCAGGCTCTGACTGTGGCGAAAAAACGAAATGGATTCTTTTCAAATGTCGGCTGACAGGAAGAGGATGTTGGCGTGTCTGTCGGGAGGCATGGCGGGCGACGCGGCCGGAGCACTGTTAGAGGGTCGGACATCGATCGACGATTCGACAGCGCGAAAAGCGATCGCGATGTTGCCTGGAGGATCCAGGAGTGACGATGTGCAACTGTCTCCAGGTCAAATAACCGACGACGGCGAGCTCATGTTGATGCTTCTCGATGGCATCGCGACTTCTGCAATGGAGCCTTCGATGGGGTTTCCCGCGAACGAGGTCGCTTCCAATTACGTGGCGTGGTACGCTTCACGTCCTTTTAGTTGCGGTCAAGCTACGCACAATGCGTTCGGCAAGTATGCATACGCGTCTTCGTCGATTTCGACAGAAATGAAAAAGGTCTATTATTCACAGATTGGTAGACGTGGGGAGTGTCCCATAAATATTTGCACTCGACTGTATGTAACTATGGAATTTGAATCAAATAACCCCAATCTAATAACCCCAATCTCTGGCTGTTTTCATCCCGTTATTTATCTTCGACCGAACGGGGGTATATGAGCCTTGCATGTTATTTCGTCGTCACGAGAGACGCTAGTGTGTTGACTTTGTTTTCCAAGTCCGTAAGTTTGGACGAAAACGTCGTGTGCATTTCTTTCATTCCCTCCACCAGAAGAGCTACCATATTTCCGTAAGCCAGACTGTGCATGTCTGTTTGCTCATTGTACTTGACGACCTCCGGGACGACATCTTTGACCTCTTGCGCCACCATACCCATGAAGTTCTCGGTCGACCTGGCTTCCCCTAGATCCGAGCGATTGTACACGTAGCCTCTTAGCACTCCCACCTTTCGCAAGGCGTCCCGGATGGGCCGCAGGCTCGTTTTGATCTTTGCGTCGGATTCTGCGACGATATCTTCGGAAGCTAGGATTCCTCCGTTTACCTCTAAAGCTACGGTTGGATTAGGCACGTTGATGCCCAGATTGTTTCCCGTCCAATACAGGGAGCTGGCGCTGGTGATGGGAGACACGCCGTTGCCGACCAGGATCTTGGTGCTGTCGAATGAGGTTCGCCCCGTACCTCCATATTGCACGTCCAAAGTCCCCGATTCTACGTTGTTCACGCTCAGGTTCGTGAGTCGACTGCCGTCTCCTTCGAAAAAGCTGGCTTCGGCGACGCTAGTGACGATCAAATTCGAGGTCCGAGTGGTGCCATCTACGTCCAATAACTCTACCGGGAGCGCGGTACCGACACCCATCATAGAGCCGTTCCAGTATATTTCGGAGGAACGGACCGCATTACTGCCGTTTCCTACGAGGACTTTGTCGTTGGCCATGTTAGTAGTTCCCGTGCCTCCTCGATTGACGTTCAACGTCCCCAGACCGGCGTTGTCCATGTGCAGGTTGCTGATCGCGCTGCCGTCTCCTATATAGCTGGTGGCTCGCACGGTTCCAACCACATGAAGTTTATCCGTGGGAGATTGAGTACCCACGCCCAGGTTTCCGCTTTCAAAGTGCAGGTCGTTGGGCGTGAGGATACTGTTTCCGCCGATCCCGCCCACCATCAACTTGTTCGCGTCTATGCTGTTCCTTCCCGTCCCCCCATTCTCTATGTCCAGTATGACGGCAGTGTCGTTGAGGTTGAGGTTGGTGATCTGATTCCCGTCACCGATAAACTCGCCGGCAGTAATGTTGCTAGTTACCGTCAAAATACTGGAAAAAGTGTGGCCGTTGACGTGTAATAGGTGTGAAGGGGTCGACGTCCCGATGCCCAAATATACTCCCGTCCAGTGTAATTCGGAAGGACTCAGAATAGGGTCCGTTCCATCTCCGACGAGGATCTTATTAGACGGATGAGAATTTGATCCCGTACCGCCTCGTGAGACTGACAGAACGCCGGTTCCTGCGTTGTTCATGTCAAGGTTGGTAATAGCGTTCCCGTCACCGATAAAAGACGTAGCACGTGCGCGGCCGTTGACGTGGAGAGGATCACTGGGCTCGTCGGTCCGGACGCCCAGGTTTCCGCTTTCAAAGTGCAGGTCGTTGGGCGTGAGGATACTGTCTCCGCCGATCCCGCCCACCATCAACTTGTTCGCGTCTATGCTGTTCCTTCCCGTCCCCCCATTCTCTATGTCCAGTATGACGGCAGTGTCGTTGAGGTTGAGGTTGGTGATCTGATTCCCGTCACCGATAAACTCGCCGGCAGTAATGTTGCTAGTTACCGTCAAAATACTGGAAAAAGTGTGGCCGTTGACGTGTAATAGGTGTGAAGGGGTCGACGTCCCGATGCCCAAATATACTCCCGTCCAGTGTAATTCGGAAGGACTCAGAATAGGGTCCGTTCCATCTCCGACGAGGATCTTATTAGACGGATGAGAATTTGATCCCGTACCGCCTCGTGAGACTGACAGAACGCCGGTTCCTGCGTTGTTCATGTCAAGGTTGGTAATAGCGTTCCCGTCACCGATAAAAGACGTAGCACGTGCGCGGCCGTTGACGTGGAGAGGATCACTGGGCTCGTCGGTCCGGACGCCCAGGTTACACGTGCTGGGATCCCAGTGAAGCTGCGTCGGGCTCAACAGCGGGTCCGTGCTGTTTCCAACGATCAGTTTGTTTTCTGTGTGCTCTCCTGCGCCCGTCCCTCCCCGCTCTATGTTTAGAATACCTGTACCCGCGCTGTCCATGTTCAGGTTCGAAACGTCGTTTCCGTCTCCTACGAAAAAGTCGGCGGTGCACGTTCCTTGTACCTGCAGACGGGATTGTGGAGCGGAAGTACCTACGCCCAACCGAGTTCCGTCCCAATGAAGGTCGATCGGGGTGATGACATCGTTTGTGCCGTTACCGACCATTATCTTGGACAGTGACAGGTTAGATCGTCCGGTTCCGCCATAAAACACGTCGAGGACGCCTTCGCCGACATTATCGACGTCAAGGTTCGTGATTTCGTTTCCTTCACCGCGTATAGTCGTCGCAGAGAATGATCCGTTTACGTCTAACGCGTACTGAGGAGCGCTCGTGTTGATGCCCAGTCTGTTTGCGCCAGAGTCCCAATGCAGGTTGGGGGGGCTGTTGACATCGCTAGTGCCGTTTCCCACGAGCAATTTCGACGCCTCGAGCTGTGTTTTACCAGTGCCGCCATACTGCACGTTCAACACGCCGCTTCCCACGTTGTCGACGTCCAGATCTGTTATGTTACATCCATTACCGTATAATGTTGTAGCTCGGAGAGACCCGATGACGTGTAGCCGGTGATTGGGATTCACTATACCAACGCCCAGATTATTACCGTCCCAGTGCAACTGAGAAGGCGACAGGATCGCGTTGGAACCATTTCCGACGAGGAGTTTGGAGGGAGCGATGTTCGACTGACCGGAACCGCCGTTTTGCACGTCCAACACTCCCAGGGACACCTGGTCGACGTCCAGATTCGTCAGATTCGACCCGTCTCCGGTGAAGCTCGTCGCTTCCACCTGTCCAGATACCAATCCGGAGGGGACCAGCCTCGTAGCGCGTTCACCGTCTATGGAAAACTCTACGTCTCCTCCGCTTGTTCTATAAAATCCCGTTTTTTCTGGAGAAGACGTCGTCGCAAACTCGAACGCCAGATCTGAAGCAGTTCCGTCGCCTGTCAATACCCTGTCCGATAGGATGTTTCCGTTCACGTGAAGTTTTTCGGAAGGGGTCTCCATGGAGCTACCGACGCCCAGCCTTTGCACGCTCGAGTTCCAGTGCAACTGGGGCGAAGTTTGTATCGGATTCGACCCGGCGCCTATCAACAGCTTGGACGCGGTATGAGAAGTCGTTCCAGTTCCGCCGTTATAGACATCCAACACGCCGCTTCCGACGTTGTCAACGTTCAGATTGACCAAGTTACAGCCGTCTCCGAAAAACTCCTGCGCGACCGCGTTTTTGACTTCAATGCCGTCGTCTGTAAAGAGCGTGTTGCGAAACCCGTTGACAGAAAATGCCAAGTGGTTGTTTCCGTTCTCGAGGAAAAAGCCAGTGTCGGTGGCTGAAGAGAAGGCGAGGGACAGATTGGATGCCGAACCCTGTCCGAGGAATATATCGCGTACGGTCGCGCTCTGTAGCACAGTAATATTGCTGTTCACGTCCACGTCGCCTTTAACGTCCAGGTCACCGAACACCCGCGCGTCCCTGAAGACGTCCACGTTAGAGGCGCTCACATTCAACGCGTCTACGACTCCTCCCGTGCGAACAATGAGTCCGTCGTTGAGATAAGTAGAACCGTCTATTGTAGCGTCGTTTTCGGTAACCAGATCGTTTTTTACAGTCAGATTACTGTTCACGGTCAAATCATTTCCTACAGTCATGTCAAAAGCGATCGTCATATTGTTACCCACCGTGAGATTGTCCTGAACGTTCACGTCACCGTTTACGTCAAGGTCACGGTTGATTACCGCGATGGACTCGTCCACCGCCATGCTCAACGTCCCGCCTTTCGTGACCTCGAACGACCCGGCAGATATGCTCGTATTTCCGGTTATGTCGACGTTTCGGAGCATTCGGATCAAGTTAGATTCGACGATGAGAACGTCCGTACCGTTTCCGGGATTCACCACCAGGTCTCCCGAAACGCTGACGTTACAGTTCGCAACGACGGATCCTGCGACGATGTTCGAAGCGTTAAGTTCACCATTCACGGAGACGTTTCTTTGCACCGTGACGTCTCTGCCCACGTCAACGTCGCGCACGACGTTCAGGTTGCTCCTGATCGTCATATCTTTTTCGGCAGTGACGTCTTCCGTAGTGACCCTGAACACCCATGGAGTGTTGCTTCCGGAAGGCTGCACGGTGAACTCGTCTTGCACGAGCCCCTTTCCCCTCACCTCCATGTCTCTGAACACCGTCAGATTGCTGTTGGCTTGCGCGTTTCTTCGGAAGACGACGCTCGAGTCCTCCACTTCCATCGCCCGCGTCCCGCCGACCCTCACTCGCAACGGGCCGTACAGATCGGTCAGAGAGTTCACGATCAAATTCGACTGCGTTTCGATCGTGTTTTGCACGAACAGAGCTCCATCGACATCCGCGTTCCCTCCGATCTCTACGTTGCATTGCACCTGCAGGTTGCTCCCCACGTACGCGTCGCGATTGATCAAGACGTTAGACCCGCGATCCACCGAAAACGCGGCGACGTTTCGGTTGGAGTCTCCCACGGTAAGTACACCCGACGACAGATGCACGCTTCCCCCGACGTCTAACGTGTCGCTCATCCTCGTATTTCCGTGGATTTGAACGTTCCTGTGTAAACCGATGTTATAATCCGTCACTAACATTGCCTTTTGCGAAGAAGGTGTGGCGATGACCTCAAATGTATCTCCCGTCAATTTTGTGCTTCCTTGCACGTTCATGTCCCGAGAGACGTGCATGTTAGATCCGTCTACTACGAAGCTGCCGCCCTCAGCCCGAAGGTTCTCGGTGACAGTGAGATTACTTTGGACGGTGGTATCTCTGTACGCTATGGTACCGTCATTATCGACGAAGAACAGAGAGCCGAGATTGGGGTCTTTAACGTGAAACGTGCCTCCCTCCGTGACGACCGTTCCTGTCACATCCAGATTGCTGTTCACATTCGCGTTCCCTCCGACCGACACGTCGCGACCGAATGTGGCGTCACCTAAAGGAACGGACATAGTGCCAACGACATGTGCGTTTCCATTTACGGTTGCATCTGAGTCGACGCTTAACGCGCCTTCTACGTACACGTTGCAGCGGGCCCGCGCGTCCCTCCCGAACACGACCTCTGTATCGTTGGCAGCCACGTAGTCAACGTCTCCCGCGGTGGGGTCTTTTTTCCCGACAGTGAACGATGTTCCTCTCACATCCGTGTTTCCAATGACGTACAGAGGTTTGTTGACGTTCACGCGAGTTGTCCTCACGTGCAGAACCCGGGTAGTCGCGGCAGATGAGCTGTAGACCGAAAGAGGTCCGCGCAGCTCGGTTTCCGAGTTGATCACGCTGTAAGATGGCGTGATAGACGCGACGAGTGCGTTGCTACCACCTATCGTCTGTGGAGCACGATATATCAAAAAATTTCCCGTGGTATGTGTGTCTCCTTCGACGAGAGCGTCTCCTTTTACCGTGAGATTACTGTCGATTTCGACGTCTCCTTTCGCATTTATGATGCCCTCGAAATTGACGTTTTCTCTAAAGGTTGCGCTACCATTAACGGTCAAATTGCTATTGGCCACGATGTTCCTGTCGAATCGAGCTAAACCGGAGGACACCGACATCGCGAGGTTGCTCTGACCCGCTCCGCCGTTAATGAGAGTGAACTCGTCTCCCGTGAAACGCACGTCTCCTTCGAGCAGAAGATCGCGGAGCACCCTCATCCTGATGTCGGTCACGGAAACAACTTCCGATCCTGAGGGAAATACCGTGAAAGATCCGCTGGACACTGTTACGTCGCCGTTCACGTCGAGATATCCGCTTATAGTCGCGTCCAGAGATGTGGTAATGTTGCTCTCGTTCACCGTGAAGACTGATCCAAACCCTCCGGGATTCACGCGAAGTGTTCCTTGCACCGTGACGTCCGTCTCTGCGACGAATTCGGCTTCGGAACGCAGAGGCCTGCTGGTCTTGACCTCGACGTCGTTTGCCGAAAATACCACCCCGTTTCCTAACGCGCCCTCGACCTCGAGATAGCCTCCGCTCACCTCCACGTCCCCGCGCATTATCACGTTGCAGGTGACGTCCAGGTCGCGATGGACGTAGACGCTCGCTTCTAGTACACGGAACGCTAATGAACCGTTGGTACTAACAGTAAAATCGCCGTTTATAGACGTGTCGTCATTCACGGTCAAGTTTTGATTGACGTCAACGCGGCCTTGGCCCACGAACACTACCTCTCCTCCCGCGCTACCGCTAGGATTGACGGATACATCACCTTCAAAATCCGTCCTTCCTCCAACGAGCAGCGCCTGCTTCAGCTCGACGTCGCTGTGGCAGGTCAGGCCGTCTTCAGTCACCGCGAATACAACGTTTGTGCCGTTAGGAGTTACGATAAAGTCTCCTCCATCGACTGTGGTCGATCCCATGACCGCTAGATTGCAGTGGACGTTCATTTCCCTCCGGACCGCCACGCCAGAGGCGTCGTCCGCTTCAAAAGAACCGGATTCGGTCACGAAAGTGCCAGACGACACGGAAAGCCCACCTGTTATTATCGCACCTCCTCCGTCCGTGACGCGGATGCGTCCAACTACGTCGAGGTTGCTCCGCATGTTAACGTCGCGAATTGTCTCTATGATGCCATCCGAAACGAGAAGCGCAGTGATATTGCTTCCTCCCTGGCTGCTGCTACGTGGCTTGACGCGCAGCTCGCCTCCCTCAAGCGTCAGGCCGCCCTGATCGGAAAGAACTACGTCGCCAAAAAAGTCTGCGTCTCCCTGCACCATGAGAGCGGCCTGTAGCGCCGCATCTCCTTCGACATTCAGGTTGCACCTCGCCACGACAGGAAGTCGACACTGGATAAGTTCGTTGTTCGACACGTCGACGTGAAACGCCCGAGAACCCTGTTCACCTACGAGCAAGTCGCCCTTCGCGGATACGGCACCCTCCACCGTGACATTACAACTCGCGAACGCGTGGCGTCCTATGTTGACATTTCCCGCGTCTAACGCCGAAAATGCACCGGAACTGAGCACAAAGTCGCCTCCGATTGACGCGCTTCCGTCGACGCTCAGATTGCACGCCATTTCTGTGGTCCTGAACGACAGCACGGCTTGATCGTTCACGACGAAAGCGTCTGACGAAAATGCCGATTCAGGGTCGGGATGAACTACCAAAGTCCCGTTAAAAATTGAGTTACCGGTGACGGTTATATTCGAAGTCAATTGAAACGCACCTTCTACTTCCAGCGTTCCTGACACGGTTGCATTTTGCGATACCGCGAGATTGCATTCAACTTTCATGTCCCGCATGACGTCTACGCGGTTGCTATCGGCAGCCATGATGACGTCGCCAGATACGGATGATAGCGTGTAGCCACCTCCACCAAAAGCAACGATTCCATCTACTACGAGACCGCCGCGAAGCCGCGTGTCCTTCAGCACCTCCAACCCCGCGCTTTCGTTTACAGACATCGCACCGTCAACGTATAGACGACCTCCCACGTTTGCGTCGATACCAACCGTGATGTTGCTCATGACGCCGAGATTGGAGGTTGTGACGCTACCCTCGAGATTCATGTCACCTTTGACGGTAAAATCTTCGTCTACTGTGAGATTACTAGCTATACGAGTGGTTCGATTCGCTACGATGACTGCATTGCCGTCATTTTCCTGTGTCTCGTCGACGAAAAAGAGCGTGTTTTGTCCATTCAGATCTTTCACCTCGAATTTTCCTTCGGAAAAGGAGGAGGGACCTCCCTTAACCGTGAGTCCATCGTCTATGCGAAACCCGCCCGTCATTTGCACGTCTCCCTCCAGACGCAGCAGTCCTCCCACGTGAAGTTCGGTGTTCGTTTCGATAACGTTATCTCTCACGACCAAAGCCGAAAGAGCCGCCTCATTTTCTCCGACTCCTATCAAAATGTTCCGACCCGCGCTTTCGGTGTAAACCACGAGATCATACATGCTGACGTTAGAAAACACTTGCCCATCGCGCGTGGCGGTGATGATTTTGTTTTTGTCGCTGGACGACATGATAAATTAACAGCGAGCTCTTTTTTTGCGCGCTCTTCTCGCAAAAAAACCGTGCACGCAACAACACAGAGCTCCTCTTCTTATTTACTCCCTACACATATTTTTTGCCACGAACACAATACAGTCCGTCCAAACAAAAATGAAACGACGATTTCTCGTCTTGAAAAACTGCGTTTAGACCGTGCATTTGCCGATCGGATCGGAAAATGTATACAAGGAAGACATGACATACATACTACAAGGGAATAGAAAGGATGCCCATGTTCTTCCGATGACACTCTTCTCGATCCCCACCGTATCTTACAGTCGATTTCATTTTCGAGTTGGACATTTGTCATTTCTTTTTTTTCTTTCGTAATATTGATAAAAATTTCACTCGACATGGGAAGCGTATACGGTTTACATATCGTTCTGAATGCCGTCAAA
>Ga0306901_1000896_pt1 | contig 10711 bp, 5 predicted proteins | sample AntRauMFilla3767_FD_190431 | JGI IMG/M metagenome (GOLD analysis project Ga0306901, IMG submission 190431) | Saline lake microbial communities from Rauer Islands, Antarctica - Metagenome Filla 3 #767 (v2) (version 2) | ecosystem: Environmental > Aquatic > Non-marine Saline and Alkaline > Saline ... | reverse complement strand
GGTAGCTGTGGTAAGAGGAATGATGTAGGTTATGCGCATGTATATGAATGTGGTTGGGATATTCATGGAGCGAGAAATATATTTATTCGTTATCAAACGAAAAGGTGTGGATGATCTGTCTATACCCCGGTGCCGGTTAGGAGCTACTCAATAGTAGGGCCCTACTATTGAGTGGCTGTGAGATCTGGATTTTTCCGATTTTACGAGTCTGACCGAAAATTTTCTTCATCAAATTCATTTATTTCTACAATATAATATTTAGTAGGTGAAACAACAAATAAGTCAACTACAAATTCTTTTATTGGTAAAATATGAGATAATGATATGATAAAAGAGTCAAGATGTATTTTACATACTTTTTTATGAATTGCATCATCAGATTCTGAGACAAATATAGTCCTCCAACAAGTCTTAAATACATTCCAGAAATAGAGATTGACTATGAATCATTATCATTAAACTCAAATTTATCATTTGATTTTGTTTTACAAAATATAGACAAGCCATGGGAAATTGTAATGAACAATTTGGACAAAAAATGGAAATCATTTTATTTATTCAAAAATCCTTCTTTTTTATGTAATGAAGAAGATGTTATAAACAACAAATGTCCTAAGTTATTATAAATGTTTTTTAACTTAAAATAACCTAATTTTAATTGTATAAATTAACATAAACATAAACATGACAATGTCATAATTAGTATAAAGTTAATTTTTGTTTAACTTTATAAATCTTGATATAAGATAAAATTTTAAATTGAAAAAATATTTAATAAAAACAATTTTATAAAAAATATGTCAATATCCGAATTAATAGGTAGTATAGTTTTATCAAAACTTGATTTTTTTCAACATCAAAATGAAATAAAAATCAAATATGAGGCACTATCAAGTAATGAATATGTACCATTTGATTTTGTTTTAAATAATCCAGATAAACCTTGGAATTGGAATAATTTAAGTTTAAATCCAAATATTACATGGGATATTGTTAAAAACAATCCAGATAAACCTTGGAGTTGGAATAATTTAAGTTTAAATCCAAATATTACATGGGATATTGTTCAAAGTAATCCAGATAAACCTTGGAATTGGTTATATTTAAGCGATAATCCAAATATTACATGGGAGAATGTAAAAAACAATCCAGATAAACCTTGGAATTTTATATGTTTAAGTAAAAATCCAAATATTACATGGGATATTGTTCAAAGTAATCCAGATAAACCTTGGAGTTGTTTTTGTTTAAGCGAGAATCCTAGTATTACATGGGAGAATGTTCAAAATAATCCAGAGAAACCTTGGAATTGGAATCAATTAAGTAAAAATCCAAATATAACATGGGAAATTGTAAAAAATAATATAAATAAACCTTGGAATTGGATATGTTTAAGTAAACATTCAAATATATCATCTGATATAGTACAGAAAAATTCCGAAAGACCTTGGATTTCAGATTATTTCATTCAAAATCCAAATATGAAACTGGATGATGTAATAGGTTATGTTGTTAATAAACCTTGGTGTTGGTATATGTTAAGTGCTAGTCCAAACATTACATCTGATTTTGTAATAAAAAACTTTGATGAACAATGGGATTGGGATTTTTTATTTTTGAATCCTTCATTTTTGTGTAGTAAAGATGAAATCTGTAAACAACAAATGATATAAAATTAGTATAAATATTTGATAAAATAAAAATTTAATGGTCATCAAATATATTATCATTCATGGGATATTGTAATGCTTTTATGTTCCGCGCGCATAAACCAGTTTTTTTGTGGCGCGCGAAACATAAACAGTGATTTTTTATGGTTCTATAAAATGCAAAGAGAACCATATAGAATTGAGTCTGATTTTGAGCTTAAAACAGATACAAGTAGAAATGATTTGTATGATCGACTTATACCGCTTTGTGGTAAAGAGATTACTATGAAACAAGATAATGGAGAAATAATTAAATTAATTGTATATAATGAAGATATAATCAAAAGTCTTCTAGAATATGAGTCTTTTTATGTTGATAAAAATGATGGTACTAAATGGTTTACTATTTCAGCAATATATGTGGGACAAGGAGGTTGGGATACTCTTCTTGTAAATACTCATGATGTAACATCTTTACGTTTAGAAAATTTTGGAGGATAAAATAATAATAAATTAATATAAAAATAATAAATTAAATGAATAACAATTTTTTTTCACAAATATGGAAAGTTCAAGAAAATGAATTGTTAAAGTTACATCAGTCAGATGATTCTTCAAAAAGAACAAAAGATTTATCTGGAGGAGTTAATATGTTGAATAACAAAACAATGTATATTATTATATCAACATGGACTTTTTATTTTTTTGTGAAATTTTTATGGTTTGTTAAGAAATATTATAATAAAGAAAACCCCTGTGAAACAAATAGTGATTTTGGAACTTATAAAAACACTGAAAGTAATTCAGAAAATACAGATGAAAAGATAAAAAAAAGCTTATTGCGATGTTGGATACTTTATGAATTTGGTTTTGATGCACGTGACATTTTAAAATCTATTAAAGAACAATCAGAAGTAGAAAACGCATATACAGATAATATTCTCGATTCTCATAAATCAAAAAATAATGATCAAAAGGGTATTTTTAATTTAACTCAAAATACTATTGAAAAAATATCTCAATCTTTAAATCAAAAATTAAAAATTACAAAAGGTGTTATTCATTATAATTATAAAAAAAGTATTTTGAAGTATGTTTTAAGTGAGGAACATTATCGAATAATGGTCATTACTGCATTGCCAATAATATTATATAGTATTTGTTTTTATGCAATTTCTTATGGTTTAACTGTTTTTTTAACAGTGACTAATCCATCAAATATTATTGCCACAATTAGTGCATTTTCAATGAAAAATATATTAATTAATTATAAGAAAGAGTTTCACCAATTGATTTCCATTAACAAAGGAACATGATCACTACCTTTTTGTTCATTTAAAATTTTAACTTGGCTAACATCATTAATGAGAGATTCAGACACTAGAAAATAATCTATTCTCCATCCTTTATTTAAATGTCGAGGCATTAAATATGAGAAGAAGGTAAATCCAGGTGTATCTGGATAAAATGTGCGAAAAGTATCAACCAGATTTGTTTCTTCGAGAAGAAGTTCAAAACTTTCTCTTTCTTCTTTTGTAAAACCTGAAGTGTTTTTTAACCCCGTGGGATTATATACATCTATTGGTTTACGTGCAGCATTAAAATCTCCAGTGACTATAGCTCTTTGTTCATTTTTTAAGAAATTTCTTAGCTTTACATCCCATTGTGTCAAACGTTGGTTGATACGTCCACTTCCAGAATTAGGAACATAAACATTTACTAATAAAGTATTGTCTGAAAATCTAATAGATAAGAAACGACCTTCATTGTCAAATTCATTAGGATCTCCTGGCATTTTAGTTTCTACTTTATCTACTTTGTTAGCATATGTTGGTGACAATAGAATGGCAACTCCATTAAAACCTTTCATTGCCTCTGTGCAAGACCAATAAGCAGTCCAGTCTTTTAATAAATGTTTTTCCATATCATTAATAAGTCCAGGATTAATTTTGGTTTCTTGAAGACAAATAATGTCAGCCTCCATATTTTTCATAAAATTTGGTTCTTTTTTCAATATTGCTCGCAATCCAGCGACATTGTAAGTTATTATTTTCATATTTGAAAACTAAAGTTTAATAATATTAAAAATACTACTTGTTTTATGTAAAACAAACTTTTCTTCTTTTCAATTTTTTATAAAAAGGTCGACCGCGTCCATTACTCACTCATTGTCTGTCGGTCATCACGTTGAACCACAAATGTTTTTGTCATGTATATATTATAATTATACAACCGTTAAAAATCCATAAGAGTAAAATTAGATAATAAGAAAACAAGAAAGAAATAAATGTCTCTTACTATACCAGAATTCAGAGAATTTTTAAGTGTAAATCGTGATATTTGTGATTTTAGTTCTCTTAATCAATATCTGCACTCTCTTTTTCCAGATGGCCTTGACCCTGTAATATTTCCATCAATAAGAAAGCCGGCGTTGTATGCTGGAAACTTCCTTTTTAAAGTTGATTTCCCACTCACACCAAAAAATTTGCAAGTAGGAGATGTGGTTAAATTACTAAGAGATAACAATACATATGTTTTCAAAGTTACTTCTTTGAGCACAAGTCCAGAATATACATTCACTGTAGAAACCAATGGAGATGAAAATTTAGAAGAAGAAACCTATGAACTTTATGGAATAGAGTTGTATGATGTTGACAGGATAGGATATCACAATTACATGAATTTGAAATCTGATCCAAATGTTGTGATTACACAGCAGAGTGTAGCGTCATTGAATTTTAATCCTGAGCTTTACAAGATTCTTTACCCTGAATCACGTCTTATGAATGATCAAGATGCTTTTATTCATTATATGACACATTCTAGAATAGGAAATGTACAAGAACTATTGAGTTCTGACACTCTTTTCACTCAACCCATTCGCTTACCTAGTGATGTAACATTTGATAATATTGTTGTGGAAGATAGTTTACACCTTGGAGGTAACAAATTAGACAGTATAACAGGAGAAGGAACCGGTTTATTAACAGAACAAGCTATTCAACTCCTGGTGTCTGACACAGCAGATGATCTTCGGGATGAGATCGTAAATGCCCAGAACTCTTATAGTTTGTCTTTTTCTAATATCTTTTCTGTTCCAGATGGAACACTTATGTCTGCAAGTAAAATTGAAGTCAGAGATGAACTGAGTGTTCCTGCAACTTTCTGGTCAAACATAACTCTTCCTCAAATAACACTGCCTTCATTCAAATCCATTTTGTTTAATGAACCAGGACCTATTTCAATTGAGAGAGATATTGAAATATTAGGGGATGTGAATTTTCCAAACATGTCTAATATTCAGATTGACAAGGATGTGTATTTAAGTTCTAATTTGCATCTTACTAGGGGAATTGACATGAGCCGTGTAAATGAACAGATTATGGATGCGTCAAAAACTGTATTCTACAACCAGGTTATATTTGACACTAGTAATATTATTTTTAAACCATCACGTCTCACATTGGATCATTTGACGGTGAATCAAAGTATACAATTACCTTCAAATGTTTTGAAAAATTCTTTTTCAAATATGTTATTTGACCCAAATACTACATCTCTTTTTACAAACAAATTATTCACTCAAATAGCATCGCATTCGAATTGGAATTTTGAACATGATGTACGTATAAATGCAGATTTATATTGTCGTGATTTATTCACTCAAAGTATAAACACGCCTGGTGATACACCTCTTGCTTTTGTCCCTCAAGTACGTTTTTATGATCAACCTTTGTTTCCGAATGGATTTTTGGGTCCACTTGAAAAGATATTAACCAAAGATATAGATGTCAAAGGAAGACTGCATTTGTTAAATGATTCATGGCTAACGTTAGAAGAGCTTTGTAGCTTTAGAATAAAATGCAGAGCTTATTTTGAAGCACCACCTGAGTTTAAAACTCCTGTAACATTTGATCAACCGGTTACTTTTGCATCAAGTCCTGAGTTTTTAGAAGGTAACCTTGTTTTACCAAATAATCTAGTTCTTAATTCTCCTTCAAATATTGTTTTCCTTAATCCTCCTCAAGAACCAGAGCCACCTGATTTGAATGATCCTCATACATTTTCTAATGAAGCTTATTTTAGTAAGCGTGTATATTTTGAACAAGGTGTAGAGGGAATAGTATTTCCTGTCCCAGAACCTGATTTGAACCCGGTATTTGAATCTGTAACTCTTAAAAATCTTCACATAGATAGTAATGTTGATACAATAGATTTACAATCTATAAATTTAAAGGTTAAAGATTTAAATGCATCTGAAAAAGTGTCAGTAAATACATTAGCGGTAAATGATGAAGCAACAATAAATGAAGCAACTTTAGACAAAGCAGTGGTAAATGAGTTGACTGTCAGTAATAAGATCAATGGACTTGATGCATTTTTGCCAGATACTTATGCTTCCTTTGAAGTTACTGACAAATTGACAGTAAAAGGGGATGCTTTTTTTGAAGGTCCGGTTACATTACTTGAGAATCCATTGTTGTCAAAACCTTTGGATGTCTCTCAAGGTATAATTTTCCCATCTGAAGTTGATTTTACAAATACCATATGTACATTTGGTGATTGGGAGAGTAAATATAGTACATGGAATTTCCCTGACAGCATTGAAAAGGTTAATATAAACAAACCTTTGTGTATAGACACACCAGATGTCACATTTAATCATCCATTACACCTGGATAGTCTTCATATAGCTCAATCTGGTCTGAATATAACATGGGATGATAAAATACATACTCCTTTAAATACGCCTATTGTTTTGGAAGGACCTTTGGAAGGATATTGTAATGTATCATGTGATACTTTATTGGTGAGAGACAATTTTACTTTAGGACCTGGTGTTGTTCTTTCAGCTGATCAAGCCTCTTTTACATCTGTGGATCTTCCTCCGTTACAGAATGTCTCTATAGACTCTCTTCTTGTAAAAGATATAACAGTTACAGAACAAGTAAACGATTTATCTATTAGTAACCTGGTTACAGAAAATCATACAAGTAAGAAAATTGTAAGTGAGAATGTGAGTGCATCTAATTTAGTTACAAATGAAATAGATGTTGTTGAATTGGATGCAAATAAAATTCGTGTACAAAATCTGACAATTAATAGTAATGTTAATTTCCCTAGTCCTTTTAACATAAAAGTGCCTGTAAATGCACAAGATGCTTATTTTTCAAATATATCTATCTCCCAACAGGCTCTATTTTCAAATGCACATTTCAATGAATCTGTTCATGTTAAAGCATCTGTATATGATTTAAACGCATCTAATTTACATGTAGATGATTCTTATTTGTCTAATTTAAAGGTTATTAATGCAAAAGTAAATAATGCTCAGGTTTTGAATCTAAACAGTAGTAATTTAAATACAAAAACGCTTTTTGCTGACATTTCACGTGTTGACAAAGAATATGTTAATGATATGGAAGTTGAAGAAGCAAATATAAAAAGATTACATTCAGCATTTGCAGCATTTGACAAAGTAGATATCAAATCAAATGTAAATCAGACATTATCCTCAAAGGTTTTGAATATAGAAGATGTTGCTACTATTGCTACATTAAGTAATAACGAGATACATGTGAGTAGTAATGCATATGTTTCAGGAACAATGTATACATCTAACATGGTGGCTCATTCTAATGAAGTAGAAAATCTAACTTCTTCTTCGGTAAATATTCAATCCAATTTACAAGTATCTGCTCCTTCGACATTTAGTAATCAGGTTTCATTACAAGGAGAGCTTATTGCAGATGCTCCTGTAACTCTTAACAATAAAACGACATTCAATGGAGAAGAAACTGTTTTTCAAGGAACTTCCACGAAATTTAGTTCAAATGTTGATTTCAAAGGGCAAAGTGTGAGTTTAGATGAGGGGAATGTGTCTATAACAGGTCCAAATAATACACTGGCTAATGTGAGTATGACTAGTAGTAGTTTTTCAGGACCTAATATCAGATTTAATTCAACCCCAACTTTTGATTCTAACATAAGAGTTCATGGCAAGAGTATTATGTCTATGATAGTGATTGGTAGACCTAAAGGTGCACCTATTCATAATGTACCTCCAAGACAACAAACAAATGTGAATATGTCTCATGTAGTGTATTTAAATGATTCGTCAATGACCAAAGTATTTTCTTCAGAAGAACCTGATGCACAGTTTGATCTAGAAGTTGCGTTGTATCCAAATGCTGTAATACAAACTAATGCGAATCAAAATTGGCGAATAAGAATCAACTTGATAGGCATGCCTTTTCCACTTGGTATGTTGGGAACCAGAGGAGAGATTACATTACAGGAAAAAAGTATGTATGGTAGATCTCTGGATCTTGGACCTCAATATTCTTTCCAATCTTCCAAAGCTCCTCCCAAAACCGGAGGATATGCTTTAAACACCATTAAGTATGTGATTGTGGAACCCAATGCTGTGTCAGCTGTTATTGAAAATATTGGTCAATTTTCTACATCTGAACAGAGTGTATACAAGGAAGTTTTGGAAATTAAAGAGTCTGGAACCAAAATAACATCATTATTGACATGGTCTATTTATACAATGGACCGTGGAGCATATGATGGACCTGTACAACTACCTAATGGGGAATTAAGTACATCTTTTTTGGAACGTGGTTTCTTGGTCACTGATTATGATGATGTAAGAAGGTTACTTATATTAAATGATGCTTCATCTTCTCTAACAAACACAAATTGTGAAATATATGAAGATAAATGGTGGTCATGTACATTACCTGGACCTCCTGCAGTAGTAAAAATAATGAGAGGACAAGAAGTGTTAACTACTATTGAATCTCCATATCCATGTAGGTTAATAGCCAAGGACTTGTCTCCGATATTATTTATCAACACTTCTGGAGAAAATGCAATGTCTAGGATATCTTCTGTATACAGTGCAAGTAATCAAAACAGTGAAATTATCTATGTTGAAGAGGGTGTTTTAAAAATTACAAATTTAAATAATATGACCACAAATGTGGTAAAAAATGATGTACTAAGAAAACCTTATCCACGATTACCAATTGCTTATATCGCAAATGAATATAAAAAAATATATATATCTTCAGCCTTTATGGAGGTAGTTGATGGTTTTTTTACTGCAATTGGCGGATTAGAAAAGCTTGTCAATAATAATGATTTAATTATTGGTATAAACACAAGTGGGAATGGACCTGTAATGATCTATGACGGACAAGGTAAATTGAATTTTAAAGAAGTAGATGGAGGAATGTCCGTTGTAAAATACAGTGGAAATGATTTAATTGCACAGTGGACAATAAGTAGCAGTGGTGTTAAGGGTTTAGCACCACAACTTGTTCCTTTAGAAGATGGTGATTTCTTGGCTTTGTGGGAAACCACATATAATTCATCTATTAAACTCAAAGATGCTTGGGACAAAGAAAGAATATTTGAAGGTAACATGGTGATGGCAAGACATGATGGTCTTGGAAACTTAATTTATGGAATAGAATTCTCTGGAGTTAGAGGAGGTATTTTAAGTAAAACAAGTCTCTCTTTTGAGGTAATAGGATCAAATGATTCCGCATTTATAAAAGATGAAAAAGGAAACATCACTAATTTGCTAGAAAATAAACATATGATTATACGTTTTCATCTGAATAATTAATTTTTTCGTTTTTGAAACACTGATTTAAAATAACAGCTTCTTGAGATTTATCATTTTTGTCAATAGGATTTTTCTTAATAGCATTAATTTCACGTTGTATGGTTTTTAATTGTTTTGTGATATCTTGTTTACTGGCTTCAATGCCCATCAAATTTTCTTTGTAAGAAGTTGGATCTTCTCCTAAATATTTAACAGCTTGAGACATTTTGGCTTTTGTCTCTGCCATCATTGTATCAAAAGTTTTCAACTCTTCATACAATGTACGATATCTCTGCCCCAAATTATCTAGTTTTTCTTGTACTTCTAGTTGATTAGTTGTACTCATAGGAGCATAAAGTTGAGTTATATTTGGTTGTGCAAATTGACGTGGATCCTTACTTTGATTGAGATAGCTTATAAGTCCAGCAATGTCATTCAAAAAAGCATCTCTTCCATTTTTTGTAAATTTTCCATCTAAATCATCCATGTAGGCTCTTTCGAATTGGTCAAATCTTTCAGGTAATTGATTTTTTTCAAATTTAAATAAATTCAACAACTTAATGAGATCCATTGGATCATCCACAATAGGAGTAGCAGTCATAAGAAGTAAACGCACAGAATCATTTCCTGATTTTTTATAAGAGTTCTGTACAGCTGCATTGAATGCTTTCATATCAGCAATTTCAGCATGGTGTGTTTCTTTTCCAGGTTTATAAAGACGGTGTGCTTCATCTACAATGACTAGAGTTTTCCTTAAAGGATCATCATTTTCTTTTTCTTCTTCTTCTTTACCAAACAAACGTTGTAAAAATCCTTTGTTTTTACCTGATAACATGTTGGTAAATTGACTGTGAGACATACTTTCAAGTCTCCAACTTGGTCCTATAATCTCTTTACGTGCAGAATTATCTGATGGTACAGATCCTGTTTTTTTCACATGTTCTCTCATCTGAATATTACAAATAACTTCATACATATTCTTTTTGATATCATCTTTTAATGAACTTCGAGTTACCCACAAAATGTCGTATCCATAAGGAACAAAACTTTGTGTGGCAGTTGATATTGCAGTGCAAGTTTTTCCGGTTCCTACTCCATGCCAAAGAAGCATTCCTTTGACTGTTGTTAAAGATGGATTGAAATAGTTACTAATAAAATTCTGACTAGGAGTAAATTCAGGCAATTGAGTGGTTTTTTTCAAACAGTCATTCTGTATTTCAATATTATTCCAAGAATATTTAGGATCCGAAAATTTATTTTTCACATAATCTTTAAACTCCAAAAATGTATTAGGTTTATCTTCTTTCTCATCAGATTTTCTTTCTTCTTTTTCTTTTTCATCAATTAGAGGAGGAGCACTTGGTTCTTTATTTTCAAGTTTGTCTCCATTTTCATTTTCATTTTCATTTTCATTTTCATTTTCATTTTCATTTTCATTTTCATT
>Ga0306901_1000891_pt1 | contig 10753 bp, 20 predicted proteins | sample AntRauMFilla3767_FD_190431 | JGI IMG/M metagenome (GOLD analysis project Ga0306901, IMG submission 190431) | Saline lake microbial communities from Rauer Islands, Antarctica - Metagenome Filla 3 #767 (v2) (version 2) | ecosystem: Environmental > Aquatic > Non-marine Saline and Alkaline > Saline ... | reverse complement strand
TCTTTTAGTTTGGTTACAAGAGATTGGTCAACGTTTTCATCAATAATGATCATGCCCGTTCAAGAACATCTTCATTGGCAATCATATCCGCCGCATATTCCAGAGCAGCCAAAATTTGCGCTCTTGTTAAATGAGGATAACTTTTTAAAAGATCTTCCGTTCCGTATCCATTCGCCAATTTTCTCATAAGCAGTTCAACAGTTATTCGTGTGCCCTTGATGATAGGCTTACCCTGCATCACTTTCGGATTCCGTTCAATATATTGCTGATAGTGCATAAATATAATTTTAATAAAGAATTTCTTGGAACCAACAATCTCCGAGGCAAGCCTGCGGAGTATTTTGCTGGTTCCATTTTGACCTGAAGGTCAAAACCCGAAATTCTGTTATTTAGATTCCGAAACAAGTTCGGAATGACATTTTTTGCAGAACTTTTTTACACCTCTAAAAGTATTTATAACAACCCTCAAAAGCAATGCCATATCTATTTAATAACGGAAATACTGCGGATCGACTTCAATAAGGACTTCGTCCCTTGAAAGCTGAAAGCTTCGTAACTTCTTCAAATTGTTTAGCATTAAAGTCATGAAGGATACCTTTTTCGTTGACCCACTTTAGTTTGATACCCAAGTGAGCAATGGCCATTTCGCAGAAGGCGCGGACGGTGGTTGTTTCGCCCGTAGCCAGTACGTAGTCTTTCGGCTCTACTTGTTGAAGAATCAACCACATGCCACATAAGTAATCCCCTATTTTCATCTTATTTAGTTTCACTCCAAATAAGATTCACCTCATAAGCATCAAATTCAGCATCTTTCGAAATTAGGAAATATTCTTCTCTTTTCGCCTGAGCAATAATAAGCCGATCAAACGGATCGCTATGATGATAGGGCAACGCTGTATTAGTTAAAACATGATTGGGACTGATAGGAAGAAGCAAAAAACCACTTTCAAAGAAAATTTCAAATATTTTCTCTAATTCAACTTTAAGTTCCAATTTACCCAATGAATATTTAATCCCCATTTCCCACAAGGTGGCTATACTCACAAAGCACCTGTTTTCGGAATCTTCAATGATTTTTTTTGAAAATTGTGGTAGTTTTTTATCATCTGTAACGAACCAAATTGCAGCATGGGTATCTAAAATAACGTTCATTAATCTCTGTAATCCTCAAAATCATTCAATGGTTCATCGAAATCCTGTTTCATTTCAATGAGGCCTTTTGCTAAACCGGCTTTCTTGACATTAGACTCCTTATTTTTTTCCATCTTTGTTTTCAAAAACTCGAGAAAATCATCCGCTTCATCCTTTAGTTCATCAGGAAGCATCGCTAATTTTGAATATAAATTTATGTCACTCATTGGTCAAAGGATTAAATTATACGTAACGTTAATATAACGCGTGGAGCGGTTAAAAAAAATTGTTATAGAAATAACAAAAATGGTTGCTATATATATTGGAATTAGCTAATTATACACCATAACATCCGCCCCTGCTCGCACTCCTATATTGTCGGAGGCTCGTCTTCCCCCTTCGACTATGTCCGCCTACCGGTGGAAGGGGGCTATTCGCTGCGCGTTCTTCAAGGTTTATAGCAACTTACAATTTTTAAAATCTTTTGTTACCATGTCTTCCACCAGTTCACTAATAGCATATTCAGGTTCCCATCCCAGCTGTTCTTTGGCTTTGGACGGGTCACCTAATAGCATCTCTACTTCCGTGGGTCTGAAATATTGTGGATCTACTTCAATAAGGACTTCGTCCGTTGAAAGCTGAAAGTCGGAAGCTGAAAGGTTCGTAACTTCTTCAAATTGTTTAGCATTAAAGCCATGAAGGATACCTTTCTCGTTGACGCCCTGGCCTTCCCACTTGAGTTTGATACCCAGGTGAGCAAAGGCCATTTCACAAAAAGCGCGTACGGTGGTGGTTTCACCGGTTGCAAGTACCAAATCTTCGGGGGCTTCTTGCTGGAGCATCAGCCACATGCCGCGTACGTAGTCTTTGGCGTGCCCCCCCCAGTCGCGCTTGGCGTTGAGAGATTGCCGAGAAACAGCTTCTTTTGCTGCCCTGCCGCAATGCGCACCGCCGCTCTGGTCATTTTTCGGGTCACAAAGGTTTCTCCGCGCCGGGGCGATTCGTGATTAAACAGTATCCCGTTTACCACAAACATACCGTAGGCCTCACGGAAATTGACGGTGATCCAGTAGGCGTAGAGCTTGGTCGCGGCATAAGGGGGACGCGGATAAATATAAACTGGTTCATCTACATGTTGAGATCTTTATCGTACCTTAGCATACAATGCAAAAGTTGAAGCCTGTTAAAGACGTAGTTGATTTTCCCGCGCCATAATAGGGATTGTTTACAGCAAGCACAAGGCATACCCTGCATAGAAAAACAAAAATGGGCGGACAAGTATTGTACTCTTCAAGTAGGCTTACAAATTTTTTTAACCACAAAGTGCACAGCGGTGCACTACGGTTTAATTGTTTGTAATAATGACCATTATCGAAGGTCTAAGGTTGAAGGTCGAAGGTCGAAGGTCAAAGGTCGAAGGTCAAAGGTCGAAGGTCCAATGTCGAAGGTCAAAGGTCCAATGTCGAAGGTCGGGGCCGTTGACTTTAGACTTTCCGACCTTAAGACCTGCGACTTTCCGACATTGGACATTCAGACATTTGACCTAAATCAACTTTCCGACGTTTCGGCTATGCCTCATAAATAATCTCAACTTCGCTAACTTGATTTTTGTTGCCATTTAAGTAGCTAATCAATCGTGATAATTTCTTTGAACAAGTGATTAGCTGTCCTTTTAACTTACTGAATTCATCTTGGCTAAGATACTGCTGATCTAATGCAATATAAAGCTGAGCCCTGCATTCACCGGCAGAACCTTTGGCAATCTTTAAATAACGCGCAAATTGCTTATCTGTTCCCGATTCAAAGCCTTCAGCAATATTTGACAGGATACTAAGTCCAGATCGCCTAATTTGATTTCTTAAAGCATAATCTTGCTTAAAATCATCACATTTTGTCAATTCATAAATATCATTCACAATACTGCGGGCCAATTTCCAGGCGTCAAGATCTTCAAATTTCGTTACGGTTGCCATGGTTTTATTTAGTTTAAAGTCTTAAAGTCAAAAGTCTTAAGGTCGAAGGTCAAATGTCGAATGTCAACGACCTTGGACTTTCGACTTACAGACCTTAGACTTTTCGATATTGGACATTCAGACATTTGACCTAAATCGACTTTCCGACTTTTTTCAATCTACCTCATAAACGAGGCTCCCGGGTTTTTTCATCTTTCTGGGAGCATTCAGTAATTCAATGCCTACAATATTTCCATTTTTGTCATAATCTATCCTTCCAGTAACCCGGCTTTCTGTGCAAATGAGCTACGGCTACAATCAATATAACATCATCCCGTAGTTGATAGATAACGGCATAGGCAATTTGGAAGCAATACTTCTTCGCGTGCGATTAGAAAACTTTGGCCAAGCCTTAGGAAATAATCGTATCTGCCTGATAAGCCGAAATATTTCATCCAAAAATTGAGATCCTAAGCCCGTAGATTGAGATTCGTAATAAAAATAAGCTTTATCAAGCTTTGACTGAGCAGAAGTAACAAGTTCAAGGCTCAAAACCATTAGCGTCCTAAACGTTTTTGAAAATCAAAAATAATGTTCATTTTACGCTTGAAAAGGCTATTATTTTACGATTTGTGTTTTAACCCCCAAGCCTTTTCTGATACGGTCTTGATCATTTTCTTTGTTGGCCCAAAGTCCCGAAAGTACGGGACCAGCAAAGCTGGGAACCAAAAGCCCCGAAGGGATGCCTATGGCGAAAGGGCCCTTTTTCGGAAAACCTCAATCAACCGCCATAAAAAGCGAACGGATATCCAATCTTTACCCCCTTCCAGGGGCTTTTCATGGCTACACTGACGAAAAAGAAGAAGACCTATCCTATTATTCCGATGGAATCCACTCGGTTGAGCATCATGCATTTTAATCGTTTAGGACGCTATTGGTATTTATTGTAATTATCTTGTGTAGATCCTTCAAGGATTCAGGGTGACTTGGTATTAATCTTGGTAATCCTAATAATCCTCAAAATCATGGTTCAAATTTTTGTTTTTGCTTCGTCCCCAAAGATCAGTAATCTCGGTTCTTCAATTTGATATTCATCCTCCGGCTCATAAACCAGAGTACGGATCTTTCGGGCTATCAACTTTTCTGCTTTTTCAATCAGCTTCGCAAGGTAGGTGCTATCAATATTATTCCCAATCAGGGTAATATCTATTATAGGTGTGTCGAGGCCACGAGCTAAGTTGCCGGTTAAATACACTGCGTTAACGTCCCCCCAATTTTTGTACCACCTGTTCAATGATTTGATCGATCCCGAAATGTTTGAAAGCTATTTTTTGCAGTTCAGAAAATAAGGGATATTTAGTATTCACCTGATACACTTTTTTCATCTCTCGTTATGAAAGTTTCCTTTTGCTCCCGGCGAAGCCTGGCCGCAATACCAAACCATGTGAAGTATTTTTCAATACCCGGATCATCCTTTACGAATACCGCCTGCAGGAATTGGTCTTTTGCCCGTAGGATTTCTTTGGTTCGGTGCGAATGATTTTGAACAAGACACCCGGCTGTAGCTTCGAACAAATCCAGTGCGCGTACCAGCGGCGGCCAGAAGTCCCTTCCCTGCCGCCTTGCTTTTAACGTTCTGCCTACTTCGCTGCCTATGTTTCCCATTTGTTCTACCACCGGGAGCTGCGACCATCTTTCCAGGTCAATTCTGTTGGGTGCAAGTGCAAAATCAGACATAACTTATTCTTTTATTTTCCGATTAATCAGAGCACGTATCCCGAGACGAACCGATTCGTCTTCAACATCCCTCGACCTATTGTTTTGCCGCGGCCTGATGTTGATCATGGAATCAAATTCCACAAAATCATCCGCACCATGCAGGGCCGGATACAGGTTAATCCCCCACAAATCCCGCTGTTGCGAACCCTGCTCCAACAAATACTGTTCTATATCAACATGCAGTTCTGCATCCAATACCAGCAGCCCTTTGTTAATATCCACAACGCCCTTTACCATGTCTCCAAAGGAGTTATAGGCCATTTTTTCAAGTTCGGGAAGGGTTATGGTTTCAATTTCTATCATCTCGGTTTTGTCAGGAATATTCTCCATAAATAAGCGTATTTGGTTCTTCCAGTGTAAACTCATCATTAGAGTTATACACTAATGTCCGAATCCGGCGGCCAATCAATTTCTCTGCTTTTTGAACTAGCTCAGCCAAGTACGCTGCATCAATATCTGCCCCAATCAATGTAATATCAATAACAGGAACATCCAGTCCCCGAGCCAAATCGCCCGTTAAGAACACAGCGTTTACATTTCCAAGCTTTTGTACGACTTTTTCCACGATCTGGTCAATCCCAAAGTGCTTGAAAGCAATGCGCTGCAATTCAGCAAACATAGGGTATTTTATGTTCACCCTATACATTTTTTTGTTGCCTTCTTTGTGTGCTTCAATCAATCCGGCCTCTTCAAAACGGTTTAGCTCTATGCGTACCGAATTGGTGCTTTCTTCAAATTCCTAGGCCAGTCCGCGCAGGTACGCACTGCTATCCGGATTAAGGAAAAATCGCAACGGCAGCTTTAATCGAGTTTTGGATTGTATGAGGGTGTCGAGCAAAACTGTTCGTTATTGGTTGATTTGTTTTTCGTTATTCGTAGATAGTGTCTGCGATGTCTACATCACATGTAATTAGCATATACCATTTAACTAATAACGAAATAACGAGTAAAATTACTACTCAATGATAGGAAGAAATTATTCCACGGTCAATAAATTTTTTGGCTATCTAACCCTCCCTTTGCGAGGCGAAGAAATGTTTTAGCGGGGGCTCTTGCTATTTCCTTTTGAACCTTGATTTGTGAGTTAAAGGGTGTCTTTGATTGGCACAAGATACGAACCACCCGTCCACCCGTCACCCCGCACTTCTATCTGCTCTAATTTATCTTTTGTTAAGTTATCCAGCCACCCCCACGAGTTAAAGGAGTTATAGTAACAAAAAGCTTTTACATCATAACCTTCGTCAATAAGTTTCTCTGTTAAGTGGCTGCCAATAAAACCATCAGCACCGGTAATTAGAATTCTTTTTTTTGCTTTTACCATTATATCATTAAGCCTTTTGGGACATTCCTTAAATCGCTTTCAACCATATCCTTCACCAATTCCTCAATAGAAAATTCACTTTCCCACCCCAACCTTTCTCGTTGACGCTTTGGCCTTCCCACTTGAGATTAATGACCAATATCTAAAGTCAAAAGTCTAAGGTTGAAGGTCGAAGGTCATAATGTCAGAGCTCAAAAGCCCCAAGTCTATAGGTTGTAAGGTTTTTATTTGTCGAAGGTCAGGAGGTCTGAAGGTCAAATGTCGAAGGTCGGGGCCGTTGACTTTAGACTTTCCGACCTTAAGACCTGCGACTTTTCGACATTGGACATTCAGACATTTGACCTAAATCGACTTTAAGACTTTTTCAATCTACCTCATAAACAAGGCTGCCGGGGTTTTCCATTTTCCTTGAGGCATCCAGCAATTCAATACCTACAACATTTCCGTTCTTATCGTAATCTATAATGATACCCGGCTTTTCTTCATCGCTTTCTGCAATATCAGCATCGGTAAATCGTAAGTAAACGACATCAATTTCTTTATCAAATGAGGCCTTTGAAATACCCACAACATACGACCTTGTCATCGCGAGACCCGCTTTTGGGGCGTGGCGATCCCCTCATATAGCGTTTTACACAGTCTCTGTAGGGAGATTGCCGCGCTCCCTATCGGTCGGTCGTGCCAAAGGCATACCTTCGGTGCAATGACAGCAGGTTCTGCAAATGTCTCCAAATTTAATATTCATACTTGTTTACCTTAGGAGTTTTATCCTGATACATCGGGAACAAACACACGGTAAAGATATTTTGAATCTTCTTTTTTAACCAATTTTTGATAAACCCGTTTACATTCAGAATCAGTTACTACGGAATCAGGATCATCCAAAGTCAACCGCACTGTTTCTTTATCAAGCCCTCGATCTTTTATACGTTCGATAGCATGTTTTGAAAAAGCAAAGGCCATTATTCCTCAGTGCCATTTGTTTCTGTTCTATTAAGGGCTGCATTATCACTCTGAACCATATCTTCTACCAGCTCTTTAATAGCATACTCCGGTTCCCATCCTAGCTTCTCTTTAGCCCTTGAAGGATCTCCCAGCAACATTTCTACTTCCGTTGGACGAAAATACTGCGAATCCACTTCAATGAGGGGTTGACCTTTGGCCAAGGTTGAGAAGTTTATTGGTTTAGATGTTGAGGAATTTGATTGTTGAGCAGTTGAGGCGTTTAGATGTTTAGCCATTATCTTTTCATCTATTCCAGCTACAATGCCTTTTTCGTTTATACCTTTTCCTTCCCAGTATAGTTTAATACCCAAATGACCAAAAGCCATTTCGCAGAAGGCACGCACGGTGGTGGTTTGGCCGGTGACTAGTACGTAGTCTTCGGGCCGTCTATGGGCATCTGTATAATTCATAATCGGTTGTTCCAGTATTCCGGTTTTCTGTGCAGATGTGATATTGCTATAATCAATATAGTGTCGTCTCTTAGCTGGTAGATAACAGCGTATGGAAATTTGGGTAACAAACATCTTCTGGTACGATGAGAAAATGGGGGCCAAGCCTCCGGAGTATTTTGCTGGTTCCATTTTGACCTGAAGGTCAAAACCCGAAATTCTGTTATTTAGATTCCGATCCCGAAGGCCTTCGGGACGGAATGACAATTTTTTTCGGACCCCGACGCAGAGCGTCGGGGAATTCTATTTATTAACCCATGGTCATCAGCATACATCGTTATGTCCCGATCTGATGACTCATCACCTTTGGGTAATAATTCCACATGCATCGCATCATAACCGGTTTTTTGAAGTACACCACACATTCCGGGCGGAAGTTGAGCATCAATCAAAAATTTCAAGTCGTCTTTACGTAGGTTTTAGTTTTGGTAATCCGGGAAGCATAGGCCAAACATGCACGGATGTCTTCCTTTTCCAGGGCCGGATAATCTTCTATAATTTCTTTGTACGTCATCCCGGAAGAAAGCAAATCTAAAATCAGATCAACGGTGTAGCGCTTATTCCGAATAGTAGGTTTTCCGTGACAAATTTCAGGATTAATCGTTATTCTATCTAAATTTTTAATCATCATGCTATGGAACTGTTATAGAGGGTTTTTGCAAAGCCCTCTTATGTCATTAATTAATACTACAGATTAAAATACGAATAAAAAACACCTAAAAATCAAGAAAGCTGCGACCTTATTATTTCTGCAATTTCTTTCTGTTCCTTTAAAAATAGATCATAGTACAACGGCAAACATAAGATTCTTTTCGAAATATCCACCTAGCTATTTGCCCTATCTGCGTTTACATACTCAAGCCCATTCAAACTTGGATGAAAGTAACAATGCGGGGAAGTATATTCAATTCTTCCCGCATCTTTTTTATCACAAAAGTAACTGTTTCGTTGTTTATTAGATCTCATTAATGCGAAGGAGCTTCAGCCTCATCCTAAATCAAAATTGAAATACTTTTTTAATTTATTGTTTCAATTTGGTTTTTATAAACCCTTATAAGTCTATAATTTTTATTCAACTCGACTATTTCTTCCCAGGTTTTATGAATGAAAGCATGTAATTCATTTATTTTCATATTGCCAACTTTTAAATGGATTACTTTTGGAGGAGGCGTTGAAGTCATTACCAAATTAGAAAAATCTGTATCTTTTGTGACGACCGTCAGTTTATTTTTCCGGGCGTAGTTCCATATCTTTTGGTCCGTCCACTCGTCTCCCAAATCAAATTGATGAATAAAGTCTCGGCCATGCCAAATTGAAAAACGATAAGGCAGGTTTGCATCAATCAAAAATTTTGCCATCAAACAACGCTTTTTATACTGAAATTATGTTCCATTATTTTGGCAGCAAATGCTAAAACGGCGGTAATGTCTTCCGGATCCAACGATGGGTATTGCTTTAATATTTCTTCTTCTGAATCGCCTGCTGCCAAAAATTCGAGAATTGTTTGCACGGTAATACGCTTGTCTCTGATAATAGGCTTTCCATTACAAATGGCCGAATCGACCGTTATTCTATCTATATTTTTAATCATCATATCCTGGGGTTGTTACAGTCATTAATGAATACTACAAATTAAAATACGAATAAAAAAAACCAAAAGATCAAGAAAGCTGCGACCTTATTATTTCTGCAATTTCTTTCTGTTCCTTTAAAAATAGATCATAGTACAACGGCAAACATAAAATCCTTTTGGAAATATCTACTGAAACAGTCGTTTCATCTGAACTGGCATATTCCAGTTCGCACAAGCTTGGATAAAAATACCTCCGCGGCGAAATACCGACTTCTTCTGACGCCTCTTTGACTTGTAAAGTTATTTTTTCATTTTTAAAAATAACCGGATAATAGGCATAATTATATTTGGTATCCGGTTGTATCTGCTGAAAGCTAATAGAAGCGTCATCAAGCTGCAAATCATAATTCTGGCACTGCGCTTTACGCTTCTGCAAAATTTCACCAATATATTCTAAATTACACAGTCCCATCGCTGCATGGAATTCGGAGTTCTTGCCATTAATGCCTACGCCTTCAAAGTTCCCCGGCCCAGCATGACCAAAATTGCGCATGCGCTGTACTTTCTGGTCAAGTTCAGCATCCTTAGTAATAATCGCCCCGCCTTCTACGGTATGAAACAGCTTGGTGGCATGAAAGCTGGCGGTACTGATATCCCCATAATCATAGACCGATTTCCCCTTATATCCCGTTCCAAAGCAATGGGCGGCATCATAGATCACTTTTAATTCATGGCGATCAGCTATTTCTTGTATAGCCTCAATATTACAGGGATTGCCAAAGACGTGCGTGGCTAAAATGGCTGAGGTATCCCGGTAATAGCTTCTTCAATCAGCGCAGGATCAATATTTAGCGTATCAGGATCGATATCTACAAACACCGGAGTGCCCCCCTCCCACACAATACTGCTGGTAGTAGCTACATACGAAAAGGGCGTGGTAATAATTTCTCCGGTTAATCCCATCGCTTTAATAGCGATTTGCAGGGCGATAGTCCCATTGGAAACATAGTTTAGATGGACAACGCCCAAATATTCTTCCAGCTCTTTTTCAAGCCGCTGCACCAAGGGACCGTTATTGGTCAGCCAGTTGCGCTGCCATACCTCATTCAGCAAGGCCTCATACTCCTCTCGGGGCGGTAAAAAGGGCTTGGTAACCGGAATCTTTTTTTTATCGTCATTCATTTCTTAAAAAATTTTGTATTAGGGCCCAAGTGCTGCTAAGGATCGGCTTATCCAAAATGGACACCAGCATAATATACAAGATTCCACCACCTATTATATTAACCAACAACAACGACAAATCAGCAAGACTAATAATCATATTTAAACCTAACAATGCTCCTCCCATCAGTATAGCTGCTGTAAAAATTGACGAAAATACTGCGGATCGACTTCAATGAGGGTTTCGCCGGGGCTCAAGGTTGAGGAGTTTAGGGGTTTAGATGTTGAGGAATTTGATTGTTGAGCAGTTGAGGCGTTTAGATGTTTAGCCATTATCTTTTCATCTATTCCAGCTACAATGCCTTTTTCATTTATTCCTTTT
>Ga0306901_1000890_pt1 | contig 10758 bp, 6 predicted proteins | sample AntRauMFilla3767_FD_190431 | JGI IMG/M metagenome (GOLD analysis project Ga0306901, IMG submission 190431) | Saline lake microbial communities from Rauer Islands, Antarctica - Metagenome Filla 3 #767 (v2) (version 2) | ecosystem: Environmental > Aquatic > Non-marine Saline and Alkaline > Saline ... | reverse complement strand
GGAATAAATCTTCGGGAGTTTAACTCCCTCAGAGCTTTAATGTTTTTACTGCAGAGAGTGGGAGGTACGCAGAGGAAAATTTTAAATTTTTCCCATATTTAACGCTGCGTCCCTCGGTGTACTCTGTGGTTAATCTCGATGAACGAATATGATAAAATTCCTTGACTACAATTTCGCCCCGGTAATGAACTAGAACAACTGTCCTTGGTAGTGCAACTCCCTTAGAGTTCCCTATTCTTTTTGAGGTGCTGCGGTTCGCAACATTAAATTCATTTATTAGCAAATGTATACTTTGGTTTACATATCTATTGTACCTTTTGGTTTGACCCAAAAGGCACGAAAAGGTCAAGAAGAAAAGAACTCGAATGACGAACATAAATTTAAGCTTTCAGCCATTTTAGCTCGTCATTCTCAAACAGCTTTTCTTCAATTAAACCCTTTCATTATATAGCGTTGATATGAATCTTTTTGCGAAATTTTGGTACGCAATGTAGTTTAGCAATTTCAGATATTTTTTTTATCCACGGTTTTCGCTAATCCTCAAAAAGGGTCCGGGAGATCGCGGGATAAACTATATTTATTTTACTCAAGAACTGAAAGCAGTTGTATAATTAAAGGCAGCATAAAAACAGTATCTACGAGATCCCGGTGAGTTTTTTGGTTCGTTTTTTCCTCATTGAAAAAATGAACATACCACTGGTTTTATTATAATTAGTTCAAATTAAAGTCATTACTTCAACACGCAATTCAGTAGTGATAAAATTCAATCTCATTTAGTTGAATAGTCAAATGAACCATTTCGCAAACAAAAAATTCGCCCCGGTAATGAACTATCCCGATTCTCGGGTGATGAAAGTCTTCGATCTTTCAAACGGGCTTAATGAAAAATATATACGCTCTTTTGAATGGGGCATCGGCAAATACAACGAAAAACGGGAGGGCATGTACACTGCCGAGCAGTTCGATGGCCGGCGTAATATTCACATGGGTATTGACATCTGGAGCCGGGCTGAACGACCGGTTTTTTCATTTACCGAAGGTATCGTTGCGTATTTGGGTGATAATAACCAAGCCGGCGATTACGGCCCCACGCTGGTGCTCAAGTATGCTATTAATGATCAAAAAATTTTTGCGCTTTATGGACATCTGTCCAAAATGACGCTGAACCATATTGAGGTTGGGGAAACCGTTAAAAAGGGACAGCAAATTGCCACTATTGGAACTGAAAAGGTGAATGGCGGATGGCCGCCACATCTGCATTTTCAACTTTCTAAACAGGATCCTGGCAAGCCCGATATGCCCGGCGTGGTGAGTAAAAAAGATCACCAAAGAGCGCTGGAGACTTATCCTGACCCACGAACTGTGCTCGGTCCATTGTACTAAACCAAAGAATCTCTTGCAAACTATCTCATTTCTTTAATAGTTTAGTGGTTCAATTCCCCGATCCTATGGCTCGGAAAAGTGTATAAAAGAAGGTATGCAAAAATTTCCTATGCCGAAGGCATCCCTTTGGGAAAATCCTCTCTGGAGGGGTGCAGGGGTGGGTAATAATAAATAGAAACCAAGTTTTGCATACCTTTTTTCTATTGTTGATACCCCGATGGCTTGCCGCGGGGTTGTTCATTCTCGTTGCGGGCCTCTGGTTCGCAACGCAGAGGGGGGCTATTCCGACTGGAATTTGGTACTAATATTTTGCTAATTACAGCATATTGAAAATAAATGTTAGTTAGTATTTAATGCATGTTCAACGACGATCTTGTTGGCCTCCGCCATCACATCCATTCCATTGCAGAAGTTTCCGGAGAGGAAAACGATACCGCTGAGTTTATCAAGGAAACACTTCAAAAATGTGACCCCGATGAAATTACAACCGGGCTTGGAGGGCACGGGATTTTGGCACGTTTCGGAGACCAGGAAAATAATACGTCTGTGCTTATTCGCTGTGAGCTGGATGCGTTGCCCATAGCAGAAGAAAATGATTTAGCGTATGCGTCAAATACCGAAGGAATAGGGCACAAGTGCGGGCATGACGGCCATATGGCCATTCTATGCGGTGTGGCGCAGAAGCTTTCCAAGCAATCATCACTTGATGGATGCGTATATCTGCTATTTCAACCGGCGGAAGAAACCGGAAAAGGGGCCCGAAAGGTATTGGATGATCAACAATTTAAGGACATCAATCCTGACTATGTTTTTGCGCTCCACAATGTGCCGGGTTTTGAGAAGCACACTATTGTTGTTAAATCAGGCCCTTTTGCAGCGGCATCGGTGGGGTTTATTGCTCGCTTTAGCGGACAGACCGCCCATGCGGCACACCCCGAAGAGGGAAGGAGCCCGGCGTTGGCCGTAGCTCAACTTATTCAGTCGGTTTCATCGCTGCCTCAATTTTATGCTCCCATGGACAAGGCAGCTAAAGCCACGGTTATACAATCACACCTTGGGGAGCAAGCCTTTGGAACATCCCCGGCCAATGGAGAAGTGATGGCTACGCTCCGAACCTATAGTGATGATATGCTTGAGAAAGTGAAAGAGCGATCAAAAAAACTGGCTAACGGTATTGCTGATACCTATAATCTTGAACTTGCGACCAAGTGGGTGGAGCCATTTCCGGCTACCGTAAATAATGAGCACGCAGTCGATATTGTTCGAGTAGTAGCTGAAAGTGAGGGTCTTGAAATCATAAATAAAGAAGCACCATTTGGGTGGTCAGAAGATTTTGGTCATTTCACCGAAGCATATAAAGGCGCACTTTTTGGTTTGGGCTCGGGGGGAGATCAACCTGCCTTGCATGCCGCCAACTATGATTTCCCGGATAAAATCATCGAAACGGGCGTCAAAATGTTCATCGGTATTATTGATAAAATAATTGAATAGGCTCGTTCCGCACCAGCCTGCCCTTCGAAACGATGCCTGCGCTTAAAAGCTTCGGCAGATTAACACCTTGGTGTAGGTGGGAGGGTATGGAACGAGATAAACCTTAAACTCAACCTTTACCTTAAATTTTAATCTCAAATTTCAACCTTAAAAATGTTCGCTCCTTCACACGTAGAATTAAGCCAATCCGCATTTCGTCAAAACATTACTTTTTTAAAAGATTACATTGGCAAAGAGGTCAAATTTTGCTCGGTAATTAAAGGGAATGCTTATGGCCATGGTATCGAGGAGTTTGTGCCTATGGCAGAAGATTGTGGTATCCAACATTTTGCAGTTTTTAGTGCAGATGAAGCAAAATTGGCTTGCCATGCAAAAAAAGAAGCCGACAGCCATGTGATGATTATGGGCATGATTGGCAATGCTGAAATTGACTGGGCCATCCGTCAAGATGTATCCTTTTATATTTTTGAAATAGATCGGTTGAAGGCAGCCGTTAAAAAAGCCAAAGAATTGAAGAAGCCTGCTCGCATTCATTTACACCTTGAAACAGGAATGAACAGGCTGGGCCTGGATAACAGTAAACTTAAAGAGGCCGTTGGTATCATAAATGATAATGAGGATCATCTTACTATAGACGGCATTTGTACGCATTATGCCGGGGCCGAAAGTGTGAGTAACCATGTGCGCGTTACCGAGCAGATTGAAAATTTTAAATCATATTGTTCGTATTTATCTGATCAGGGCATTGAAGCCAAATATAATCATACGGCGTGCTCAGCAGCTACCCTTAATTATCCGGAAACCATCATGGATATGGTACGCGTTGGGATTGCCCAATACGGTTTTTGGCCGAATCGCGAAACGTATATGAAGTTTATCAAAAAACACTCCGATATTGACCAGCCTCATAAAGATCCCCTCAGGCGAATAATACGATGGTCAAGCGTAGTGATGAGCACAAAAAAAGTGGCGGCCGGAGAATTTGTGGGCTATGGCACCACCTATCAAACCAGCAGAGATCAGCTTATAGCCTCGGTGCCTATTGGGTATGCACACGGCTTTAAACGTACTTTAACAAATGTTGGTATTGTGTTAGTGAACGGGAAGCGTGCGCCGGTGGCCGGCTTGGTAAACATGAATTTGCTTACTATTGACGTAACCGATATACCCAATGTTGAAAAAGGCGATGAAGTGGTTATTATCGGGCATCAGGGCGACCAGAAAATGTCGGTCGATTCATTTAGCGAAATGACCAATTACCTGAATTATGAAGTGCTGGTTCAAATTCCTTCCCGCCTGCCGCGTACTGTTATTGATTAAGGTCTTTGTAAAAACGCAATTCTCCGTCCGCCGCTTTTCTGCGGACGGTCACGCAAACCTCCCAAATTTTCTCCATGCGTCGCTTTCCCGCACATGGGCCTTACGGTTGATAAATTTATACATTCCGGAGCGGAGCACCGGAATGAGGGAAGGTTGCCTTGGAATGAAAACGGGTTGCTTGGGATTGAGAAAGTGTTGTTCCGCTTCACCATAATCCTCCATCCGTCGTTCCGCTGTGGACGGCCAACTAACAGCCCGGCTGCTATGCCTTAGGCAATGCTTGTGGAGTGCTAAATTTGGGTATCAATAATTTGACCACTCAACCATAATCTTTTTTGCTGATATAAAACGTTATTGTACATAAATTTTCGTTGCAGCAGATAGTTATGAAATGGGTAGGAATCATTAAAAACCTTCGTTCGCAAAAACGTAAATGTTTTACTTTCATCAAATCTATTGTAAGAGTAAAACCAGGTCTGCTTGCCAAGGTCCTTATCTAAAATCCAGGGATTTCCGAACAGTATGAAAACCATCCCCCGGTCGGTTTTCCATCCCTCTTTGAAATTACTGAATTCCTCGTTAGCGATAGAAACCCGTTCATAGTATTGCTCTTTAACTTCTTGGGCTTTGCTTTTGTTTTCAATATTGCTATACCAAAATTGATCGATAGCCTTTAGCATGGCATCACTATTGTGCAAAGATAAAAGTTTCTCATATTCGTCATCGTCCATTAGATAAATAAGTGGTTTAGCTTTTTCGCGTGGACTTTTTAAAATTGGAAAATGTTGACTTCTGAGACCAAATTCCCGCTTTTTATACTTTTTTTTACTCAATGATGATTCTTCCAATTCAACCTCAAATCGATAATTACCCCGTTCAAGTGCAGGATATTTAAATTCAACGGATATATTGCCGGTACCCGTTAACTTACGGTCGCTGGCTTTAATTTCGGTTTTCTTGTAATAATTAACCCCCTTAAACTGGAGGCTGGATTCAGAATAATTTGCAGCACCCATAGGACGTGCAGGAATCGTGTCTGATGCAAATCGGAATAAGCTGCTGGTCATTTGCAGGGGGGCATCAAATTCTACGGGAAGAGAAATCTGAACGATGAAGCGAAGCGTATCAAATTTTGATTTTAAACTATATGTATTAAGTCTTTTATAACGATTTGAATTTGGACCAAAACCGGATAATTGAATATCGGTTAACAGTGGCATACTGGTATTGGAATCTGGAATGAAGGTGGTAGTGGTAGAAATGGACTTTTTGCCGGTGTTTTTGTCAGTTGCTGATATGCGGATCGTATATTTACCCGGAGGAAGGTTAAATTTTTTATTTATCTTCAGCATACCCATTGCATCCATGTTTGATGTCAGCTTTCGTTTTACCTTGGTGTTATAATTTTTTGAAATTACTGTCCTTTGATTGGCTTCGTCAATTATTTTAAGGTGGATGCGGGATTTGGCCACCAGCTTTCTTTTCTTTATTCGGTACGTCAGGTTTTCTGCATCAATACTAATGTTGACATTTATAGATGATTCTCCATTTTTATTTAATGAACGGAGGGCCGTTACCGATACTTTGGGTCCTTGTTTGGGCGTACCTTTTCCGTCAGTAAATTTATTGGGCTTCAGCGTGGCTGAACAAGAGAAAAGAAGGCCGGAAAGTATTCCTGTAAATATGAAACCGGTTATAGATTTTGAGCTGACCATTATAGCATTGATTTATAATAAATACCAGACAGTAATTGTACTATTTGTTGATGGGTTTTACAACCACCTTAAGCCATTTGTTATATTTACATGTATTTATTAGCGTATTTCTGTGTAAAAAAAGGAGCTGGGGCTTGTGCAAATAAGACAAGCATTATTTTATTGATAAGTGGCCTAATTCCCCGATGGCTCTGGGTCGGAATAACAGATAGCTGATGGTGCGCAAAAATATCACTAAATCCCCTCTGGCCTGTCCCGACACATCGGGGAGGGGTTTAGGGGTGGGTAATTACAGAAAAAACTATTTTTGCGTACCATCATCCTGCTTTGATACCCCGATGGCTCTGCCTCGGGGTTGCTCATTACATCATATAGGTTCAATGGCCGTATTTTTCGGAACTGAATAGATTGAGGTTATAGGCATACCTTCAGTGCAAAGGCCTATAGATTATAAAATAAGTAGCCTAAAACCTTTTATAGAGGCCTTTGAAATACCCCTAAATCTATTGCTGTCATCGTCCAGAGTACTCGGGAGGGCGTGGCGATCTCCTTTTATTGAACTTAGCTGGGTTTTACTTGGGGGGATTGCCACACTCCGTTCTCTTCGTTCGCAATGACAGGTGGGTTTTGTGCCATAGGCATACCTACGGTGCAAAGGTCTCTTATACTTAATAGGGAGAGGAACCAGAGTGGGTGAGTAGCTGAGTAAAAAAAATATTTTGGTTGGTGTATCTAAGTTGCAGTTAATCCCAAAGAACAATGCATGGAGGTTATATATAGTAATCTTTGCAGAACCTATGGTTATTTTGGATGAAGCCTGCAGAGTGAGGAATCTATATTTTTACATAACAAGAATAGCCCATGACCACCTAAAGATAAGGATTATCCTCTTGCAGTTACGATACTAACAGTAGGTTTAGGGATGTTTCAACGCCTTTCTATAATAAAAAAAGAGCCGCCCCGAATGAACGGAACGGCTCCAAATACTAATTAATGGGAACTAAGCGAAATTAACTACCGCCTACATCGTACGCATTGTTTTGCTCGATGTTAGGATTCGCGTCAATTTCTGTCTGCGGAATGGGGAACGTAATCCGGTCTGAATCAAACGGCATTCCTTTTACTGACATACGCAGGCGCAGCAGATCCCATAAACGCTGTCCTTCAAATGCCAGCTCTATGCGGCGCTCCAGCACGATAGCATCAATCAGCTCCTGAAGGGAGGCAAAATCTGCTCGTGTGTAATCGATGGCCGCTTCGGATGAAGCATCTTCGCCGGCGGCATTATTAACCACAAGCGCTCGGCGCCGTACCTGGTTAACCAGGTTAAAAACTTCCTGGGGTACATCAGCTACCGTTGTTGACGTCCTCGCAAGGCCTTCGGCTCGGGTGAGCAGCATTTCCGGGTACCGGATGACTACCGCATTATCAGCAGTACTAATTCCGTCATCATACTTCAGCGAGTTATCGATACTGGCCGTGGGCACACCGTCATCTCCAACGGATACGAGCAGAGATATGCGGGTATCCACAACTGTTTGCCCGGCTGCATCCAGGGTGGCCTGCTGCCGATCATTGACGATTTCATCAGCCGCATCAAGGAAACTCTGGCTGATTTGTATATCATCACGCCCCTGAATGGCATAAAAGGCCGGCAGCGAATTATTGATGCCGGGGTTGTCCTGTGGAGTATGAATGATGGAGAAAATCTGTTCTCCTGTCTGTTCGGTTCGCCACAAGGGTAATACGCTTTCATCCAGCGAAAAGTTACCGCTGGAAATAACCTGTCCGGCCAAATCAGCGGCCGCCGGGTATTGTGCTTGCCCCAGCCGTATTCGCGACAGAAGAGCAGTAGCTGCGAGGCTGTTGGCTCGTCCTTCACCAAGTCCTCCGGGGGGCAGCAGATTAGCCGCCTCCTGCAGGTCGCCGACTGCCTGGGCATATGTTTCGGCAACCGTGGCGCGGCTTGGGTTCTGGAAGTCGTCCGAGCTGGCTACGGGTTCTGTGCGAATGGGAAGCCCCAGATTACTGCTGTTGTTGCCGGTTGACCATGGCAGCCCAAAATAGCGGACGCCGCTGAAGTAAAGCAGACCTCTTAAAAAGAGGGCCTGTCCGCGTATTGCATCTGCGCGCTGGTCGGTAAGATTGGGATCATCAATGTCCCCAATATTGGCAAGAATAATATTGAGTGAGTTAGTAGCATCGAAGTAGTCATTCCACTGGCCAGCGATACTGCCATTAGTGGGGTCCATATCCAGCTCTGAAATGTTGACATAGGTCGGGAAAGATCCGGTCCAGACCGTATTGTCGGTAGTAATTTCGCTGAAGACCAAGCTTTGAGAGCCAATAATATCTCCGTCCTGAACGTCATTATAGGCTCCATTAAGCAGGTTCTCTATATCTTCAACCGTAGAAATGCCCCCCTCAAGTGGGAGAGATTGCTGCGGCGATTCAGTCAAAAATTCATCACACGAGCTGATTGTAACAACCAGCAAGAGTGATAACATATATTTTAAGTATTTCATAATAAGGTTACCTCTATTTAAATTATTTTAAAATCCAAGATTAACACCGAACTGTATGGTACGCTGCTGCGGTGGCTGGAAAAATACATTTCCTTGCGTAGCATTAGCGCCCGAAGCAGGTGTTACTTCAGGATCCAGGCCTTGAAAGTCCGTAAACGTGAGCAGGTTGGTGCCCTGTGCATACACGCGCACTTCGTTGCCGTTGACCCATTCCCGGGGGAGAGTATATCCCACCGTAGCGCTCTTAAGCCTCAGGTACGAACCGTCTTCCAAATAGCGGCCATTACCGGTGCTTGTGGAACCATTATTGGTAAAGAAACGAGGTTCCGGTACCGAAGCATCGGTATTCTCCGGGGTCCAGTAGTCAAGCTGGCTCACATCCTGGTTGAATATGGAGCTCAGGTTGGTTCTCAGGAATGATCCGTCAGCCCAGTAGATTTCGTTTCCTAAGCTGTAGTTGAAGTTCACATTCAGGCTCAAGCCTTTGTAGGCTACATTGGTTCCGAAACCGCCAAAGATATCGGGGAAAGGATCACCGCCAATGATGCGCTGAGCAGTACTAAAGTTATCGGTAACAAAGCGGTCGCCAAACTTGTCAATTTGGAATACGCCATCTGCAGTCTCAGCAACATCGGTATCTCCGTTAAAGAAATACAGTGCGTCTCCATTTTCAGGATTGACGCCTGCGTACTCCCGAACAAAGAAAGAACCAAGCGCTTCGCCTTCCCGTATCAAGCTTTCTCCGAAAATAATATCCTGTCCCTCAGGCAAAGATTTTACCTCGTTATTAATGGTAGAAACATTGGCGTTGAGACTCCAGGAAAAATCCCCGGTAAGTATATCAGCCGCAATGTCAAATTCTAAGCCGGTGTTCTCAATTTCACCGATGTTTTCGGTAAAACCGGTGAATCCGTTGGTGGCCGAGATGGGCCGGGCAAGCAACAGATCGCTGGTTTGCTTGTTGTAATAACTGAGGGATCCGCGCACGCGGTTGTCAAGGAATCCATAATCAAGCCCTACGTCCAATTGGGCGGTCTCCTCCCATTTTAAGCCGGGATTTGATAACTGCCCCAGTACAATACCGGGCTGTGAGTTATAGTCAGCGCCGGCGGAAAGAAGGGCCAAGTTGGCAAAGTTGCCGATACTAGCATTGCCGATGATTCCATATCCGGCTCGCAGTTTCAGGAAGCTCAGGAAATCGGCCTCCGCAAATTCTTCGTCGCTGATAATCCAGCCTACAGAACCCGCAGGGAAAAATCCGTACTGTTCCGTTTCACCGAAACGGGATGAGCCGTTGTAGCTGGCAGTGAGCGTTAAGAGGTAACGATCTTTGAACGAGTAGTTTATACGCCCCAGGTTATTCTGGAATGCGAAACTGCTTCCGGTTCCTGAACCGAATGTAATGTTGGCTGCTGAAGCCAGGTTCGTCAAATCGTTGGACAGAAAGGTGTCACCGGCCAGTGCAATAGAGGTAACGGTCTCTCGCTGAAACGTGATACCTGCGACCGCAGTAAGGGAATGATCATCCCAGTCATTGGTGTAGGTAAGGGTATTGTTCCAGTTGTAGTTCAGATACTGCTCGTTGTTGGCGTCAGCCGCACCTACGGGAAAACCATCCGTGGCAAAATCAGCATTGCGCTGCTCTTCTTCACTCTGCAGGTATTGAACACTGAAATCAGTTTTGAGGGCCAGCGTGGGCGTAAAGCTGTAATCTGCATAGGCTGATGTATTCACCTGAGTAAGGGTTTGCAGCAGCTCAATACCAACGGCATTTCCAAAAGGTGTGCCGCTAAAGGCCCCAAATGAATTGCCGGGTGCACGCTGGGAGTCCATACCGTCATTAATTTCACCGTTCGGGTAGAACTGTGGAATGACGGGTGCTTCCAGGGCGGCATAGGTGTAGGGGGCCGCAACGGCATTACTAATGGCTACCCGGGAGTTTTCACTGCGGGTGGGACTGATGGAAATACCTATGTCCAGATTTTCATTGAAGGTATGGTCAATCTTGGCCAGCACGTTAAACTGCTCAAGCTGGTTGGGCCGTGCATACCCTTCTTCATCACTGTAATTAGCCGAGAAGTAAAATTGTGTTTCAGAGCTACCGCCGGAAACACTGGCGTTGTAATTTTGGATAGCACCGGTTCGGGTAACTAAATCAGCCCAGTCGGTACTCGCTACTTCCTGAACATTCTCATTGAAAAAAGGACCATAGCCGGTACTTTCGATAAATGCAGCAGAAGCATCGGGGAATCCGATATCTCTAAAGAAGTTTCGGATACCAACATTCGCCATCTCCTGAAACTGCGGGCCATTTAATACATCAT
>Ga0306901_1000886_pt1 | contig 10813 bp, 8 predicted proteins | sample AntRauMFilla3767_FD_190431 | JGI IMG/M metagenome (GOLD analysis project Ga0306901, IMG submission 190431) | Saline lake microbial communities from Rauer Islands, Antarctica - Metagenome Filla 3 #767 (v2) (version 2) | ecosystem: Environmental > Aquatic > Non-marine Saline and Alkaline > Saline ... | reverse complement strand
CAAAGTATAGCAGTCAACGCGTCGCAAATAGGTATATAGAGGATTGAGTGTGGAACGTACAAATCTATGTCTGCCTCTACAGTAGCAGAGTATATAAAAAACGAACGCACGTTAAGTTATGTTTCTGCGTCTATTGCCAGAACGTAAAATCGTGGTACAGTGCCATCATCTATGAAAGAGCCAATTGAATATATTTTTGGGAAGCATGCCGTGCGCGAAGTACTATTGATGCGGCCCGATGTGGTGCAGGAGGTGCATGCTTCAGCTGATTTTTCAGCGGAAGACATTTTACGATTGGCCGAAAAAAAGCGTATTCCGCTCAAGCCTCTGAATCTGAATAACCCACCAAGAGGAGTATCTTCCAAGGCAGCTCATCAAGGTATTGTGGCGGGTATTAAAGCAGAGAAGCTGACCGTTGCGTACAAAGAATTTAAAGCGAGTTTACAAAAGGATGACCATACAGCACTGTTGGTGCTGGGAGAAGTACAAGACCCACATAATGTAGGGGCAGTGATTCGCTCGGCCGCAGCGTTTGGTCTCAAAGGGGTATTAATTCCGCCTCACAATCAAGCTCCGGTGACTGGAACTGTGGTCAAGGTGTCAGCTGGCATGGCTTTTAAAATCCCACTCGTGACCATCTCAAATGTGAACACTGTATTACGCGACTTACAGAGCGAAGGATATTGGGTGTATGGCCTAGAAGGAGACGGAACCACTACTACCGTGACGGAACAATTCACCCGACCATCAGTGTTCGTACTAGGGAACGAGGGAACTGGTTTGCGCGAAAAAACTAAAGAGGTGTGCGATGAGTTGATTTCTATCCCTACCCATCCTCAATGTGAGTCTTTAAACGCTGCTGCGGCTACGGCCATTGTCTTGGCCAGCTGGAGTGCTCAACACGGGAACGCTTTGTCATCTTAAATTGGTGGTGTATCATACTCGGGTATTAAGTCTTTTTGCTATGAAAAAAGCAATCGGTTATTGTAATAATCTATATAGAATATGAGTGAACAAGAACGTGATGTAAACAAGCAGCCGGCAGCTGCTCCAGAACAAGGTGGGGCGCCAGAAAGTCAGCCAACCCCAGCAGCAGAACCATCTAAAGTCGAAGCAACCTACGTGCCAGCAGAACCAGAAACAAAAGCAAAAAGTAAAACTGGAATGTATATCGCTGCAATTGTGATTGTTGCGTTAACGTTTTTGGTTGTTCTATTTATGATGGAGAAAGAAGGTCGTTCATCGACGGGAGTATTCGATTCTTACTTGGCGGCTCAAGAAAATAGTGCGGTAGTGGCGGTTGTCAACGGAGAGGAAATCACCGGCACTGACCTCAACACCAGCATTCAGCAGTTCAAGCAAGCAGCTGTAGCACAAGGAGTAGATACTTCCAGTCCAGAGGTTATAGCAGATATCCGCACTCAAGCACTAGATGTGCTCGTGAACACCACACTCTTGAGGCAAGCAGCTCAAGAGCAAGGTATTGAAGTCTCTGCAGAGGCAACCGCAGAACGATTAGACACTATCCAGACCGAGATTGGTGGTGAAGAAGCTTTGCAAGCCCGAATAACTGAGTTGGGATTGACGTATGCTGATTTAGAAGAAGATATCGAGGAAGAGTTGGTTATCCAAACCTTGCTTGACACTTTGTTTGCAGAGGCAGAGATTACCGTCACTGAAGAAGAGATTCAGCAAGTATATGATTCAGCTGGCGGCGAAGGTGCTGAATTGCCACCACTGGAAACAGTGAGTGAACAAATCCAAGAGCAGGTACGAGGTACTAAAGAACAAGAAGTGATTGATGCCTACCTAACCACGCTAAAGACAGACGCTGAGATTGAACTCATCTAACGTCTTGCTTGAGCACTTTAAAAAGCTAGCTAAACGCTAGCTTTTTTGTTTACAGGAAAGTAAATTGCAGTCAGGGCTTGCTATACTACACAAAATGCCAAAGAAAAAAGAAAAACAGTCAGTCGCTCATCGACTGACGTATCAGGCAGACGAAAGAATGAATATTCTACGCGCACTATCCGTTCCGGAACAAAGTGCCGTCTTTGAGAAGTTGTCTCCCTATGTCCAGCAGTCAATCTTGCGGCAGCTCAAGTCAAATCAAATTGTCGATATGTTGGATCATATGGATATGCAGCAAGCTGAACACGTTATCAAGCGGATTCCCAGTGCCAAACGTCGGGAAAAGATTGTTCAGAAACTCAAAGGAGACATAAAAGAAAAAATGGAGTATTTCTTGCGATTTCATCCCAAAGCTACGCTCGCCCTGATTAACTTTAATTATCTTTTTCTCGACGCCTCGATGACGGTTGCGGAAGCCGCGGGTATTATTGATGAGCATTATCAAGAGACTGGAAAATATCCGGAAATTTTGGTGCATCAGTTTGGAGAGTTGCTGGGAGAGGTGCCGTTGGCATCATTGGTGCGAGAGCGTAATACCAGTGCGTTACGCAAACACGTAAAATTTATCGACAGCATCACCTACCAGGCCGAGATTAATAAAGTGGTTGAAATTTTGGTCTCCACGGGAAAGCGAAAAATAGTCGTCCTCGATCACGACACGAGCGTGTTGGGTATTATTTATTCTGATGCAGCTAAGGCGTTGTTTGGGGATCTGCCGGCTGAGTCTTTGTATGACTTTGCCGGAGTGGACGATAGTGAAAAACCTTTTGACACCATTGGTCGTAAAGTGAAAAACCGCTATAAATGGCTCATTTTAAATCTTGCCACCAGTTTCTTGGCTGGTTCAGTAGTATTGTCATTTCAAGAAACCCTTGATGCAGTCGTTATTCTGTCAGTCTATATTCCAATTATCGCTGGAATGGGTGGAAATGCTGCGACCCAGTCTTTTGCCATTATGGTGCGGGGACTGACGTTGGGCACTATTTCGCTCCAGACAGCTAAGCCGGCTATCTGGAGAGAATTTGGCGCTGGGGTGGTCAATGGAATTATCATTGGGTCGATAGTTGCGCTTATTTCTGTCGTGTGGAATGGGAATCCAATGTTGGGTGCAGTGGTTGGGGTGGCGTTGGTGGGAGCACATATGGTCGCTGGAATAGCCGGGTCCTTCATCCCGCTTTTGATGAAGCATTTAGGAAAAGACCCAGCCGCCACGTCTACTATTTTTATCACCACCGCTACTGACGTGCTCGGACTCTTTTTCTTGCTTGGCCTGGCTAGCGTATTTTTGGTATAATAAACGTTATGAATTTTCAAACTTTTATCGCCTTGTACTTTATCAGTGTGCCAATCTTCTTTGTTGTCGACATGATTTGGTTGGGTGTCGTTGCTAGTTCCTTTTATAAAAACCAACTAGGTTCGATGATGCAAGTCAGCTGGACTCCAGCAATCGCGTTTTATCTGGTGTACCTCGTGGGGCTGATTATTTTTGCGGTGTACCCGGGAGTGTTAGAAGGTTCTTGGAAAACGGCGTGTATATACGGCGCATTGTTTGGCTTTTTTACCTACGCAACCTACGAGATGACGAATCTCGCAACGCTCAAGGGCTGGCCGTTGGCTATGGTACCAGTTGATATTTTGTGGGGTACGGTGCTGGGCGCTCTGGTCTCAACCGTAACGTACTACGTGTACTCACTGATTTAATTTTGCGTATGAAATGGACTGAACGAATTGTGATGCTGTTGTTGGTTTTTGTATTGATAGGTGGTGGAGTTTGGGGCTACATCGCAGTTCAAAGTGAACGTGCAGAAGTGCGAGAATCGGTTGCTAGAGGGGAATATCAGATTCCTGACGTACCGGATGTTGTGCGAGAAGACGAAACTGAAGATTGGCGAGCGATATATCCTAATACTATCTCGCTCACCATCGGGTCTGTGGTGGTGCAAGCCTCAGTAGCCGACACACTCTCCAAGAGAATCACCGGTTTATCAGACACCCCGTTCTTGCCTGAAGGAGTAGTGAAGCTCTTTGCGTTTGGCGCTCCAGGGTCACACTCTATCTGGATGAAAGATATGAACTACAGTTTAGATATTCTTTGGGCAGCGGAAGGAGGTGAGATAGTACACATTGAAGAGAATGTGTCTCCCGACTCGTTCCCAACCTCTTTTTCCTCACCGACACCAGCCTGGTTTGTGGTGGAAGCAAATGCGGGTTTTGTAGAACAAAATCAGATAGCAATCGGTGATGAAGTAGTGATTCCCGGACAATAGAGCTAGATTTGTTGCAATAATACTAAATTATTGTATAATAAAAACACACGATGATTGCCTTTTCCTTTTTGGAGAGGGAGGAAAGTCCGGACACACCCAACTTAATTATAAGTTGGAGAATGGTAGCGGGTAATACCCGTCTATAGCAATATACGAGGTGCGAGCAGAGACGTCCTATAGCGAAAGCGAGGGAATTCCTCTCGGGGAATAGCTTGATTGGTAACTTTCAAGGTGAAACGGCTAAATCCTTACCAGTGTGCAAGACCGTGCCTGACATCGTTCAGGAGAGTCGCAAGAGATGAATAGCAATATTCATTCGAGGTAAATAATCATCCGATTCAGTTTATTCTGGGTCGACAGAATCCGGCTTATGTGAGCAAAGAACACCCGCACGGGTGTTCTTTTGTGTGTGGTATTATTAGTTATTATCGATAAGCTATAATTCTTTGTATGAGTAGAAGCGTATTCACTCCAAATCTAAAAGTAGCGCCTGCAGAACCAAAAGCCACTACTGATACTCAGCCAACCAAACCAGATGCGGTGGGTGGGTTGCTGCTGAAAGTGGCGCAATACGCACTACTGACCCTGTTTGGGTTCGGGGCAATCTTTTTCACCCCCGGGATATGGGCATCTCTGGGATTTGATAAGGCTATCTTTGCTGTTGGACTGTGTGCCCTGGCGGTGATTTCAATTTCTTTTCTGGCTCTGCGCAGCCGCAGCGTACAAACCGTACTGCCGGTGTCTTTGGGTATCTTTTGGGGAGTAGCCGCAGCGGCGTTGGTCTCGGCACTGCTCTCGGGCGACATGCAAGACGCTCTCGTCGGCTCTGTGTTTGGTCCACAAACCGCCGGGTTTTTAGCGCTCATGGCGCTGGTCATGACGTTGTCGCTCGTGCTGCAGCGGTCAAAGATAATGACCATCAAAGCCTTGGCGGTGTTCGGTGGTGTATCAGGTTTGCTGCTGACATACACTATCCTGCGGGTGATATTTGGAGCTGAATTCTTATCGTTTGGTTCCTTTGACGTGGTGACTGTTTCGCCCATTGGAGGATTCAATGACCTGGCATTGTTTGCTGGTCTGGTTGTCATTTTGGGTCTGATTACACTGCTCCAGCTGCCTTTGCGAGGGGTGATTCAAGGTGCGTTGGCGTTCCTTATCTACCTAGGACTGTGTGTCTTGGCGGTGGTTAATTTCTTCGATATCTGGCTGGTAGTGGGATTTTTTGGACTTTTGCTGTTTGTGTATCTACTCGCAAGAGACACGTTGTTCTTAAGTGATGCCGAAGAGGAGAACGTACAACCGTTGTCTAAGATGCTACTGGTCACCACGGCCATTGTATGTGTCGTGAGCGCGACCTTTATTGTCAGTGGCGAATATGTTGGAAGCAAAATAAGTTCGTTGACGAACATAGATTACATCGAAGTCCGACCGTCAGTCGAGGCGACTCTGGGTATCACCAAAGCCGTCTACAGTGAAAATATTTTGTTCGGAGTCGGCCCCAATCGATTTGCTGATGCGTGGCGGCTACATAAAGATGTCAGTATCAACGGCACCATTTTTTGGGACACTGACTTTGGGTCGGGCAGTGGCTATGTCCCTACGCTTTTTGTCACTCTTGGTGCGTTGGGGGCAGTCTTGCTGGTTATCTTTCATGTTTTCTTTTTACTCTTAGGGTACCGCATGTTCTTGAAAAATAGTATACGTGACCCCTACTGGCGGTACTTTGGTCTTTTGTCATTTACCGGTGCCGTTTTCTTGTGGGGTATGTCTTACGTGTATGTGCCGGGAGTAAGTATTCTGCTGTTGACTGCTTTGTTGACCGGATTTACGTTTGTAGCGTATGGATCAAGCTCTGCTGCACCAGTGGTTTCCATACCCCTTTCCAGCAGTCGTCAGCGAGGATTTTTCTTGATGGCAGCAGTTATCATCATTATTATTGCGACAATAGGAGCGTTGTTTACAATTGCTCAGCAGTATACGGCGCAAGCTCGATTTTCTGAAGCTCAAGCAACCGCTTCTTCTGTGGCAGAATTTGAACAGGCGGCAGCGACTGCTTTTGCACTTTTCGCTGATGATAGATTCGCCAGTGCTCAGGCGCAAGTGCAACTGACTACGCTCAATTCCATTATTGCGATTGCTGAGCCGACTGAAGAACAACAACAGCAGTTTGTTGCTGCTGCTGAGAAAGCTGGAATATTGGCACAACAAGCAGTGCAAGCCGATTCTACCAACCCGGACAATCATGCTGTGTTGGCAGGACTCTTCAGCACGTTGGCTTCAGCTGGATTCCAAGGGGCACAAGAACGTGCCGCCGCATCTCTCGCCACGGCTCAGGCATTAGATCCACTGAATCCAACCTATAAGCTACTTGCAGCCCAAATAGCCATTCGCTCTGGCGACACAGAAAAAGCCAGGACAGAAATAGCAGCTTCGCTGAATCTCAAGCGTAACTACACCCAAGCGCTCTACCTATCTGCGCAACTAGATATCTCAGAAGGAAATACCGAGGCAGCCATCTCAACCACGCAAGCGATTATTGCTCTAGAGCCAAATAATCCAACCCGCTACTTCCAACTCGGAGTCCTGCTCTTGGCAGATGAAAATGTTCCGCAAGCGATAACCGCCTTCCAGGCAGCTATTGCTCGGGACCCAGAATATGCAAATGCGCGCTACTTCTTGGCTCTGGCCTACGTAGATAATGATCAGTCAGACTTGGCTTTAGTGCAGTTAGAAACAGTGCAACAAACCAACCAAGAAAATGAAGAGTTGGCTGCACTGATAGCACAGATACAAAGTGGAGAAATAGTCTCAGTACCAAACTCGAATATCGACGCTCCCGTCAATGATGCGATCGTGCCTGCCGGAGTAAATCCTACGGTACAAAGCGGTCAAGATTTGGATAGCGACTTAATCACTCCAGTGAACACGGTACCAGCTGCCGATAGGGAGGACGACACTCAGTCTTTGTCCGAACCAGAGACAGTAACTGCCACTTCTGCTGAACCAACTCAGTAATATCTTGTATGGTTCGAAGGGTATTTAACTTTGTCTATAGAGAAGTGCGTGGCCTGCACCAGGCTGCGTATATTCTGGCGTTTTTTGCGTTTGGTTCTCAGATTTTAGCGATCGTGCGCGATAGACTGCTGGCCCACAACTTTGGCGCTGGGATTGAACTGGACTTATATTACGCTGCGTTTCGAATTCCTGATTTGTTGTTTGTCTTATTTGCTTCGGTGCTCTCGGTGTACGTGCTGTTGCCGTTTGTGAACAAAACGTCACAGCTACATGGTAACCAAGCGGGCACTGCTATTTTGTCTCAAGTGTTCACTTTGTTCTTGGTTGTGTACGTCCTGATTGCGGTCAGTATTATGTTGGCTGCTCCGATGCTTACTGCCTACCTCTTTCCGGGTTTTAGCGAGCAATCGTCCGAACTGGTTCTGCTGATGAGAATTTTACTCCTCCAGCCTTTATTATTGGGAATTTCCAGTTTGTTTGGGGTGGTGACTCAGATGAATCATCGCTTTGTGTTGTTTGCTATTAGTCCCTTGTTATACAACCTTGGAATCATTCTAGGAATTTCTATGTTGTACCCAGTATTTGGATTGATGGGATTGGCGGCTGGAGTAGTTATTGGTGCGTTTGGGCACCTGATAGTGCAGGTGCCGTTTGTGCGCCAGAGCAGTTTCGCCTTTTCTCTGGTCAGAAAAATGGATTGGAAATTACTGGGCCAGGTATTGTCAGTTTCTATTCCGCGGGCGCTCACTTTGTCGGTCAACCAAATCGTACTGCTGGTGTTGGTAGGGATGGCGTCTTTTATGGCCGTTGGCTCGGTCTCCACGTTTCAATTTGCGTTCAACTTGCAGTCAGTTCCACTGGCTATTATTGGTATGAGCTATTCAGTCGCAGCGTTCCCAACGTTGTCGTATCTCTATGCAAAAAAAGACCAGAAAGGATTTAATCTCCAACTGGTAACTGCCTTCCGACATATTATTTTTTGGTCCATACCAATTATTACCCTGGTGGTCGTGCTGCGGGCCCAGATTGTGCGTGTGCTGCTCGGCAGCGGGGCGTTTGACTGGGCTGACACCAGACTCACTGCTGCGCTGCTGGCCATATTTGTTTTGTCGTTATTAGCTCAGGCTGTCTTGTTGTTACTCATTCGAGCGTTCTATGCCGGTGGTAAAACACTTCTGCCTTTGGTCGTAGCCGTGTGCTCCGGTGTCGTGTCGGTACTGCTGGCGTTTGTGCTCAGAGACGTGTATTTTGCCCACCCAGAATTGGCGATGACCCTGCAAAATATCTTTCGACTAGAAAACGTCTTTGGTGCAGAAGTGCTGGTGTTGGCTATCGCCTTTATGGGTGGACAATTCCTGCAGGTGATTGTGCTCGTTTTTGCTTCGCGGAGAACGTTCTTGGTCTCGTATGCTTCTTTGGTTCACTTATTTTATCAAGCAACGCTGGCCGGTGTGGCCGGAGGTTTGGCTTCGTATATTGCCCTCAATGAAGTCGTAGATGGAATTAACCAGAATACGTTTATCGGAGTCTTGCTACAGGGTATTGTCGCAGGAGTAGTGGGTGTGGCGGTGGTGATTGTGATATACAAGCTTCTTGGTTCGCCCGAGCTAAAAGAGATTTACCGCTCATTTCAAACCAAAATATTTAAAACAGATGTTGTAGAACCCCAATAACCCTTGGTTTTTTAGGTAAGTAAGGTAGAGTAGATTCATTCTCTATGAAATCAGAAATCAGAAACTTTAGTATTATTGCTCACATTGACCACGGAAAGAGTACTCTTTCTGATCGCATGCTCGAAGAAACCAAGACGGTAGAAGTACGCAAAATGAAAGACCAGGTGCTCGACTCGATGGATTTAGAACGTGAGCGCGGTATCACCATCAAAATGCAACCGGCTCGCATGAAGTACGTAAAAGACGGAGTTGAGTTTGAACTGAATCTGATTGATACTCCTGGACATATCGACTTTTCTTATGAAGTATCACGGGCTCTTAACGCAGTAGAAGGTGTCTTGCTCTTAGTGGACTGTACGCAAGGAGTACAAGCACAGACCTTGAGTGTGCTGCAAATGGCCAAAGATCTAGAATTGGCAATAGTTCCAGTATTAACCAAGGTCGACGTTGCATACGCTCGGATAGATGAGGTGTCACAAGAAATCATGACCCTCTTAGACTGTGAAAAGTCAGACATTTTAAAAGCGTCGGGAAAAACGGGCGAAGGGGTCATTGAACTATTGGATGCAATCTGTGTGCGTATTCCGGCGCCGACCATCGGCACGGCTCACACCTATCGTGGACTAATCTTTGACTTTATGTACGACAATCACCGGGGGATTGTTGTCTACCAACGGGTCTTTGACGGTGAAGTCAAAAAAGGTGACCAGTTGAAATTTGCTATTAGCGGCAAGACGTTTCAGGCACTGGAGGTAGGTGTTTTGGCTCCCGAAGAAGTGCCTACTGGTATTCTCACTGAAGGAGAAATTGGCTACATTGTGACGGGTATCAAAGAGCCGGGAGTAGCAAGCGTGGGAGACACACTGACCTTCGCCAAGGGTGGGGGAAGTCCTTTGCCTGGCTATAAAGAAGCGCGACCAGTTGTGTGGGCTTCGGTCTTTCCTGAGAGTCAGGATGATTTTACAGCCCTCAAGCAAGCCTTAGAGAGATTGAAGTTATCAGACTCGTCGCTGTCTTTTGAGGAAGAGTCTTCGGGAGTACTGGGCCGAGGCTTTCGGTGTGGTTTTTTAGGCATGCTGCACTTAGAAATTGTGACTGAGCGATTGCGTCGTGAATTTAATATTGATTTAGTAGTCACTTCGCCGTCCATTTCGTACGAAGTGACCGATGCTGATGGTAACGTTGAAGAAATCTATGCGGCCACTCGTTTTCCTGACCATGGTGATAAAGTCACCATTCGAGAACCGTGGGTACTAGGGCAGATTATTTTACCGGGAGACTACATGGGAAACGTGATGACATTGCTCTATGAGCACGAAGGTTCAGTGGTTGATACTGAAGTATTTAGTGATGGGAGAACGTTACTGGTAATAGAAATGCCACTGCGAGAATTGATGCGCGGGTTCTTTGATAAGTTAAAAAATGCCAGTAGTGGGTACGCGTCGCTTTCCTATGAGATTGCAGAGATGCGCAACGCAAACGTCACCCGGCTCGATGTGCTCGTAGCCGAGGAAGTATTTCCAGCTTTTTCACGCGTGGTAGGTATGATGCGGGCAGAGGCTGATGCCAAGGCAGTTACCGAAAAACTATATACCACATTACCCAAGCGACAGTTTGAAACCAAAATTCAAGCCCGAGTGATGGGAAAAATTATCGCCACCAAAAAACTGTCTGCGACCCGAAAAGATGTAACTGGTCATCTTTATGGAGGAGACGTCTCCCGAAAAAACAAGCTGCTCGACAAGCAAAAGAAGGGAAAGAAAAAAGCTCTAGCAAGAGGAACCGGCAACGTCCACATCCCACCCGACGTGTTCATGAAAATGATGCGTGAGTAAACACCCAAAGGGTGTATTACGAACGTATGTCCCAATTCGCCCTTTCCTAAGGCGAATTGCTGGACGAGGAAGCCAAACGCAAAACAAATTCGACCAAAGCAAGAATAATCCA
>Ga0306901_1000877_pt1 | contig 10942 bp, 20 predicted proteins | sample AntRauMFilla3767_FD_190431 | JGI IMG/M metagenome (GOLD analysis project Ga0306901, IMG submission 190431) | Saline lake microbial communities from Rauer Islands, Antarctica - Metagenome Filla 3 #767 (v2) (version 2) | ecosystem: Environmental > Aquatic > Non-marine Saline and Alkaline > Saline ... | reverse complement strand
TTCTAGAGCGTCAAGGGTTGGTTCGATTTCTGAGATGTGGATCGGACCCACTCCTGGCATTGCTCCGCCTTCATTTATTCGCATTGTTTTTACTCTCTATTATCCTGTTCATTGAACGACGAAACTTTCTCGGGTCGCCGCTTTTTATTGAATTGATGAATCGACGCTCTAGCTCTGCTGCTGTCTGCTCGTCATACACATCACTAATTCTGTTAAGCAGGTTTATAGAGCTTTCGATGATATTTGAAGCCGTCGACTCGATCAAATAATCATTCTCTTTGTGCCTACTTAAATTATTAAGTTCTTCGAGAATACTTCTAGTCCGCTTCTTCATATAGTTTAGTTCCTTGCTAGTATTTAGTTAGCATTGCGAGTAAAAGTTAGCAGCCTGAACACACCTGCTAAATAGATATGTGAAGATAAAATCTCTAAGAGCATAGCTTTTAAAATAATAAAATGACCAAACGCTCCTAGCTGTAGCAATGCACTAGGAGTAAATCTTCTATGTAATCTAACATAAACAATATGCTTGGCTGATTACTACGATAACGCTATATACTGCGTTTTAGTTAATAGTTTTGAAGTATCTATTGTTTGTGTGCCTGAGTTCACCGATAATGCCTGTGCGGCAATAGGAGTTTCCAAGTTAACTAACACTTGGAAAGTTCCGATTGTCGGGGCAATAGGAGAACCACCGCCTTGTACTAGTAAATTACCAGTAATAGTAGTGACTCCGTTTGCTTCTTGGGGCCGAACCCTCCAGCCATTTTCTAAGTACAGATACAGGGCCACAGGTGCAACTCCTCCTATCTGACTAAAAGCTGGAGGGTATTTGCTATTATCCGAAAGCACAACCCAGTCAACCCAGTCTGTCCATATTTCACTAGCAGAAACTGCAAATGTGTCTAGCTGTATTATCTTAGTTGTTGGATCAAATGTAATAGCCATAGTACCTCTTAAATATATGCCCTGTCTGCTTCTGCAACTAGCGATAGCGTTAGTGCTTTGCTGCGAGTTAACGTACCGGTTGCAACAGCAAATTTAGATGCATTAGGACGTATGCCTATTAATGTTACTGCTTTATCTGTTCCGGCTGTACCGCCTGCTGCGTCACCGTCATAGTCAAAGTCAAAACCTATAGTACCGGATGCAATTTCGCCTGTAATAGGTGACCCGTCAGCGTCGTCTACGGTAATAGCCCCTGCTTCACCGTAGTTATTGCCGGTACCTGCAGGAGAAGTATACATCAAACGATAGCTTGATCCGGAACCTACCATGATATCATTGAAGTTAAGAGTGCCCGCTGCCGTAAACGGATTAGTTCTAACAATACCATTCTGATCCGTAAACTCAATGCGGTTGCTATCAGCTTGTTGAATGTTATCAACATAAACGCCCGTAGCAGTTTCTAGTGTCTCGCCGACAAAGGCAAGCAGAGCATCTGCGGTTTGTCCAATTACAGTTCCTGCTCCATTATCTATGTCACTGTTTTGTCGTAGCAGGTATTGAATCTTTTCGTAAATTTGTTCTAGTGTTGCACCATTGCCTTCAATAATTACTCGGTAAGGGTAATTAGTGCTACCAACTAATCTATCCTGATCAGTCGCAAAATACTCAACATTGATTCCGGTATAAGGAGCGTTTGTTGCTATGTTTGCATCTGTTTCTGTAATCTTCAAATCGTCTTGGTTAGACAACAAGAGGTTTACAATGAACGCACCTGTGTCTGTTTTACCCGTATCAGCCAACACCGAATCAGCAAAAATCTTGCCCTTCTCTCTAACGAAGCCCTTAAAGAATGTTCTGCTGTCAAAGTCACCGTTGTCTGCATTACCGAACACTTGAATCCCTTCGTTAACCTGATCCGTAAATGTAAAATCTACTGGTGCAGACGACGGTGTTATTTGGTAGTATGGTTGTGAACCGTCACTGATTGAACCTAGTCCTACTACACCAGCATACACACGCAACAGAGTACCAGCATCGTTGTACTCTTCCCAACCACCATCCCTCATGACCTGCCTTGTGAAGTCGTTAAGAGGCTTCCAACCATTAGCGTTACCACCAGCATCAATACCGATCTGATACTGACCAGACAAAGCATCGAGTGCGTTCATCGGGAATGGACTGTCTTGATATGTAGATGTTGCCCACAAATCCACAAACTTGGAGTACAAGGCCTGAATGGTTACGCCGTCTGTGGCCACCAATGCACTCGTTCCTGCTTCGGTAAGCTCAAAAGTTCGAGCTGCTTCGTCTATTAACAGCTCAGCTCCAACAATGAGACTTGATCTATCTGTAATTTTAGCCATTTTTATTTCCTTTTGTTATGGTTACTACATAGTTTTGAGTTTGAGTACCTAACCAGACCTCCGCCCAAATACTGAGTCTTGGTAGGTTTGAATACTATACCGTCCGGTGATACGAAGGGGGTTTGTTGGTCATCAAAAACAAACCCAATATACTTCCCATCGGTTGTTTCGATAATTTGTCTTATCATAAGTAATTCCTGTCTACTCTAAGAGAAATAGGCAGTATTGCACTATTGCCAGTAAGAGAATAGCCGTAAGTATAATTAACTTGAAAACCGGGTTTAATAACACCTATATCAACATCAAACGTTCCGGTAAAGTTGAACACGAAGTCTGTGCCTGATTGAGCGTCAACACTTGCCAACACGTTGTCAGTGCCTGCTTCTAGGATTACTACATCACACCCTGTTTGATTTACTTTTACTGTTAATTGTGCTGATGGTGCTACTGTGCCGTTAGTATCTGTGTATGTGCCACTTATTGTTGAGCCATTACTAAACGTGATTAAGCCCGTAGTTAGCAAGTCTCCCACGAAGTTAGATGCTTTGATTGTGATAGTTGAACCATTGTAAGCAAAAGCTGTATTTGCTGTAGCATCAACGTTTATATTATAAGAACCCGCATCAATTTCAATACCCGATCGCAAAACTATCGGTGCCGACTCGCCAGCATAGTTGTCAAATAAGAAGGCGGCGGCTCGGTCGTAAAATTTAGCAGAAGTTTCAATTTCAGTGTAGGCGTCTGCTGTAAACTTAGAGACTTTGCTCGACAAGTCAACAGTCTGACTGAGTAGACCTCCGTGAACTACATTTGGAGAGTCTCCAGAAATAGTTTGAAAAACACTTGTTGTAAAAGTTGAGCTGACAATGTTATACCCGTATAAGTATGCGCCCCACTCCCACGCACTGTCCACCACAGTTTCTACATCACCGCTAGCTATTGTAGCTTGTGTTACAGTAAGGGGTAGAGGTGATCCGTCAGAAATCCCGCTATCAATAAGGCTTCCAGAATCATTGTTGATTACGATTTTAGTTCCAACTATAGAGTTACTGTAATTGTCTTTAAATCTAAATATCGCACTTGCCCCGATATTTGCCCCACTACTACCTGCTGTGAACCTGCGGTTAGACGCAATTACGTTTGTGAGAGTGACATCGAGTGTTCTAGTTGTACTACTGCGAAAAAGGTTAGACTTGGCGGCTCCGTTACCCACCTCGCTGACCACAAGTCTCTCTCCTGCTGGTGCTAATATAGAGTAAGATCCAGAGCTATCTGTTCCAAACACGGCTAAAGAAATACCTCCTGCCATTCTTAAACTTCCACCTTCAATAACGCCATCTCCCCACCTAGTTGCTATTGCATCGAGTTTGTTTATGAAGTGGGAAATATTCCGTAAAATGTGCCTATCTTTATTACCACCCCAACTGCCGCCCGCCCCAACAGAAATTAAATCTATCTGAGAAAACTTAGTTCCAGATAGTAAGAGAGTGCCACCCCCAGAACCTTGATAGCCTCCGAAGTATGCGGGGGTGCTTTGGGCAAAAACCGACCCGCCATACATTACGAAATGGCCTGCGGTGTTTGCAGTCTTAAACCTCGTAGAGCTAGACTGAAAAACTATATTAACAGGTAAATAAGAGGTAAGCGTTGAGGTGTCGCCCAAATGACCAAAAACAGTAACCCCGCCTCGCAATTCCCATGCACTACCACCTGTCTGCCTTAAATCTTTTTCTTCATCATACAGGCATAAACTTCTTTGATTGCCAGATGTGCCAAAAATAAGACTATCAGAAACTACAACTTCTGTAGAATTTACACTTAACCCAGTCGAAGCTAACTCAGAAAGATTGTTAGAAACATCAAACAAATCACCAGAAACAGGGGTGACTGTTTCATTTGTCACTGGTTCAAAAAAGTCATATTCCATTTCTAAATTACTACTGCTTACCTGTTTTCTAACAAACCCTATCCCTTTAAACTCTGATGAAGAATTAAAAAGGGCTACAATTCTAGAAATATTAAAGTCACCGCTAACAAAAGAGGCTCCTGTGGTAGATAGTTCTCTAGATGAATAAGATGATACAACTCCCGAGTATTTTGATCCTGTTAGAGTAACTGCCATCTTATTGATGTCCTGATTGTGTGATTACTGACCCACTTAAAGAAAAACTCATTTATATACCCACTGTTTTAATTATCTGTCTGTGCGACATGCTTTTATTTATCTGTGCATTACGCTTTTATTGATACGTATACGTTGCTCTATCGGTCCAGCTCTTATTAAATGCTGCGGTCCCGTTGGCCCAAAGTATATCTATATCACCATCTGGAAACTCTTGTACACGCTTTATGCGCCACACTGATACAGCTCTGTCTGCTCCTGGCTCGGCTTCACCGATGTATGTAAAAGTTCCTTCCTCGTCGACAAGTTTATCGTATTGCACTTCAAGCTCCGCTTTTAATCTGTCTAGTATTTCTAAAAAACTCTCTGCGACAAATTCATTGTTTGTAGCATTATATATCAATATGCTGTCTTCAGCAAGGTTAATAACCAAGTTGTTGTCGACATCAAGTAACGAACTGATGCTGGTGTTTGCTACCCTTGCATCTACTCTGCCGTCTGTGAAGTATAGGTTGACAATGCCTTCGTTCAAGTCGTCTGTTGTTTTGGCATTAAAGTCTGCGTCAAAGTCTGTAGACTTGTAGGTTGTAACGCTGAACTCGCCTGTTGTGTTGTTGTAGGCTAAGTCGCCTGCTGCACTTAGATCAGTAAGAGCGATATAGTTTGCATCATTAACTAGAGAACTAACGTTATCGCCGGATGTTAAGAACCCAACGTCATTAGTGAACACACTCAGATTATCGCCTTCGCTAGTGTAAAGTGAATCATTAGTTAAAGAACTGACATTGTCGCCTGATGCTAAAAATCCTACGTCGTTAGTAAACTCACTAAGGTTAGTAGGTACATCACTAGAAGTAATGTAGCCTGCGTCATTTACAAATACGCTTAGGTTATCACCGGTACTGGTATAGTTTGCGTCATTAGTTAGCAGACTTACGTTATCGCCACTGCTTATGTAATTCGCGTCATTTGGGAATACACTAACGTTTGTGCTAGATGTTACAAAACCTAAGTCGTTTGTGAATACGCTTAGGTTATCGCCTACACTTGTATAGTTTGCATCGTTAGTTAGAAGACTAACGTTGTCGCCTGCTATCAGGCCGCCGCCGCCGCCCGAGCCTCCGCCAGCAACAACTATGCCTCCAGGAGTAACACCGTCGCTTACACGTATTGTTCTATCTTCAGAAGAATACCAAAGGCGGCCAGCTTGTTTGTCGGTACGAGTTCTACCGTCGTCGTAGTTACGTCGCTGGGTTCTAAAGTCCTGTGTAAAGTTATCAGCCACTTATAGTGTTACCTTGTTCTGTTGCGCTGGCTTTGGGCTGCTCCGACTTCTTGTTCGTCCTCTTCATCGTCGCCTACGTTTTCATCTTCGCCGGTCATAGTATCGATGTAAGGGCTGGTCTTGCCTTGTTCGGCTTTCCTCAGTTCAAGTTCCTGCTGTTGGGGAGACATCATTACAGGATTCTGATCAAGCTCTTCTTCATCGTTGCCGTCAACGTCGATCTCAGGTTCTCCGTCACCGTTGATCTTAATGTTAATCGGAACGTTGATTGTAAATTCTTTTGCTCTCATAGTCTATCCTATTATGTCCACGGGCGGCCTGTTACTAGCCCGCCTGCGTTTGCGTTGTCTATTACGTCGTTAGTGTCGTTGTTGCTGGGTGCATACAGAGTCGGTAGTTGCGTTTCGTCTAACGTACTGCGACGACCTGTTGCAGCTCTGTTTGACGATGCTAGCTGTAGCTTTGCGTCCTGTCTGTCACGTTTAAATTCTAGTGTTGAGATACCATTAGCTGCCACGATTCATTCCTCCCAGACGACGAATATTTTCTAGCTCTGCGCTGTACTCGTCATCGCCTCCATAACTATCTTGGTCGTCACCTTGCTGCTTCATGAAACTTACTATGTTATCATAGTCTGCCATAGTGACTACTTTATCTTGACTGAGCTCGATCATTTTTTCTGTGATGTCGTGTAGGTCCATATCATTTTTAATATCTTCACGTGCAAGCTCTAGAAGTCTTATAAAAGTTGGAACATCTACATATATTACGTCTGCTGTATCTTTAGCCATTTTGTCTCGGGTCCTTTACTCTGATGTCGTCTGGATGTTTAGGACCGTTAAGTCCGCCACCAGCGTCTGTTGTTACGGAGTCAACTCCTGACACAGTCTCGTCTGGGCAGTTTACATAAGCCTCCGGATCACTGGCTCCTGATAGATGAGCATAGATCTGCTTGAACCGGCTCTCTTCCGGGTCCTGAAACTCCTCTTCGCTGTCTTGACAGCCGCATGTTTCTTCTTCGGGCTCTGCGAAAGACTGATCCAGTAAATCCAAGAAACCCCTAATAATATCTGTTGTTCTCATCAAGATACTCCAATGTATTAGATATTTATCGTAATCATTGGTCGTACTGGTAAATACGAAGCAAGGACGGTATTTCTATTCGAGGATGCTTAAAAGGGAGTGTCATAGACAATTTAAGTGTAGAGACTAGAAGATGAATAGCCCCTCCTGGAGGGGCTATTCTATTGCAGGTAAGTATTCCATGCCGGGTGACGAACGTCACGACCGAAACTCTTGCGTTTTCCTACCAACTCGTAGTAATCAGGCTTGTATGGAGCCTTGATAGGCTTCAAACCCAGCTTGTTACCTTTGCCGTGGTTACACGGGCCACACGCAGTTACAATGTTTTCCCAAGTAGTCTTACCGCCGTGACTCTGCGGCAACACGTGGTCAAGAGTCGCCTCTGCGCGTGTTAGTGATATTTCACAGTATTGGCACGTAAACAGGTCACGCAGGAATATATTGCCTTTTGAGAAGCGAGGCTTATTCTTAGCCTTCAGCATTTCTTTCAGCATAATTACCGCAGGGACTTTTGTTTCCCAAGTCTCTGAGTGAACTATCCAGTCGTCGTACCAATCAAGTACGACACACTTGTCTAGCCACATATATGTAATTGCATCCTTCCAGCTGATTGTGCTCAACGGAAGATATGACACGGGCTGCGCATTCGCGTTTAAAAGTAAGCAGTCCATTTTCTTTTCTCCTAATCAATTTAGCCATAAGGCGTTGTTTGCAGTGTCGTACCGCAGCCATAACAGTAACAGGATTTTAGTATTGCGTCAACCGGTTTCTAAAACCAACTGTTGACTGCGTGGCTGGTACAGTGATCGATAGCATCTCGCCATAGTCTACTGTCTTCGTGTGGCGAGAAAATTATCTCTTTCGTGGCTGGAGCCGTTAACCAATAGTTATCTAATACTTCGACATCTATTTCTCCCGGCTCCCAGAGACATTTCCCTGCGCACATCATCCAGTTCCTAGGTTCGTTACCGTTTATGAGTTTCTCTATCATAAACATATCAGAACTGACGCTGATGTGCTGATCCACTGGGCGAGTATTCGACGAATACCATTCACTGGTATGAATCATTAATACTCCGTTCTCGTCCGTCAATCCTCCGTGATAAAGCGGAGACTTCAACGAAATGTTGCCGCCTGTGTAATTCATGCGTTCTAACAAATCTTCAACAGTAATGCCACTCTGACGATTTATTACAACACCTTGAGCACCTGTCTGCGGCGAGTGCTCATAGATATAGATCACAGTCTCTTCGAAAGGTCCATCTGTTTGTTTAGGGGTGCTTATTAGCAAGCTGCCTGCTAAACAGTTCTGTAGTGTTAAATCTGTATTTGGCATTTTGACTCCGTATTTCTTAATAAGTTGGTATGACTGCGATCAAATGCCAACGTTGTATTCTAGCAATTAACTCCAGTCAGGGAGCGGACCCCCGTACTTCTTGCCTTTAATTTTCTTTCCGCCAACTTCTTTGCGCTTCTTGCCGATTTTATGACTCTTGTCACCGTCGCGTCTGCGATATCCTTGTGACTTGCAAGAAGCAAGTGCGCTTGCACCTAGTGCGCTATCTGGCTTAGAACTAGTACACAATTCTTTGCTGGCTTTCCACTCAACAACTTCGTCCTCGTCCTCTTTAATAATTTCGTTCATCTTCATAGTATTTTACCTATACCTGTCAGCTGGGTTCGACGATGCTGACGAATTCTTTCCTCTGTCTTCACACAACTTAAACGTTAGTGCTCGTCTTGGTCCCTGCGTTGTGTTAATATTGATCTCCCCTGATTTCTCATGAAACTCAATTTTTGTTATTCTTGCTCTTTTCTTATTTGGTCCTACCTCAATCTCTTGTCCGACTTCTAGCTGCACTGCGATACTTTTAAGCGGCTTCATGGGGGGATCTCCTTTATTAAATCTACGTTGTATTTAGTAGGAAAACAACGGTTGACAAAAAAATACACAGGCACTATAATGTTTAGACACTGAAGTAACTTACTAAAAACGAAGAGGCACTACTATGTTCGATCACCAAGCGATCCGCACCCAGACATACAACTTTTGGCTCAACAAGTCTACTGACTATCCGTTTACGCTCAACAGCTTTGACGGCGAGTTTCAGTTCAGCGATCACGATTATGTTCCGGATCTTATTCGCGATCTGGTAATGAGCCAGCGCAACGAGGATAAATTCGATCGAGTACCGCTTTCAGCAGTAAACTCTATTGCAAACGAGTTCTGGAATGGACCGGGCAGTTGTGCGTTTATTTCTGAAGTGATTTGGTTGTGTCGCATTGCCCGCGCAAACGACGCTAGCTTTACTGAAAGCAAGATCGCCTGGGCGCAAGAGTATCACGTCAACGGCGAACCAAAGGTACTGTTTGATTAAAAAGGAAACTAAATGACACCAAACGATATCACGGCTGGCGAGTCCTGGGCTTGCCGGTACCGTGTAGAAAAGATGTTAGACAAAGACGGCAACCCAGTGAAGAACCTGCAGATAGGTGAAACTGCGGCCGGCCCTGGCTATGTCGAAGGTATTGCAGTTATCATGAAACGAGATGCAGAAAGAGAGCTACTCGAATTACAAGATACTGAAACACAAAAGACCTATATTGTACCCTACATTGACGTATGGGACATCGACAAGGCTGTCTACGTAGACAACAAGTGAAATTGTGTTCTGGATATATACGAGTAAGGAGAAACGTATATGTTCAGATCACTGTTTCTAGCGACTGTGCTATCGATCTTATGTGTGAGCACAGCTAACGCAGAGGATAGCAGGCTTCTTTTAGGAGGATGGGGTAAGCATGTTCCGTCTAGTGACTCTGTCACTAACGAAACCCATAACATCATTGGAGTAGAACTTCACAGCATTGGTGCAGGCTATTTTAAAAACAGTTATGGACGCGATACGTTTTATATTGGAAAGGTATGGCGGGAACCTATTGCGCAACACCTGAATGTTGCTTGGTCACTGGGTGTGAATTATGGCTACCGAGGTTGTTTTCAAGCTGACGACCCTAGTAAAAGTGCAAGTCTATGCCCGCATGGATACATCGGTATCGAGTATACCAAGTACGTCATAATACCTTCAATAAAGTGGGCTCCGGGAGTTTTCATATTCTCTCCGGAGATCAGATTCTAAGGGGTAGCTCATGCAAGACTACATTAAAGCAAGCCAAGAGATTAAAGAGTACATCAACTCACTAACTAACGACACAGTCCCAACAGTCTGTAAAATGCTAGACGAATTTTGGAGACTTCACTGCGAAAAGACCAAATCCTTTCTATTCTTTTACTACACTTCACACAATCATGCAGCAAAGGGAACATGGGCTACTCTAGACCATCAACTGAGACTGCGCATTAAAGAGCTGAAGAACGATGGAGGATGACTTCTTTCGTCTTGCTACAATTGGTGACTTTCTAAATAACTGCGCAACAGCATTACAATATGGTGATCAAGAAGACCTTGCCGAACTAGTCACAAGCGTATCAACATTCTGCTGGGCTGTGTGTAAGTCCTCACTTAACGGCCCGGGTTCCGCTCCCTCAGTTGCCAGCTACATTCTCAAATGGTTTGACAGTCGCGATTGGGATACTATCGAATCGTCGGAGCTCTTTGCGTTAGTTGTGCACTGTGAAATACTAGCAGGCAAGACTTGACACACTAATAAAGCGACTGTATAATCTATGTATAAACTAAAAGATTAACGGAAGCTATCATGAAACAAACTATTCTCGATGCTGTCAAAGATTACTTCTCACCTGTCAGCAACCTCTTCAAAGCAAAGAGCGCAAAGCCAAAAGACGCTAATGAAGCGATGTTTATTCAAATTCGCGACAACGGATGTCTGGACTGCGGCTCGCATGACTTCCTTGAAGGACCAACTGCAAGTATCGCAATGAATATCAAATGTGCAAACTGTGGAAGCAAATATAACATTGCTCCAATGATGCAGTTTGCAGAACGTATCTAACAGAGGCCCCGCTGTTATGGAACCAAGAATCGTATGCTCAGCAAACAAATTTGAAAACGGCCCTATGCTAGTAGGTGCTCGTCATTGGGATCAACACATGCATGTGCAGGCCAACTACATGGGCGTCAAAGGCTCAGAGCCTCATGAGCAGGGCTTCATTGACCA
>Ga0306901_1000871_pt1 | contig 11013 bp, 11 predicted proteins | sample AntRauMFilla3767_FD_190431 | JGI IMG/M metagenome (GOLD analysis project Ga0306901, IMG submission 190431) | Saline lake microbial communities from Rauer Islands, Antarctica - Metagenome Filla 3 #767 (v2) (version 2) | ecosystem: Environmental > Aquatic > Non-marine Saline and Alkaline > Saline ... | reverse complement strand
AGGTAAAGGATGACGAAACCCTGGGTAAAGGTACTGGAAAAAGTTCAGCTCTTTGAAAGAGCCCACTCTCCGAATGAATCCAACACTGAATCAAGTGGTTTCAAAATCAATTTTACCGAGTGTATACCGGTGCGCATTCGGAAAAACCAGAAGCGACGTGGAAGACCCGCTCGAAAACATGATTTTACATGAAAAGTCGGACGTGGGCGACGTCACCCAACAAATGCGCGTCCCGTTTCCTTCCAAGATCCCCAACTATATGCTCACCGCCATAGAGCACGCGCGAGACAGGGTCGTCGATCTTCGCAAAGGACTTGCGCTGGAGAAGGTCGCCCCCCATACCGACGTACTGCTGTCGAGTGAGGACATGGCGCGCACATACGATTCTGAGATGACGAGGTACGTCGACGTTTGGGCGGACGTAGTGTTGACGATCGAAACGAAAGGAAAAAAGAGGCGCGCGACATGAACTGAATTTTACAGTACCATGTTTTTTCTGTGTCATACCTAACGTCATCTCGATCTTCAAAGCTGCGCTACAATCGTCTTCGATTTTGCCTACTACACTTCACGAGTCTAATTATCGTGTTTGTAATCCGAGGATACAATCACAAACGACACGCCTTTATCGCGAATGATCACGAAAGTCGCAAGAATTTATGAAAAATCCGGAAGCAACACGGAGAAGGGGGCTATGTTGAACATTACATTACACTGCAAGATTGAAGTTATACAAGGCGAAAACTAGTAACATAAAGGACGATTAGATGCGGGTAATAAAACAATACGCTAATAGAATTGTGAGAGGATGCCGACGACCAAGAAGAAGACGCCTGTTCGCGCCAAGGCGTTGAAGATAAGACAGACGGCCATCTTCAAAGACATCCCTCGCCAGACGAGAACTACGCGAAGATCGGCCGCAAGGACGAGTGCGCCAGCCCCAGAGGCGGAATGCAAGAATGCGGCGCTAATGTCAGAGCTCGTGGACGCTCCTCGATTCAGGGTCGTGTACGTAAAGAAGGATAAATCGATAAGATCAGCGTCAGGGAAGATATTACCCGAACATCGCGTCCAGACCGCACGTCCTGACTTCGTGTGTTACTTCGACTTCGGGATAATGGCGGTGCGCTCTTTTCGGGTCGACAGCGTCCGGAGTTACGAAGTGATTGACGATTGATTATGACGATCCCAAGATATATACGTTTGAAGGTTACTTACTTTTCGTTGATGTTTACAATTGATCGTAATCGTTTAATGCGTCGGATAAACGTAACAATATTAATCAAACACATCGAGCATCATCGAGCACCATCGTCGTCTGATCTTTTACCTTCGAGCGATAATTCTATGATATTCGGGCGTTTTTGACGGCGTATGCACGCCACGTCGATCGCGCCAAACAAACAGTCGACCGCGACCATAGTCGTGAAGACGGCCCCCGCGGACATGCGCTCCTTACGGCCGCTCTCACGGCGACACATGTAAACGAGGCCTATAATTTCCCCGATCAAAAGCAGATGGGTCGAACAAGCGATCGCGATCAGTCCGTACTTCATTCTTTTGATGTGCTTATAAATCTGAACGGACTTCTCTCGTATACTGAATAATCGCGCATTCCACGACAGTACCTCAGGAACTACGTTGTGCAGAAAGCGTGGAAAAACACACAGTTGTTTGAGCGTGTGATCGTCGCGCGTCACTTCTCTCGAGTTAAAAACGACGGCATCGAGATTCGACGGTGAGGTGGATACCGCGACGATGGGCACTATTACGTAACGCATACACGCGACCATTACATAGTCGGTAAATAAAAATTGCCGCCTTCGAAAATATGCGGCGTATAAGGCAAATGTCGCCGTCGGGATGATTCCTCTGCCTACGATGCACTTGAACAGGCGCTCCGCCCCGCACATGCGTTTCCACCACGGAGGACGACACTTACGTTTTTGAACATATTTCGGGATGTTTGAGATAATCGCGGTTTGCATCGTGTCAAATTCAGGTCCATGGCACGCCGCCCACGGAAGGCTGAAGCGCAATGTGTGCGTGTCCGAAGCGAAGGAATCTTCGAGTGCATCGATGCAATTTACCATGTCCCGAAACGTCGAGACGCGATGCGTCATGTCGAACGTCAAGGATTGGAGAAGTGGTATTTCTGTCCCACTAGTCGCCGCACTCTTCTCTATCGCTTCGACCGGTGCAGCAGTAGTCAGTGCCGTCAACAAGAGGTACGTTAGCGGGGGCACCCAGTGGACGACAATGTGTCTGGAGGATATTTCTCGTCGTCGCAACGCTGCCGTGATCGTCGTGCATGCTTCTTCTTTGGAGGACCGTGTCGATAGGAATACGCGCTCGACGCGAACGGCGTCACGCAGGGAGGGCAAGCTCACGGCGGTGGCGCGACTGACGCATCGAAGCGCGACCATATCGTCATGAGAAGTAATACGAGAGACGATTTCTTGATCTATTACGTCAGGCGGTAGACGGTCGAGGCAGTCGAGGCGGTCGAGGCGGTCGAGGCGGTCCATGGTATCGTGTCCCCTAATACTGAGTTGTTGACAGTTGATTATAATTCTAACCAAGAACGTGTACTACCATCGATTTATTCGAAATGGATGTGATTTGAAATCAAATATAAGTAAACAGATGAACATGCACACGGATGCCGACTTGACATCTCGTGAAAAACTTGACGAGCGCAGGCGGCCCCCCGTTAATAACTTGGGGTTGGCCAATTCCTTATACGCTGATCACGTATATACACGGTTATAAATATTTATAAAGGGTCGTATTCAAGTCTTACGCCAATCATGTCGCGAGCCTCGCCAAGGGCTCTTCAATTATGAGCCCGACGTTTTCGAGCACCTCCCTCGATCGAGGCGTCGCAATATCCTTCCACAAAGAGGACGACGAAACTATGACGGTGCTCCGCATTCTCTTGGAGACAGGGGGATCGCCGTTCCTGTCCCCAGTTGAATCAGAGCGAAATCATACTGGTACCGGAGTGGACTTGCGATGACGTCTCAATATGACATATATCGGTCTGCGAGCGCACGGTACGCACGCGCATGCTACCTCGAACAGTAAGTTGCGCTCGTATGGTAAGGATAGGAACGGAACAAACGGGAATGGTCACTTTTTCATGGCGGCGTTCAAAGCGTTGCGCACGTCCGCACAGCAGTCGCGGAGGGCAAAATAAGTTCGACTCTGGCCGCCCGTGCTCATGACCTTGACGTCGACCGCTGACGTTCTACACTCTCGAATGAGCACGCCTAGTTCTATACGACTGATCTCGAAGCGATAATAGTCCCCCAACACCCCCTGGAGGTGTCGTTTTGTTTGTCGTGCATCCTCTTCTGAATCGTACACGATGATGCACCTGCGACGCTCTTCTCCTTCTTTCCCTTCTAAAACCGAAGCTCCGCCTGCGCTGAAGTAAGTCGCACGTCGTTTCAAACCTTCCCTTTCTCGAATGACCCACCATTCATGTTCGACCCTGTCATCGTGCCGCATCCAAGATGACACGATATTATTACACCCTTCAGCTGCTCCCCGTCTTTTATTTATCGGCTGAGGTCGACGGTAGCCGTCATCGTCCCACTTCTTGACCGCCGCGGTTGACACAGTATGACGTCGACCGGAAGACAGTGAGCGAAATAACATATTTAATTATTTATTGCTGCGAAATGTTGTTTGTGCGGAAAGTCGAGTTTCGCAATCATATTGTCGTAATTTTCACACAACACAAAGACATTACTACGAAACAATCTGATTTATCGATTTCCTATCATCGTATAATATATTTGCTCGATATGCCATTCGTGCGGGTGTTGAACTTGAACGAGTCAGCCACCGATGAAGATGTAAAAAAACTGTTTTATCCCATCGGGCCCGTGAAAAACGTGATTCTGGCCTTGGACACCCGCAACAAAGATATTAATAACAGTGGTTTCGCGTTCGTCGATATGGTGTGCCCGGTAGACGCGGATCGCGCCATAAAAGAACTCGATGGCACGATATTCCGCGAATTGATCCTGAAACTAGACCGTTTATAGAGAGTAACAGGTCTATTTATCGTTTGATTGTAGGGTTGGCCGAAACCGTATCTTTCAACCTCGTGCGAAGTTTTCCCATGATACGAGAATATACAGTATAACGCGCCTGAATCAAACACCGTCTCTTTACATCGTCATTCATTGTACCGTAAACGCCGACCAACCGTGTAGACTCTGATAGGCGGTTAGTTCTCCTTCGATGAGGAGGATAGACGATGAATCGTCTGTAACAATATTATCCGGCATGTGTGATTTACGTCGTTGTCCCTCGAGTCGGTCGATATCTGTTCGTTCGTCAGACAGCAACTCGACGATGGCGTCCATCCTTTCCTGTTCATTCGTATACTGGTCGTAAATTAACTTCACCAAAGACTGTGCGACGACTTCTTTTCTGTCCTCTTCGTCATTCAAGACGTATTTGTTCCTTTTTTGGTCGTCGATGCGTGTCGAAATCGCGATGTATTCATTGAAGAGTGCGTCAAACTCGTTCTTCAAATTATGTACATTTAAATCTCGCACCGATAGCGACATCACCCCAGACGCCTGAGAAGTTTGAGCGTGTCGAGCGAGCCGCGCGACCTGTCGAAAATACGCATCCTCTTGTAGAGTGTGCATCTTTATGTCGCGTATATCCTGTTTTGTGGGCAATCGTTTTAAAACTGTAAAAAAGGAGCCTTTTCCGTATTCGTCTTCAACCTCGGACAGTAATCTTCGCTGCAGCAGACTACCTCGCATTCCTTTCTTTCTTGAGCGCGGCGACTCGTTCGCGCGCGTCTCTTATAATATGGTCAACCGAGAGGCGAGTTACCGTCTGACTTGACGGCTGCATATGCATCGATACTTCTCGTGATTCTCTTGTAATCGATTGCGCTGCTCTCGCGGCGGCGTCTTCTTGGGCCTGAAGGGCAGCAGCGATTTTAGCATCCTCTTCGCCTTGTATCATCTGGTGGTTGAACGTTTCCAGTCGTCGTTCCTGCTGTTCGCGGGCCAGATATCTAGAAGAGGTTTCCGGCCCTCCTGATTGCTTCAGCGAGGGCCGGACGACGATGTTGATGCCTCTGTCGCGCATATTTTTACATATGGTGTCTCGTACGGTTTTTACGTCACGCAACGGTATGCACATACCATCGGAATACGATAACAATCGGGGTTTTATTTCCTCCGGTCCCGTGATAAGTACACCGGGGACCACCTTCCACGTGCTCACATCGTCGATTAATTTGTACGACACCTTGAGGATGCCTTCGAGTGCGTCGTTCATGGAGTTCAACGTCGTGTACCTGTGAAATCCGTCCGTGTTTAGTCGGAGGGAGTATTCACATTCTCGATCACGCACGGTCGTCACCACGGTCGTTTTGATGAACATCACTCTAACTCCGCATTCATCATCAGAATCAGAATAAACGTTAATCTTTTTGCAGATATGATCGGCCTTAGTTATATTACGATAATTCGACATTATGTGAAACCTTTCCGAACGTCCTTCGCAAAACCCTTAAATTTTTTGTTCAATTTGACTTTTCATTACATGAACAGGTACAAAAGAATGGCCTCACCACCAGATGAGGTGGCGCATGTCCACTCGTACCCACAGAGCCTCCGGGTTGCGCTCGACGCTGCTTCCTTTTTGCATCACCCACAAAACGCCTTCATCGTCTAACTTGACTTCAAATTCGAGTTTCGGATCTTCGACGCTGTCAAACCCGGGAAAACGTTCACCGCACCAACCGGAGACCTCTCCGCATACGAGGAGGTACCTCTCTCGACCCACGAAATCTAACTCAATATCAATACGACGTATCAGGTGGTAAATGTTCGGTACTCGAAGCGTGAAACGCGGTCCGCGATAATCGTCGCACTTTTTTGCCCCTCCGGCGTGCTGTTCGATCTCCCGTGATCACGATAGACGGACTGACGACGCGCGACAGAGACGACGCGCTATCTTTTCAGAAGGCCGATAACGGTACTTCCGCAGTGCTTGGTATCCACATAACGGACGTCGTGAGCACGTTGGGCGATCTTCCTCTCCTCGATTCCGTGCTGAAATGGTGCCGAGAGCGGGGGGCATCGGCCTATCGGGACGGCACTTCGACGCCCATGCTTCCGACTCATCTATCTCACGACATCGCCAGCTTGAACGCGGACGGCAAGAGTCGTCCGTGTGTGTCCCTGTTTTTGCACCTGTCGTTATCACACCAAAAGGGCAGCGTATGGACGGTAGATCGCTACGAACACGCGTGCACGAGGGTTCACGTCGTAGAAAATATTACTTACGACGAGTTCTGCGGAACGTCTGAAACTTCCGCGACGTGGAAGAGGTTGCGCGAAACACTCGCGGCGCTGTCCGGGGTAGCGGATTCCGAAGGCCAGGTTGCATGGGCGATGATGGAGTACAACACGCACTTTGCCCGTGTCGTGCTTGATGCGACAGCGGGAACAGGAGCAGACGCATCCCTGTTACGCGTACAGCACGACGCTCTGAAGAACGCGTCTCTCGCCAAGACGGCGTACGGCCATTTCACGTCTCCCCTCCGTCGTTATGCAGACCTCCACAATCAGTTCGTCATCCTGTCCCTTTTGTCCACGCGATCGTCGCAATCAGAAAATACGCGCTCGGCTCTCGAACGCGAAGACGTGGACATGCTGAACCGACGCATGACCACCCTCCGCCAGTTTCACACCAGGTACCTCGTCATGGACCTGGCTCACCGTTGTATGGAACGTCCCCTCGATGTGACGGCACAGATCGATCTGCCTCGTGATGACGAAGAACGATAACGAAAAAACGGCCAGATAGCCAAGTGGCTCATGGTGTCGCTGCCGGAAGAGAAAGAAAGGGTTCGCATCCCGCTTCACGACAGTTTCTATGCGGACTCGGTGATGGACACGTTCCGGGCGTGCGCCCCGGGTACCAGACACGCGATCAGGCTGTTCGGGGTGCGACCTCGCCACCGTGCCGAATTGCGGTTGACGTTGATATACGCCCCGATCAATTTCACGAATCTTATTACGTCGACGGAAACAATGGAAGCACCAGACCAAACTCTTGACCAAACTCTTGACGAAGCACATGACGGATCGACCGACGAAGTAGCAGCGAGATCGCGAATGAAAGAGGTGTTGGGGTTCGAGCTCGACGACTTCCAAAAACGCGCGCTCGATGCGATGACGGCCGGATACGACGTGTTGGGCATGGCGCCCACCGGTTCCGGGAAGACGGCATTGGCACTCATGGCGGTCGTCTTACGGGCGTTTGACGTCGGGAAGCGCGCCATACTGACGACCCCCATGAAGGCTTTGTCGAACCAAAAGTTCGCCGAATTTTCCAAATGGATCAAGAAGGTCTGGTCCACCGATACTCGTATCCGCGTCAGCCTTCTCACGGGGGACATCCAGGCGCGTGCCACACCTCCGGGGGGAGACGGGTCTCCGGAGTTGTTGATCATGACCAGCGAGCTCTTGGCGAACAAACTCGACGCCTCCGGCATCGCTCTTTCGTGTACGTCGAATGTTTCGAACATGTCTAACGTGGTGGCGACGCCGCCGCCCGTTACATCATCAGACCCGGACTTGAAGGACGTAGCGGTCGTGGTTATGGACGAAGTGCATTACATCAACGACGACGCGCGCGGGCACGTGTGGGAGCGGAGCATGATGGGCTTGGCTCCTGAGGTGCAGATCGTGGCTCTGTCCGCGACATTGAGCCGCCCGGAACGTCTGTGCGAGTGGATGAGCACTAGGCGACCCACACGGCTCGTCTCGCGTCACGATCGGCACGTTCCACTCCACGTGGGCGTGTTTCTCCGCTCGACCTCTTTGAACGGAAAACGAAAACTGACACCACCTCGTTTCTACGAAGTTTTCCGTACGGGAAGAAGAAGCACGCACGACACGTCCGCAACCTGTTGTTCGCAACAGGACTTCGTTTCGTTATTTCCCGATCCTCATTCGCCTTGTCTCACTCCTTCACTCGCGGACCTCGTGGACATGCTCCGTGTAGACGACAAGCTTCCTGCCATCGTGTTCATGATGAGCCGGGCCAGGTGTGTGGAAGCCGCGACGTCGGTATCGTCCGCGAACCTGTTAATTCCGCCACGACCTATCGCACCCCGCGTTCGAAGCACGACGCCTGGCAGCCAACCCGACCTCCTGGAGATGAATGCGTATTTGGAGGCCAAGGCGTTACACGACGAGCGCGCGACCGCCGTGCGTCGAGAGCAGAAACGCATGTATGACAGGTACTTGCGTGCCTATGTAGCGGATCTGGACGCGCTCCCGGGGTTCGAAGAGTTCAAGGAGTTGTTGGACCGAGGCATCGGCTACCATCACGCGGGGATGCTCCCGGTCCTCCGGGAATACGTCGAAATACTGTTCCAGACACGCTTATTGGCGGTGGTATTCGCCACGGAGACGCTGGGGGTTGGCATCAACATGCCCGCTCGTACCGTGGTGTTGACGCAGCTGGACAAGCCGACAGACCAACGCGGACAGACGCGCACGTTGCGCCCGGACGAGTTTTGGCAGATGGCGGGGAGGTCTGGAAGGCGTGGGATGGACGAGCGCGGCTACGTCGTGTTCCATCCGATCGCTTCATCCCCTGTCACCGCTTCAAACCCTTCGACATGGTTCAGGGACCTTCGCGCCCTGTTGCTGGGGAGCATGCCCCCCATCGAGTCCAAGCTGCGCATAACCCCAGAATTCGTGCTCCGGTGCCACGCTGCTTCGACTCCCGCTGCTTCGTCATGTTTGGAAAAGACGTTGCGCAAGTTCGATCTGGAACGACGCCAAGCGCGATTGGAAACGGAACGTACTGACGAAATCACAGACTCTATTCCAGAAGAGGACGTCATACGCTACGAACGCCTCGTCGCTCCGCCCCCAAACATAGGTGGGGCGACGCTGCGTCTGACGCCGAACCAGCGAAAGACTAGAGAGGCGGAGGTAACCGCATTACATACCCGATACGATCCCGCGTCGCTGAAAGAAGCATCTCGAAAATTGGAAGATCGACGTCGCTTGGAGGCGGAGAAAGCGGCGTGCGCGCACGACATATCGGACACTTGGGACGTCGCGGTGCGTTGGTTGGAGAGACGAGGTTTCGTAGAAAACGTTCAAACTCCGAGTTCGTGCGTCGTAACCGTCCGGGGAAGAGTAGCGGCACGTATGGTGGATGGATATCCGCTGGTTCGAGGTACGGTCATCCACGAAGGATGGTTGGACACGCTGGACCTGGACGAGGTCCTGTGTTGGTCTGCGATTTTCGCGGAACCTGTGCGAACGACGAGCAGCGACGTGTTCACTGATCGGGAACAAGAAAGGCACGAGATGAGCACGCGCTCTCAGGGCTTACGCGACGCTCTGGTTCGAGCGACGGTGTTGCGAGAAGCCTTCACGAACGCTAACGTAGAAGGAGACGGAAAATCAGAGAGAACGGAAGTGAACGATCAACGACATTCCTGTTCAGACCAGGATCTGATCGTCGCCTCTGACGTGACCAACGGTACTAACGCCACCGTCATGTCTGTATGGTTACGAACACATGACGTGCGCGAAGTGTGCCGTCTAGTGCCCCCGGCGCATCTGGGCTCTTTCGTGAGAATGGCACTACGTGTCTTGGCGTTCATGGACGAGCTCGACGCGATCCTGTTAGGGTTGCAAAAGTACGAATTACACGAACGTCTGAGAGACAGGCACTCGCACGTGTTACACGGCGTGGTCACGAACGCGTCGCTGTACGTCGTTGAAGCATGATACGCGCACTCGTTCCACGTTTCAACTTATATTATCATTATTATGAGACGCGAGAAGCACGGGCTTATTCGCATCTATCTATGGAAATAGTGATGGTTCGCAGAATTCGAAGTTACAACTCGGTGGAAATCTCGAGGATCTGAAATAAAAAGGAAATCGTTTATTCTTTCCCTGCATCCCTTGAAAGCAAACGAAGACGATAATCATGAAATCAGCTCGAGTTGTCGAGTCAAACGAGCACTTCGTATCATTGTGTTAAGGGTGCAAATGCACCTTTAACATTTACCGTGGAGATATTTCACATGTCTACCTCACATGTTTCATTACGACAACTCAAGCTAAAAAATATCACATATTTTTTGGACGGATGCATCGAGTCGCATGCGACGAAAAAGGGATCGCCTCTTTTCTGATGGAAATCTCGAGGATCTGAAATAAAAAGGAAATCGTTTATTCTTTCCCTGCATCCCTTGAAAGCAAACGAAGACGATAATCATGAAATCAGCTCGAGTTGTCGAGTCAAACGAGCACTTCGTATCATTGTGTTAAGGGTGCAAATGCACCTTTAACATTTACCGTGGAGATATTTCACATGTCTACCTCACATGTTTCATTACGACAACTCAAGCTAAAAAATATCACATATTTTTTGGACGGATGCATCGAGTCGCATGCGACGAAAAAGGGATCGCCTCTTTTCTGATGGAAATCTCGAGGATCTGAAATAAAAAGGAAATCGTTTATTCTTTCCCTGCATCCCTTGAAAGCAAACGAAGACGATAATCATGAAATCAGCTCGAGTTGTCGAGTCAAACGAGCACTTCGTATCATTGTGTTAAGGGTGCAAATGCACCTCAATCGCGTCTTACGCGCGCATGCCAGGATTGGCAAGGCTATGACAATCAAATGAGCGCGACGATGAGGGCTTTGTTCCGTGCGCGCGAACAATCCCCTGGGTTTCGTTGGGAACTCGCAGAGAGTGTATGCGTCTTGATGAAGAATATGGTGCCTTTGCCCGTAGGTACGGTATTATGGCACGCGGCTCCTCCTCCTCTCGCCTCGAAAACTACCGTGCTGGACCCTACCGATGTTCTACCGACATCGACGGTGCGTGAGGGCGCCGAGGCTTACGCAAACAAGAACTTCACGTCCGGCGAGTGGAGGCTGTTTCGACTGCACATAAGCGACCCCGCTCCGTACGGTGTCG
>Ga0306901_1000859_pt1 | contig 11150 bp, 11 predicted proteins | sample AntRauMFilla3767_FD_190431 | JGI IMG/M metagenome (GOLD analysis project Ga0306901, IMG submission 190431) | Saline lake microbial communities from Rauer Islands, Antarctica - Metagenome Filla 3 #767 (v2) (version 2) | ecosystem: Environmental > Aquatic > Non-marine Saline and Alkaline > Saline ... | reverse complement strand
AAATAATGTCAATAGCAACCTGTTCGTTGCAACAGGACGTCCTTTTGATAGAGTGTTTTACAGAGAAATCTACACTATTCCCACACTGTTTCCAGTCTCAAATCGTAGTGAGACACGGCCTTATGTGCTTATCATCGATCGAAATGGCGCCCGTCAGAAACAGCGCGAGAACGATTCCTCGGGGGGCCCTTGTCTTCATTCATGGGTCTACGGTTGCGTTGATGAATTTCCGTTGCGGGAAGAGTAGGTGCTCGGTGACGACTATTCTTCACGTTTGTCTTGTCTGAAAAGGAAGAAGAGGCAAAATCCTCGCGAATGCCGCGCAGACGAAACCGGCATCTGGCGTCCATGTTCAATAGACGATCATTCGTCGACGCCGCGTGCAAGCATCTTTCAATGCCCTCCCGCGCAGCCCCTCCGGAGAGAGCCTTTTGAGAAGGTGAAAGAGAACAACGTGCTGCGATTCGCTTTCTGGCGTGACAGTGGACGTGTACAAATTCGTGCGTCAATTCCAGGAGAAGATGGAAGTGGCGGTCGTCCTCTCCTCCGCACCTCTCGATCTGCGACTCGATCGCGTCGGCATATCGACGCACCGTGGAGTCATCGTCGGATAAGAAAAGGCGGAGCGCTGTGCGGTTCATTCCCAGGAGGCGTTTGACTTTCTGAAATTCGTCCTGCATACCTTGCTCATCGACCGGAGCGGACCTTCCCATGACGAGGTCCGTACGGGGCAAGGCGTGTTCCAAGAAGGAAACTTCCGTGAAATTTTCGACGACGTCGAGCATTCGACGCGAACTTTCCCGATCCTCTCTCGCGCGTTCCGCCACGAGGTCCGTCAAAAAACGCACGTACATGTCCACGAAAATTGCGTCCATCGTAAAACACTTTTCCAGGGTAAGCCCCGCCGCCCTGGTCCACGGGTCACCGTCGTCAATATCAGGTGCGTTCGTACGCAGACGGACCAAAGCTTTCGAGAGCAGGCGGGGGTAGCTCGACTCCGTCAGGACGTTCAACAAGGCGATGAAGAACGCGTCTTTACTCTTAACGAATAAAGAAGGGCGAGGTTTACCGGTGTCAGGACTACTACGACTGACACCGACGACCGTGTTTGGATCTTTCCACTTTCTATCGTAAGACCTTGACATCGTCGCATATTTTGGACGAGTCACCGGTATAAAACCGTCCGCGTCGTGACCTCCCTCCTTTTCGTCACGAGAAGGAGGCGGGATGTCACGACGCGGACGGTTCTGTGACGAGGAGTGGCCGTTTGTCCGCTGATGCTGTCGGTGTGGTGCACGATTTCCCTTTCCCCTACCACACCCCCCATAAGAGGAAGAGGGACGATTCTCCATCGGCTGTTGCGTGTCATTTTCGGTAAAACACGCGTATCCTTCGAGGAGAGAGCATATTTTTTGGACGATCGATTCATTTACGGGCGCTTGCTTAGCGATCGATCTCAGACGGGGAAGATCGTACGCAAGTTCAGAATCATCCATCGTAAATCGTGATGAAGTAAAATAACTACCCACACGCCGGGTCGGTCAGCAAACGTCTGGACTGGGTCACTGCTCTATGTATGTCAATTATAACAAGCTCCCTGATTGTATATTAACCCGGTCGTGCGTGATGTTTTAAGCCCGGTCTGACGTTGTTTATACACGTGTGACACTTTTACACCGTCTAGTGACGACGGACAAGCCCTCTCAAAACGAAAATCCTCGGTTGCGCATGTAAGTAATTTGTTGTTCGCCCTCACGACGCCTGGGGATTGTCTTCTGGATCGACACGTTTTTTGTACGTACACGTTCAACGACGATATCGTGTAACAAAATAGAGCTCCCGTGTCGAGGCAACAATCGACATATCTTCGAGGGACGACTCTGTCTAAGTACACCGCGCAAAAAATCTTGTTATCATTATCGATATAATCCTCGAACGTCACGTGCAAATGTTCGGGAAGGCGCTGAAAATCTGTCGAACGCGCTACATCATCGGACCATTCATCCAAGGTCGTCAAGTCCATAACCGTTGTTTTTTTTGGACTCGTGGAAGTCGCGGGCATCCGCAATACCTCCCTCTCTCTGACGACATAGGGTAATTCCAAAATGCAGCTCGCGACAATGTGCGCACCTACGAGGGAAGTCATCGGCCTATTATGACGATGCCCCCACATTTTCACCATGTTGTACTCGATGATGCGCATGCACGGGCGCACGGAACGGACGGGGATGGACGCGTGGGTCTTGTCGTGTTCAGAACGTATGTAACGAATAATCCTCCGACTTTCATTCGATGTGGCGACTTTGTTCGCGATGTCTGTTATCGTATGTTTTCGTATCGACATGGCGTCCCTGCTCAAAAGCTTCCTGGGGAAAAGGACTTCCATGTCATCCTCCTGGTCAAACAGCTCTACCGTTACTACATACGATGATGCCATCACAGCACGGATGTCGTACGCTAGGATGCGTTCGAAGACAATTAAAATGGTTTGTTCTGTGTTTTGTGGTACAGGTATAGAGATAAGGGGCGAAAAACAAAATATAGTGGAGGATCTGTATCTAGCTGTCCTCATGATCGGAAGATCACATTTGCGGTCGAGGATCGACGATACTCAAGAATCATCTTCGACTTTGGCATCTATCGTCGCTTCCAAGGGTAATCACTGTAAACGAGATCTCGTTTACGGAGACGTGACGGGTATGTCTGTCCTACAAACGCGCCCCATCCACGACGTCAGTGGAGTGTTATGGGACCTGGTGCAAGCCGTATCGACGATGTCTGAACGAGAGGAGGTGGAGCACCTCCCCGCTTTCTTGGAGATGCAACAGTCGTGTATGATGAACATGTGGCTCAAGGTGGACGAGGCTCGCGCATGGCCCTGGGGCGGGAGGGAAAAATATGACGACGCACGACAGAGGAGCATGAGGTGGACCAACACGGAGATGCATCATGACGATGACGCGGGGTTTTACGTTTTTCGTGACGTGAACGTCATGTTCACCTGGATGTCGTCATGCTACAGGACCGCCGGGGCAGAAAACGCAAACTATGCAGGGATGGCGCGCACACTCGAGGCCTGTCTGGACAACATCGGTCGATACCTATTACTACATGACATGAGTTCTTTGCGTTTGAAGTGATTATAGCATAAACACGCGGTTCGATCGATCAAGTGATGTTATCGACTCTGTGCTATAATTATCACACGATGGCTTATTCTGTGTCTTCTTCTTCTTCTTTTTCGGCATCTTCAGCTTCTGAAGAGAGGGGCGTCCTACTTTTCGACATCAACGGCGTACTCGCCACGACCGGATGGAACCCTGACACATGACGGAGAAATTGTTATACGAGGCCCGGGATCGCTCTTCTTCTTCTCCTTCTTCCGAAATATCGACTGGGAATATACTCTTCGTGTACGGAGAAAAATGCGCACTACTACGCGGACGTGATATTTCTAGGGTTGGCCGATTCCGTATATTTAACAATCCGCCGATTGCGCGTTGGCCTTATACCCTGATCATGGAAATATACGGTTTGAAACCGTATATATACGGAATCGGCCAACCCTAGATATTTCGAAGGGTCCGGCGGGAGCGTAAAAATCTGAAGAAATTTCATCCTAGTTCTCTCATTGATCAGGGAATGGCTGCCGCCGAGACGGTCGCTCATCCCGTGGAGGTCGCGTTTTGGAAGAACGATGAGACGCGACGCGAGAAAAAAACACCCCTTTCTTTGGGACGCACCGGGGTTTGTGATGCCTAAAACTTCCGCCGAGCTATTTTCCGCTGGAATATTCCACAGAGATCACTGCGTTCAAGACCCGAAGTGGAAAGAGCGAGACGGCGGAAAAGAATGGGACACCGTGAAGCCTCTGCATGGACTGGGGTACCCTTTGGACCGCGTCTTGCTGATCGACAACGAAACGCATAAGGTCTTTGCCGGAGAGGAAAGAAACGCTGTGACGATCCCTACCTGGAACGTGTGTCCATCAGGAGGCGTGGATGCACTGAGAGGACTCGTTAAACAACTCCTCATCCTCGCCGATGTCGATGGTACAGACCTACGAGGATCGAGCAATTACGTATCAATTTGCGTCAGCGCAGCGAATGAGTGGGCGATGGAACGCGAAAGGTTCTGAAACTCGTGAATCTCATTCTTCTGGGGGTGAAAAGAGAAGGCACACAACTAACGTGAATAAAGGGGTGATAAACTCGTTTCGATTACACAGCATCAGGGATTAACCGGTTGTAGATATAAATACAAAAATACGAGCGATGTGTCAATTTCTTTCATCCGACGTTTGGCAAAAGGTCTGCATGCACATCCCCGATGCCATGTGTTTGTGCTCTCTGATTCAGACGAATCGCACGACCTCGTCGATAATTAAGCGTGATCCGTCATTCAAGGTTACTTGGCTCCTGCGCCATCGTCCGAAACGGTGCCTGGAAATGGCGGTCTGTAAAGATGATGAAATCCTTCTTCGTGATCTGGCGCGGTCTCCCCTCCTTTCTCCCGAAGCCTCATCTCTCGCCTACGTCAAAGCCGTCGAAAAAGGGCGCGTTTCCATGATGTGGTTGCTGTTCCGCCTGTTCCCGGCCGTACTGGACGTTTCACCCGACCCCGTCATCTACATGTTGGCGGGGAGATGGAGACAGAGAGGGCGTCAGGACGTGACTCGGGCATTGACGGAGATGATCGCGTCGAAAGAGAAGAATGCAAAAAAGAGGAAGAGAGACGAGTCGAGTGTCGTGGCATGCCATCGTAACCGCTTATAAGAGAGAGTAGGATCGACCCGTTCGTTTATAGTTCGGTGAATATTTGACTATTCGAAATACGCATTATTACACAGACGATTAGCGAAGTACATCCGAAATTTTTCGCCAGTAATTTTTTTCGTCACAAACTAAAAGAATGAGTTCTGGATCGGAAGGAGGGGCGAAGTTACTGGAGATGCGAGACTACGTGGCCAGTCAGTTCAGGAGCTACGGCGCTGTGGTCCGCAGCACCGTAGACGATCGTATCCGGCAAATCACACACAAACTGGACGGAAACGTCATGGATTCGACAAATGCCATCGGAGAGAAAATAGACGATATCTACAGGGCTACGAGCGGGACATGTTATTATGATGATCGAGATAACACGGCGTCCCTGTACATCTCTCGACGGAATTTCAAATTCATGAAAAAATTGCAGCAGGAGCAGCCGAAGGCGTTCGAAGACCTGGCCGCTTACGCCGAAAAATTTACAAAGCTCGACGATTCCGTAAACAGATCAGAGGAGGTGTCTCGGCATTTTCGTGAGAATTATTTTAGGGGCTTCCGTGGAGAAGGGTCCATCCCCCCGTTGCGATACATAAGGGGTATGACCAGGCGGGTGACTTGAAACATTTTAGACGCATCTTGTATACAGAACACGGTGTGACCTCTCCGTCAAATTCATGCCGCCTCCCCCTCGTAGGCGCGGAGCACCTCTAAACTCGTCGTCCACCACTACCGGTACCGGTACCACATCAGGAGGCCAGGCTCTTGCGACGACGAATAATAACACGACAACCGGAAGTTTGAATAGATCATCGACTCGCTCGCTGCAAGCTACGTCATCTCCGACTAGAAATGATACGAGCAATAACAATAAAAGGACGAACAACAACGCGAGCAGGAACGTAAAAGTTCAGTCGCCCCAAAGAAACAAGAAGATGGAAAATACCGCCGACGGTGGAAAAAGAGCGCGCTCATATGCCACTACCAACAACGTCGTCGACGCATCTTCTTCTCCCAACAACAACAGTAGAAAGAGCAAGAGCAACGGGAATGACGTTCCTGCTGTTCCGGCCACCGTTCCTAAGGCTTCCTTCTTGTCAGAGCGAAGATTCACGAACGTGAACGTGGCCAGCAGGATTTCTGACACTACCAAAAAAGCTCTACGGGACAATTTCGGCCACGAATACCTGTCCAAGGTCCAAGCCCTGACGTTCGACCACCTCATGTCCGGGAAAGACGTGTTCGTCAAGTCCAAGACGGGCTCCGGGAAGACCATGGCGTTTCTCCTCCCCATGATCGAACGCGCCTACTTGTCCCGTGCACGAACGGCGGCATTGCCTCCGCCCTATTCCTCTGCGCCGTACGCTCGCGCGCATACCATCGTCCTATCGCCCACGAAGGAGCTCGCCGCTCAGACGTTCGAGGAGGCCAGGAAGCTGTTGCCTCCGACCCCCGGGTCGAGCGGAACGGGAATGCGTGCCGCCCTCGTTATAGGAGGAAACGATAAAAAAAAAGACATGCGAACGTTGTCTTCATACGCCGCGGGGGATATCGCGGTGTTGGTGGCCACGCCCGGTAGACTTAACGACTACGTCCAGACCGCGCCTGACGGGTTTAAGGAGAGGGTCATCGCGAACGTCAGCTCCATCGTTCTCGACGAGGCGGATCGCATGTTGGACGCTGGGTTCCGTCAGCCGCTCGAAAACATTTTAAACGCGGCATCTTCTTCGTCTGTCGCCCAGCGTCAGACCGTCTTGGTATCGGCGACCATGCCCGCGAGCGTGCTGGAGCTCTCACGCAAGTACATGCGACCGGACAGCGCGGTCATAGACGTGGCGGCCCTGAGCGGCACACCGGAAGACGACAACGAGCCGGAAGCACGTGTGAACCCAGACGTACGCCACAGAGCGCTCGTGGTCTCGCACACCCTGTTCCCGCACGCCCTGCTGCACGCGTTGTGTGAGCACGCCGCCTCGAACGCCACCGCTTTTAAAATAGTCGTGTTCTTTCCATTCAAGCGCCAGGTGCAACTGATGGCGGCTTTGTTGCGCAAAGTGACCCCGTCGTGCCTGAGCAGCGACACTAAGCTACTCGAAATCCACGCCGATTTGGACCAGAAAGTGCGTAACCGCGCGTCAGATGATTTTCGACAGAGCTCACGTGCGGTGCTCATGGGCACCGACGTCATCGCGCGCGGCGTCGACTATCCTGACGTGACGCTGGTGTTGCAAATGGGGTTGACGGACCGGGAGACATACGTTCATCGAGTAGGGCGAACCGGGCGCGCCGGCAAGAAGGGTGACGCGCTGTTGGTTCTGGCCCCGTTCGAGGAAGCTTCGATGCGTAAACGCCTGGACGGATTCGGTGTAGAATGGTTGCGGGAAAGTTCTGGTCATGCGGGTCGAATCGACAACAATACTACCAAGAAGAACAACAGCGGTAGCATCAAAAAAACAAACCTGAACTCGTACTCGAACGCCAAAGCGAAAGTGAACACGACAGCAAAGGGCGATCCTTCCTCGTCTGTCACCATCACGGTGAAACCCGAACTGAACGCGGCCGCCGCAAAATTAGTATCTGAGGAGGGCGGCCTGTTTCGACGGGCGTACGGATCTTGGTTAGGATTCTATGGTAGCGAATCACATGGCATGGGCGTGCCCGAGCCCCAACTCGAGACGGAGGCGGCCGCAGCATTTGCCGCCCTGGGCCTGAAAGAGCCGCCCGCCCTGACGCCGGAGTTACGCAAGAAAATGGGCTACAAATGAATATATATATTGGTTCTACGTAATCAACAATATTCTTATTCGTATTTATTATTTCCATAATATTATACAAGCGTCAAAAATTGCTCAGCTTCTAAAACGATGACTATTCAAAAATGTGCTAAAAAGAGTAAAAAAAAGAGTAATGTCCGCCTGCTGACTAAGTTAGGAGGTGGTGGTGGAGAGGCCGTAAAAGTGAATGACGAAGACTTCCCTATATTTTTCAAGTGGGATTTGTTGAGTTTCGAGCTGGAAGATCTTGACTATGATGGTCCACAGACAAAAATTTTCCCTTTCAAATCTGCCGCGTTTCATCGATACACTTCGTCAAAAAAGAAATGAAACGACTTATTCTAGCGTTTATCATCCTTTTTTCACAGCGGATTCTCTATCGCTGTGAAAAAAGGATGATAAACGCTAGAATAAGTCGTTTCATTTCTTTTTTGACGAAGTGTAAAAAGGTGGCTGCGGTGGGAAGTGACTTCCGAAAGCATTCTCCGGTAACTCTCATCATCAACCTAACTACATCTATAGACACGATGGATGCACCAGGTAAAACGCGCGTGTCGCGATTCAGGGTCCGTGACAGTCAAAATCCCACGCAACTCGCCAAGATGAAAGAGTACCTCGGCCAAGCGGTGGAAGCTGCACGAGAGGAGATCGCAGGGGGTGGAACCGTATTGGTGCACTGCCACATGGGCAAACACCGTTCAGCATCGGTTGCCGCCGCGTACTTGATACGAATGACAGGGTGTACCGTAGAAGCGGCGGTCAGGAGCATTAGGTTCTGTACACGTGGGCATGCTTTCGATTCGTCCACACTTCACTTCGGTGACATACTGGATTCCTTTCATCACGAGTGTTCAAGGAATAAGGTCGACGGACCGTAGGACGAGGATTGAATCCAGAAAACATCCCGTGTTACGTCACAAACTATTCGAACGCGAACACACGTCGACGTCGACGGTTATGATTCGTCGACATACTCTTTTTTTTTTTTTGTTCGGTTATCATACGACATTCATTTGCATTGCATTTCAGATGGAGCGCCTCACTTACGGCGTAACAAAAAACGAGTTCGCGCAGTCCGTCATCTTTCCGGGTGTCAAGGTCTCGAGCGGTCCCGACTCTGTCGCCCATCAAGACGATAGGAGCCACATCGCCTTCAGTGGCCGAGCTGACGAATTGTACTACCCGGACGATATGATATCCGTGGACGAACAGGGTGCGCTGTGGGTGAAGACGTCGACGGGTTCACTGACGCTCGCGGGACAAATCCAGGTACCCCCGACGAGCGGCGGTGATGGTAGCAGTGGCAGCGACAAAATGTTTCGTTCTCTGCCGTCACTGACACCGTCTCACATACTGTCCGTCGAGGAGGCCCGTGTCAAGGCCGAAAGTTGGATCGCGTCGGAAATCGACCGCAACATGCGCCGGTTTTACGTGTATGCCGGAGGAGATTACGGCAATAATCGTGCGAGTTTTTGCGCGAACTTTTCGCAGACCGGAGGCGGATCGGATCTATATGACTTTGCGCCGTTACCCTCGAGCTTTCTCGCCGACGCCTCCCGTCAGAACGGCCTGTACGCCAAGCGCTGGACCGTCGACTTGGCGGCCAACACGTGGGCCGCCATCAACTTCCAGACCGGTTTGTTGAACGCAGACGGATCGGTGGGACCGAGCTCCGGACTGACGGCTCAGAGCAAGGTGGACCTAGGGGCTTATCGCCGACTCCGCGTCACGCTCTGGGCGGATGCAGACGACACAGTGTGCAACCTGCGCACGGGAGACGCTTCGCCGGAGCACCCCGACACCCTGACGCGTGAACTTGCGCGAGGGATCCAGCTATCGACCGCCCCCCGCGAGTTCGTGTTCGACCTGACGGAAGACGGCGACGACCTTTCTTCGATGGACACCTTCCTCACTCTGGCAATCGATTTCGACATCGCTCCTCAAAAGCAGCACGTCATCTACGTGGCCAACGTTTATTACGAGCAAACGGACCTCTCGCGTCCGTCTGTGTTCGATGAACACGGCTGCTGGATAAAGTCCTGGACGACCAAGGACCCCGCCGGAGAATTTGACATCGTGATGCAGAACGCGTCGTTTGTGTACGACCAGGCGCTCGCGCTATACGTCATGCTGGCCGGAGCCGAATCCGCAAATTCGTCCAGCGAAAGGGAGCGTTTTTTGAAACGCGCAACGTGGCTGGCACGGGCTCTCGTGTTCGCGATCGAAAACGACACCGTCTATGACGACGGACGATTGCGAAACGCGTATATGTGTGGTCCCGCTTCGCCTCCGGCGGGTTTCGAGGCCAGAGGAGCGCGCCCCCCGGGATGGTGGCCCCGTGAAGGGACGTCGGCAAGAGACGGAACCAACGTTTTCGTCGGTGAAGAAGGCGTTTACGGTCAAGACGAGTACGCTATCAGCACGTGGACGGGCAACGTTGCCTGGGCTGTCATGGCCCTGTGCGCCTGCTCTGAGCAGTTGAGGCGGTCGTCGACGTCCAAATTATCTACCGACGTGTCCGTATCCGGAATAGATGAGGCGGCGCTCGCGATGGGCGGTTTTCTGGAAGCGCGGAAAAAGGACGATGGATACGGTGGATTTTCGGGAGGAGTGTTCGGTTTTGACGGATCCCAGACCGAAATAGCCTGGCGCTCGACAGAGCACTCCGCGGACGTTTACGCGGCGTGCGCGAGCCTGGCTCGATTACCGCTCGTGAAGGAGGCCACAGACTCTGATACGATTCGGTGGACGCGACTAGCTCGTCACGCCCTCCGGTTCACTGACCGCATGTTCTACGACGGAGCATTAGAAGACGGAAGTTCCGCCGTGCTATACTGGACGGGTACCGATCCGGACGGAAGCATCAACAAGTCCAACCTGCCCTTGGATCCCATCGTGTGGACCATATACGGCACGGGACTTCTGCGCGCGGACGCTGTCCGATTGCGCGCCCTGGAGTGGGCTGACGACAAACTGCGCGTGAACTCGCACGATCCCTTCAGCCTGGCCAAGTACAGCGTCGTGTCCGGGGGAGGGTGGATAGAAGGCTCGGGCCAGATGGCGACTTGTTTCAACGTGTACGGTCTGTCGGACTACGGAACAGCGACGTTGACGGCTTGTTTGCCGCACCAGCTCGCTGACGGGGGATTCTACAGCGTGGACCGCGACCTCGAGACCGGCTTCGACCTTCCGGGCATGGAAGACCGGGCATGGTTTTACCTGAGGCGGCAACACGTAGGTGGGACGTGCTGGTTCGCTCTGGCTGCGGCGGCCAGGAACCCATTCGACATGCCTTTCGACGGCATCATCTAAACCGGAAAACATGTTTATAGGGCTGGCCGATACCGTATACGTTTCGTTACAGACCGTATACATATTACATCAGGGTTTTCAGTTCAGACATCGGACACATTTTCACTGACTTACTTCGCTGATACAGTTCGTCAATTCAAATTTGAAACGCCCACTTGGACGGCTTATTTCTAATTTTTTTATTCATGTATTATGTCACGATTGCTATGTACGATACAGGATTTAGAACGGCTGCTATAAATGTCATCGAGCGATCCCCTTCACTGCGTGTTGCGGCACATCTCATCGGTGTAAGTAAAGC
>Ga0306901_1000852_pt1 | contig 11201 bp, 19 predicted proteins | sample AntRauMFilla3767_FD_190431 | JGI IMG/M metagenome (GOLD analysis project Ga0306901, IMG submission 190431) | Saline lake microbial communities from Rauer Islands, Antarctica - Metagenome Filla 3 #767 (v2) (version 2) | ecosystem: Environmental > Aquatic > Non-marine Saline and Alkaline > Saline ... | reverse complement strand
AGGAGTGGCGGCTGTACTACTGGATGATTTTACGAAAACGTTTAAGCCGCCAGAGCAAGGATCCAGAGCAAGGATCCAGAGCAAGGACCAATACCACGAGTGAATGGAAGAACTTGACCGGGGGCGAGATTGCTTCGATTGGTCAGCAGTCCGAAGTTTGGAACGAAGTATACGACGAAGACGACGACTATTATGGCGAGGAGCTTAATGCCGCTAAGTTTGCTAGGGGAATACAGTCCGCGCTAAGGCATAAGAATAAATCTAGGCAATAGATATGTGATCATTGTAATAGCGTGATAGGAGACCAAGATGATGAAGTATGAAAATGAATATGGAACACTGAATCTTATCCCGGTCACTTCGGCATTACCGATCGGCGATATCACATACCAACATCCAGCAGTCCAAGCAAATTTGATGACTCTGGAAGAAGCAGAACAGGTCGCATTGATTACCGAAAACGTAGGGATACAAATCGGTGTTCACCTTAGTAGCGGACCCCCCGCTGCTTACGTCGTACTGCATTATTTTCGGGGTTCTGCCGCCGTGTGTCGTTGTGACATTGTTTCTTGGCACCAGAGTCTCCCAGCAAACGACATACTCGAAGACCTGCATAAGAATCCTTATGCAGGACTAATACCGGTCGCCTGCTTTTAAGACGACACCACATTGAATTGGGAGAAAAATATTATGACACGTAAAGCATTTTACGAACGTCCGTTTGACTTCGCCGACTTTATGTCGGCGTGGAGGGGCGGCGAAAAAATGGGATGCATCGGAGAGTTTACCTTCGACATTCGTATGATGATTGATCATTACACTCCCGAGTATTACGGTAGCTTGGGGATCTTGGTGAATGCTCATCTGAGAAAAAAGTATCGAGTATCAGCAGCGTTTATTCGTACATATGAAAGTGAGATAGACGAGGACATCGAAAGAGCATGGCATGACGCATATTACGATCAGTGGGAAAACGACCTGATCACGTTCCTAGAGGTTGCAATGAAAGATCGGGCTGATGGGTTTGCGGATGGTGGAACCTATCATTGGACATATGAGGGCAAGGAAGTTGATGCACTTTATGAGGCTGACGGATTCAGGATTAAGTTTACTCGGAAAGAGTTCTTTTCGAAATTCAACCGGCAGCAGTCTTGGGGTTATGTGTCACAACAAGACTGCATAGACGATCCTGATACCGTATTCGAGGATGGTTGTACACTTGACATTGACCGGACACAGATTGACCCGGACGATTTTGAGGGAAGGTACAGCCACTGTCCTGACGTCAAAGACGAAAACATCCTTATGTTTTTTGATGAGTATCATGACGAAACACCGATCCCAACACAGTATATTGTGACGCACCACGCACCAAAAGTTAAGGGATGGATAACACACAGAGTACCTTTGATGTACCGAACCCCAATGCAAGAGTTGAACTACTCTTAACAACCACTCCCGGTCTATGAAGATCGGGAATACAAACACCGAGGAGAACAACATGATACTGATCACTAACACAAAAACTAAAGTCCAATACACTTGCGAAGATTCGCAGCTTGAAAGAGCTTGCATTGAAATTGCGGGGGGAGGATACGACGCATCTCAAGTAGGAGATGCCATGCTTGCCTGTTCTGATTTCAAACAGAACAACAAGGCAACCCTGAAAGGGCACACCATCGAACCACACAATGGCTAATCAAAATGAAAAAATTCATAGCTACTTGCATCATTGGTCTGTTCGGTTCTCTCGCTTCCGCAGACAATACGTTATCGGTTGGGATCGGCGTCAATACGGTTCATCCATTCGACGACGTTGAATACAACAACGACAACCAAATGATCGCCGTATCTTATGGTTCTGATAAGATCGGTGGATTTGTGGGTACTATGAAAAATTCATACTACCATCGGAGTAACCTGGCTGGAATGTATTTGAGAAAAAGCTTCCGTTCAGATATTTTCGTAACACTTATGGTGGGTGGGGTAACAGGATATACTAAAGAACAGATGCCGCCTTGTTGGCCGCATCCGGTATGTGTATATGCAGCGCCATCTATCGGAATCGCGTTAACCGATACCATATCTTATGAAGTGCTTGTGTTCGGCGAAGCGATAGTTCAAGCGGTAAGTATCAACTTTTAATCGGAGACACCCAACGTGGTTAAATGGATTCTGCAAGTTCGTGTTGAAGGTAAATTTCGTGATCTGAAAGAAGGTGACATCAAGACCCGTACCGAACTATTTGATCACAAGAGATCTATCGAACAGGAAACTGGTGGAAGGTGTCGCGTCATTCAACGTAGAACGAAATAGATCGGAGGTTAACACCGACATCAAATAAGATAGTTGACAATCACATTGCGTTTTGATACCATTCATTACCGTAGGGCATCCAGCCCATCATCTCAGAAAGAGGAACTACCATGTCACAGAAAAGCACACTGAAAGATTTCATGAGCACTTCCGATCGTCAGTCGGTAGGTGATCAACCAACAACCCACCGTAACTGTATCGAAAAAACAGGCAAAGCACGTCCCGGTAAGACTGCTCGTGATCGAGCAAACGGGAACGCTACTAAGCGGCGGTAGGTAACACCCACCCGGCCACACACAGTGGCCTTGATCATTCTTAAAAATTTGGAGATAGACATGAGACACCAAGATTATATTTCAGTGTGGATTCTGGCAACAGGTCTTCCAACTTTAGAGGAAGCTGATACAGCGATCCACGGATTCTTCGGCGGAACACCTCGACCAGTTGATGGGTGTTACAAAGGAACTACCGAACAATCGCACCTGGTCACAGGTTCCACCAAGGAACAAGTTATCGAGTTCTTGAAAGAGTTCAACCAAGAGTCCGCGCTGTTAGTGGATAACCAACGTAATGGTTGGTTGGTATTCTCTGATGGCGGGGATGATGCGTTCATTGGAGCCTGGAAAAAAGTGAGCGAAGCGGAAGCACTACGAGAAGATGGGTACACCAAGATCGACGGCCAGTACTACATCTGTAAGTGAAATCATTGATGCAAAACGATAGGCCACATTGTGGCCTTTTTTATAAGCGGGAGAAAATCATGGAATGCAAAATATATTCACGCAAGTTCGACAGAGAATTTACTTTCAGTATACCAGGTACAGGATACATATTCGTTGACACTAACAACCAGCCTGGCACATTAGGCGAACAGATATGTGGTGGCGGTCATACGAATTACGGAAGAACACTGTCATACAATGGAGAAGTTAAAGCCGCCTTCGAGCTCATATGCCGTCGCTGGTATGATCAATTTCTTAAGAAGCAACGAAATATTTCTGGCAGAACTCCGGTACGCCGTGTAACAAACACTGAGGAGAACATCATGACACCATATGCAATCACACCAGCATCAAAAGCAGCAACGCTCACCGCCATGACCGGGGGCGAATTTATAGGAGATGACGGTAATGCAAAAACGATTGAAGGTTGGCATTGTCTTACCCGTGAGTTCGATTGGGAGAAAGGTGTAGACGAGTGGATTGCCGCGTGGCGATACATGGAACATATGACATTTTGGATCGCCGATAAAGACAACGAAGAGAACCTGCGGGGGTGTTTTAATGAAATCGAATATCTGCCGTCGCCGAAAGTAAATGAGGCAATTTGGCGGCCAGCGCATTTCACAGACGAAGAACTTTCAATAATATTCGAAGTAGTGAAAGCTTCTGAGTGCTCCGAGTAAACAACCAACGACACACAAAAGGAAGAATGTCTTATGCATTACGCTCAACTCGCCAAAGTAGCACAGCAGTTTGTTGCTGATGCCGGACAGCCCGTTAAGCGAGTTGCCAAAATGAAAATTAAGTCCCACGGATTCATCATTCTAAACGACCAAACCCGAGTCGCTGTTCATCCTCGCGATATTGGTCGAGATGTAATGATCGAAACCAACATACAGAACCGTGATCAGAAAATCACGTTCGTCTAAAAGAAGCAATCAAACCTTAAAAGGAAATGATGATAATGATGATTCAAGCTAATGACCCTCGACTCACAACCCCCGAAGGATGGATTGAACTAGGTGCGCCTGAAGAGGCAACACATTGGATTGGGCCTCATGAAGACCCTTGGGAAAAACACGAAGGTAACAATCGTGTTACATGGATAGAAGAAGTAAAGCAATGGAGCGATTATACTTTTGCTGTGCGTACTGGTGTTGATGAGATCTCTTGTGATTACACAGTCATCCCGCGCCCAATCAGTGAGGACGCGAAAGCAGAGCTGACACTAGAACCAATGATTCAAGCTAATGACCCTCGACTCACAACTCCCGAAGGATGGATTGAACTAGGTGCAACCGAAGGAGCAACCCACTGGGTTGGTCCCCATACGCATCCTTGGGAAAAACATGAAAATGGAAATCGTTTTTTATGGATAGCAGACGTTCAGAGATGGAGCAATTATACTGTCGCTGTTCGTGCTGATTACACAGTCATCCCGCGCCCCCTCATGGAGGAAGCGAAAGCAGAGCTGACACTCGAACCAATGACAGATAGTGATGGTGAAGAGATCGTAACAAGTTACAACTCAGGCAGTGATAAGTTTAAAGCTGAAAATAAATGGCATAATCGTAGTGATTTTCCACCTGCTGGTACTGAGTGCTATGTTATGTTTAATCGTAGCTGGCATAATTCAAGAGTTATTGGAATGGATGGTAATTCCTGTGTAGCATATCTTGATAAAATTGGGTATATATCAAGATTAGAGACTTCTTCCTTTAAGCCTCGTGAAACTAAAGACGAGCAAAACAGGTATGAAGCTATTGAAGAAATGTTAAAACTCAGTCCTTACCCTGCTTCTAAAATTGCGCGAGAAATTTGTAGTGAGTTGTACAACGAAGGATACTGCAAGCCGGTCAGTCGAGAAGATATAGACTCGCTGCACCTACCACCATTCACTAGACAAAAAATACTCAACGTTCTGGGCTACGAGTAATTTTAGGAGGATTTACCCGATGGATATAATCGACATATCAAGATCGTTCGATCACTTCCCGGAAAATTTTGAATGTCCAATATGCGGGTCAAACAAAGACACTACCTGCGTCTTGGTACCAATTCCCGGAACTGAGGATGGTAGAAATGTTCAAGCCGAGCCTGTACACCTTAAGTGTGCAGAGCTTTTTAATGAAATGAATCGGTAGGACTTTCATAGATTCTCGAATGAAATAAAGTGGTTGACACCCACTTTAGAATGTGTACAATGCAACACCTAGACGTTATCAAATCCAACCACCGAAACGAAAGGTAAACATCATGACAAATCAAAACGTAGCTACTAACAGTAAAAACGATAATACCTCTGCACCGACATCACGACACACACCAATGTCTACTGAAGAACTACACACCCACTTAAAGGAATCTGGTTTCTCATTGCAAGATATGGAAACGGCAATCAAAGAAGAAAAGAAGAACACCAAGAAAAAGTCCACTCGTAAGTTCGAAGCCATCGACTTCAATGATCTGGTCATTCGATTCGACGGCGATACTCTTGATGACTCCTGGGATCTTGCAATGAACCATGTTAACATGCCGGTGAAGGTTGTACCGGGTAATGTGTATCTGGAAGACGGCTCAGAGCTTCTTCAAACGGAGTATGACACCGATACGGGTCGTCACGGTATCTATCACTTCGTTATGGTGGATCGTCAGCGTGACGGCGTATGGAAGGCACTGAGTCCAGTCAGTGAAATGTATGCCGCGATTGCTCCAAAAGGAATTTACCGGAACCTTCGCGAGACGCTCGATAATGTTGCTCCAGGGGGCTACCGCATCAACTACTGTTACAACAGCTACAGCGGCGGTGAGCAGCGACTTTCAATCGAAGTGAAAAACATGGTTGGCTTCCATAAAATGGACAACACCACGATGGAGCTGATCCTGGTGACTTCATTGGATCGTTCACGAAAGCATACACTGATCGCCCAGCCCGTGATCAACGGTAAGCCGATCTACTTTGTAGATACCGGTAAGACCCAGTTCAATCTGGCGACTCGCCATGTTCAGTCAGCCGCAGAAAAGGTGGTAGACTTCAATGCGAGTATCGGTGCGATCATTGAGAACTGGAACACTTCTATCATACCCTACACCATGTTCATGAGTGATGATGGGTTCAATGAGAAAGAGGTATACGCTCTACTCTCTGGCATTGTGGAAGATTCGAAGCTTCCAGATAGTATGATTGAACGGATGCCATTGATCAAGCAATCCACTTGTGGTACTGTACCGTTGGATGGCATTATGCAAATCTGCTCCACTATCGAAGACGATACCAACTTGTCTCCGATGGCCAAAGCAAAACATGCCGAGAAAGTAGGCAAGGCAATTGCTTCTCGGGTAAGCAAGCTGTTCCGAAATAAGTCGGCGTGATCACAGGGGACGATTGTCCCCACATACCACCAAAATAAATGTTTCCTCAAATTTTTCAAGGATATACCCATGTCTACAGATACCGTTAAGATCATGCATGTTAACTTGAACCAAGTTGCAGAATTCATTAAGGCGAGCATTCGTCACTCCCTGGATGCCGATATATCCCCCGCAAGCATCATGCTACACTCCGCTCCTGGCGTTGGTAAGAGTTCGATCATTCATCAGGTAAGTGATTCGGTCGAACAGATGTATCACGAAGCATTCCCAGATAAAAAGTATCGCATGATCGACATCCGTGTTGGTGCAATGGATGCAGGCGAGATCCAGGGTGTACCATTCCTTCCTCACAATGAAGGACTTAAAGAGGGCGAAGAGTTTATGGATCTTCGTTACTCCACCCCGCAATGGTTTCCTAAGAAAGACGAATGCGGTATATTGTTCATGGACGAACTTTCTAACGCACCCATTCCAAACCAACAGTCGTGTTACCGTGTGTTGTTGGATCGATCCATCCAGAATGGTTCGATCATGCCTAATCAGTTCATGATCATTGGTGCCGGTAATCGTAAGGAAGATCGAACTGGCTCTAAGGGGCTGATCCCTGCATTGGCATCACGATTCACCACCCACTTTTACGTTAAGGTTCATGTACCAACATTCACCTTACATGCTATTGAGAATGGATGGGACGAACAGGTGGTAGCTTTCTTAAACTTCGAGCAGGGTGCGTTGTTAGGGAAGCCTGCCGACGACGAATGCGGTTATCCAAATCCCCGCAACTGGGAATCAGTCAGCAAGGTTAAACTGAACCCGTATCATCCGAAAGACATGGTTGAAGCTGCGGTTTATGGTGCCGTCGGTCGTGAGACTGGTGTTGCATTCTATGGATTTTTGGAACACTACAAGGATATGCCGGACTTCGATAAAGTCGAAGCGGGTAAGTTGAATGATTTCCTATTGGACGAAAAGAATGCCACTGATGGCGGGTTGAAGTTTGCATTGATGATGTCTTCCACATATCGGATCATCAATGCTCTGGTTCGGGAAGATTATTTTGCGGCAGACCAATTGGCGCTATTGCTAAAACGTTGCGTAGATCCATCAACTCGAAGCATGGCCGCCCGTGTGTTGAGAGACCTCAACAGCAAGATGCTGGTTAAGATATTGCATAAGCGCGATAGATGCCCAGATGTATACGACATGATCCATGAAGCTTTGGATCGTGCAAGTTCATTCCAGCAGTAAATTCACCACCAGGGAGATGTAATGCATCTCCCAATCTCGGAGAAAGACCATGACCGATACAGCGAATAAAGAATTCGACCAAAACGAATGGCAGAAAATGTTCGATAAAGTTGGAGAGGGAAGTTTTAATTTTCGAGACGGTCTTCCCTGTCTCAATAACAACGAAGTCCTACCGCAATGGGACGAAGCCATGAGTGATTGGCTCTTTTGTGTGGGGGGAGTGTCTATGTTCTTTTCGTCATTGGCCTATCGCGCAAAGTTTCATTGGACATGGGCAATCCCAACAGCCGGTGCATGGGTTCATGGCGGTAAGCTGCACGTCGCGTTCAATCCTTATTTCATGATGAATGTCATTCCAACAACGGGTCAACGAGTATTCGTTTTGCTACATGAAGTGATGCACCTTATCCACGACCACACAGTACGATGTGTGGAGCAGGCACTCGATCGCTCCGAATGGAACAAGGCTTGTGACTTTTACATCAACTATCAATTAGAGCGGTTTGCTTCAATGCTCACAAAGAAACGGGGTATGATGGAGTTTATCCCGAAAGAAGTTTTTCCGCTGTGTTACGACGTAAAATATGCGGACTGGACTGAGATGGAAATCTACAAAGACCTGATGAAAAATAAGAAAGATTCTGACGAAGGCGAAGGCGAAGGAAGTGGGGGTCAGAAATCTCTGGATGACTTTTCTGACTATGGCAATGAATCCGGCGACAATGATATGGGTGATGCTCGCAACACCATCTACAAGGCCATACGCGAAGCCGAGACCGCTATGAAAAGTAGCAATCGTCCACCGGGGGCTCATGAAATTGATCTGATACGTTCGATCATCTCATCAACCGAAACAAAAGTCGATTGGAAGGATGTTCTCGGGGAATATGTTGTACAGAACAGCGACGAACTGATAACCTACACTAAGGTCAGCCGCCGGAGTACAGCAAACGTGATTTTCCCGGTTCGATCTGGCGATTCCATCCGGATGTTTTTCGGTTTCGATACGTCAGGGTCTATGAGTATGCCTGAGTTGGAAGACGCCAGTGGTGGTGTTCGCCAGGTAGCTGAACTGTTTACGAACTATCACATCACATTGGCGACTGCGGATACTCGCGCTCACCTCATCGGAACCATCGACACCCTCGACGGAACCGAAGACTTTGATCCTAAGAACATCGAAATCAAAGGGGGTGGTGGTACAAGAATGAGTCCATTGGTGACAATGGCCCAAGAAATTAGTGACAATGAGGGGGTAGAATTCGATGTAATAATCATCTTTACTGATGGAGAGTTACGGTCAGGCGATATTGATGATGTGCATAATGGCGACACCCCATTGGTCATTCTTGTCACAGAACAGGGATCTATACCGAGCATAGAGTCAGCCGAAAAGATCATTCAACTCAACTGATGTGATCGAGCAGGGATGCTCGCCAAGAGGAAAATTTATAACACCCACAACAACTTCAAGTTAAGGACACTTTATGACGCAACAGAATGTTCCACAGCAACAACCAGTGAATCGAAGTGGCTTTTACTTAATAGAGAATGAGGGAGATGTTGTTGATGTATACATCAACGGCCAGTTTGGGGACATCCAGTCCCATGCTGAGTTCTTTGAGAAGCTACGCCTTGCCACATACAAATATGAGACTGCACGTTTCTACATTTCGAGCCCAGGCGGAGATACAACAACCTGCAACAACATCATAGAGATCATGAAGCACTTCAAATTCACCATAACGATATGCCTGTCACACATGTCATCTGCCGGGGTTATGTTGTGGGCCGAGGGAGACTTCCGGGTAGTAGCCCCCAATGCAATGGTCATGATTCACCGAGAGTCCTTCGGATTCTACGGTAAAGTTGAACTGTCAGAGAACCTAGCTTTGTGTATAAAGCAGATAGGCGAAGGCATGTTTGAGAAGTGCGGGGAGTTTCTCACTCCGGAAGAAATCGAGAAAGCTAAACTTTCTGAAGTTTATTTTTCCGGAAGTACTTTACTTGAACGTAAATTTTGTGTATCTTATCAGGACTACATGAATCGAACGACCGATGTCAGAACAATCGGAACAGTGGTAATCAACCCAACAACCCAACAGTTGGGGTTGATTACTCCGAGCGGAATGACGATACTGAGTGATGTGTACTTGGAGATCGACGAAGACCCCCAGGCCATGAATCAGTATGAATGGTTGCTCGGTGAGTGTACGCCACTTGATTCTACCGATGAAGAGTCAACAACCACTAGCCACCAATACATGGAAGATTCGCATGAAGCGTCATTGACAACAATCAAATCAGTATTATCGAGAATACTATCTAATTTCAAACAACAAGGGTGACTTATGAATCTTTTTAACACGTTCAAAAATGCTCAACGGGATGCTCGCAAGAAGCTCTTCTCCGTTAAAGATCAGATAGAGCTCTGCTACTTAGAAAAGCAGATCTCTGATTACGGGTTCAGGCCTTCGAGTTGGTGTTTTCTATACATCGACGAGGCCGTTCAGAAATATTCAACCATCATAGAAATGAAGGGTGAGTATAAGCATCGTTTCAAACACCAGGAGGTTAAAGATGCCGCACAGTGATAAAGCAGAGAAGACGACCGTAGATTCGTTGAATGAAGAGTCGACTCAACGGTTTAAGGAGATGGTCAACGAAGTAGCAACGATCAAAGAAAAGATCAAACTTTACTCCGGAACAATTGACGACATTCGCAGCCGGTGTGAAGAAGAACTGGGGATCGCCAAAGCAGACTTGAACTATTTTGCCGAAGCGAAAGTTGATCCAGCAAAGATCACCAAGAAGTTTCGCGAGGTCGAGCATCGAGCCCATACCGCAGATGATCTCGGCTACATCCAGCTCGAAGAGTGACACGTAAAAAGTCCCGGCAAGCTCGGGACTTTTTTTTCGGTTCTGCTTTTAGGAAGAATACTGATGGAACAAATACTTACTCGTGAAGACATACCGGATATCTTTCTTGAGTTTCTTGATGCTCGGGATTGGACTGAAGAATATATACGGTGCGTTGGTCTCGAATGCGATGAAAGAAGAGAAACCCCCATGATCTTTGTATCGAATTATCCGCCGATGGAGTACTGGGTTCTCGATGCGTTCTATTGGAACAAGTCTGCTAAGGATTTTATATCACTGAGCTTAGAGTGGGAGAACTATATAGGGGGTTTATGATTTCAGTCGAGATATCGACATCCACCCCTCACTGAAAGGTGGAGTTTTCGCGGTTAATTGGTCATCCCAACCATCAGCCAATGGCGTCTGAAAATGGGGTGAGGTCCTCTGTAGTCCAGTAATCTTTATTCAGCATGATAACTAAATGCTCGATGTTACGAGAGACTCTATCAGACTCTTCTTCAGTCAAAACTTCCTTTGCTTTTAGCTTCAAAATCAAATCCACACTGTCCATTGCTGCGCTGTAGTTTTTTGCGATTTGCTCTTCTGTTAGTTCATCCATACTGTATTTCCTCAATTAGTATTGTTCAACGTAGTCATCAAACTCTTGTTTTAGTGCATCGAATT
>Ga0306901_1000850_pt1 | contig 11222 bp, 12 predicted proteins | sample AntRauMFilla3767_FD_190431 | JGI IMG/M metagenome (GOLD analysis project Ga0306901, IMG submission 190431) | Saline lake microbial communities from Rauer Islands, Antarctica - Metagenome Filla 3 #767 (v2) (version 2) | ecosystem: Environmental > Aquatic > Non-marine Saline and Alkaline > Saline ... | reverse complement strand
ACGTTTGAATCAAACTGAAACCAGCAAGTTGCCGCCCATTGTATACAAGCGGGAGAAACTACTGCTGAGAGAAGTACTCTTATACGATGATGGTCATTGTAACAAAATTGCATTGCCGGAGTATACCTGACACGTACTTCCCACGCTCGACGGTGCGAAGTTGTGCGACGTCCCCCGCGGAATCGGTCACGTTGAGCCTGTACTCTGCCTGATTCAGGGGGTTGGTGATCGTCGCGCCTCCTTCCGTATGCACCCTGTCGCGAAGGAGCGATATACCGTGACTGCTCTTGATGTCGATCAATGTCCTCCGCATGGTCATCATCCTGTCGCCGAATGCGTCCGTACCTTGACGCATCCTTTTGGCGTCGACGCTGTAAATGTTCCTTATCATGCTGTCGGTCTGATTTATCTATACATTTACCCGACACATTGTATTAGGGGAACGAAACGACAAAAAATCCGATCTGATCGGATACTTCGTAGTTCATTGATCGAACATCGTCGATCGACCGACGATCACCACTCCTCGCTGAGGCGTAGGATCACCGACACACGTGCCGTATCGACTAAGGTCGATTTGACGGCGATCGTCAAAATTTGGCCGTCGTCCTCCAAAGGATGGTCGAACTCTTTGTGTTGCACGGTGGTCGAGGCCCGACCGGTCACGGACGAAAACGGGACGATTCCCATGAAAGCGACTACGCCACCGGTCATCGCGGTCGCGGACGTGTCGCTCTCGAGAGCCGTCTCGTTTTGTACAGTGTCGGGCACGTCTCCGAAGACGGCACCCGGAAGGTCGGTGAAGTCGTCGAGTACGCGCACCTGGAACACGCACTCGTTGTTGCTGACGACGTCGAGGCTCGATATACGGATGACCTGTCCGTTCCACCCTGTCTTGCGGCGAACGCTCAGGATGGGCACGAAATCGGCCGTCTGGAAGATGGTGCGCGACAGCGCGTAAGGACAGGTCGTGCGCGTGGCGAAGCCGTAGACCTGGCCGATCATGCTGTACTGGCGCTCGCCGACGAAGGCCGACCTGGCCTCGGCACCCGCGTCCGAGCTCTGACGCAAGGCCACGCTGATCGGGAGGCTCAGACGGTCTACGGCGGTCTCTCCCACGGGAACGTATCGGTGAACCGTCTGGATGACCTGGTTACCGAATCCGTCGTTCAGCACGATGCGAAAGAGAACCGCGTTGTAGCCGCTCGAAAACGAAATCTTCCACATATATCCCGCCGTGACGTCCAGGGTGTGCCCGCTCGGACCGGTCCCATCCAACTGATCACCGTTGAAAGCGACGCGATTGACGGTCGACGTGCGCACGCCGCCTTTCGTTATCACGGCGTTCAGGCCGGTGTCGTCGTAGACGAAAGAGTAACCGTCGTCGTCGTCGAAGTACCCCCACGCGCATTCCTGACCCGCCGAAAACGTCGCCGACCCGCCTTCAATGCGGAACGCGATAGCGACGTCCGCGCTGTTTCCCGCGACGTATTTGCCGCGCTTCTTGGTGCGCAGCGTCGCTTCACCGCCCGCGCCAGCGGTCACGGCCAGCTCGAACTCGGGCGCGCCGAACGGCTTGGTGACTGTCGCGTCGTCGGAGGTCGTCGTCGTGTCGCGTAACGCGGTCAGGCCGAACGTGTTGTGCGCGTCCAACACGTTGGTGCGCGACGTGGTCAGGAGGTCACCGTACGCGTCGGTGCCGACGGTGTTGGTGAAGGACACGATGTTGCCGGCCACCGTCAGGTTGCCCACGACGGTCTGGTCGTTCGGGAGGAGGGACATATTTGAACGACGACGACGATGGTGATGTGGACCTTCTCACTACCTTGTTTGATGGTGGTATGTTTTTTTCATCGAAATTCACGGATTGGGTTCGATCCGCTTGGTCCTCTCGAGAAAGGCCTGAGTCCTCGCAGTCCGCACCATGGATCGAATGATCTCGACGGTCGCTTCCGGGAGCGCGTTTTCCCTCTTGATTTTTTTGGCCCAATAAGGGAGTCCGTAACTTACGCATATTTCCTCCCCGACGGCTATGTCCCTCGACGCCTTTGAGGTACACGCGCGTTACGCACGCTTCGTCGGCCCGTCGCGAATCGGCGGTGAAGGATGCGGACACCTCGACCTCGGCGAACTCGGCGTTGTTGTTCTCTTGTACTATCCTGTCGTTGCTGTATTGTGCCATGCCGTGTTCCCACCACCCTGTCCCGATATATGCGCCGTCTATGTGAGTGCCGTCCTTGCATGAATACACGTGATCCCAATTCGTTATCGATGTCTTTTCTGCATTCTGCACTCTTTTTCCCGGGTAAGCGGTGATGTAAGAGCCCTTAGATATGGATCTCGTCGAGAACAGTCCCAAGCCGTCGCACAGCGTCGACAACCGGACCTCTACGATATGGCGGCGGTCGTCTACATCTTGGGTCACTCTTCGTGGATTCGGTCCGTTAGCCACGTGTTCGACGGAGACGTCGTTTTCGTCTGGTCGCCGTCTATCGAGGTCGTTCACTTGGTCCACCGAATACATCGGAATACATCCGTATACATCGTCTTGAGAAATGTCACCACCCTTCCGACACGCGCAACAGGAAATCTATGTCGGCGTCGAAATCGCCGTAAGATGACGCGGCGATCGTGACGACACTGTCTTCCTCCAACACGTACGTGAGCTCCGAGGTATTGATGTTCGCTCCCCAATTGCCTCCGCCGTTACCTTTGCCTTTGCCCTTTCCTCCGCCGTCTTCCACTGCAGACGGAAAGTTTAATTCCGTATATATCACGATCCCTCCCGTGAGGGCCGATGCCGAAGTGTCGACTTCTATGGCGGTCTCGTCTTGTGTAGTGTCCGGGACGTTCCCGAAAGAAGAACCCGTCAGCGTCGCTCCCACGCGCACTTGCAGCAAAATACGGGCGTTCATGCCTATGTCGTAACTGGACAGGCGGATCGGGTTGCCGAGGTAGCCGGGCTTCCTCCTGATACTGAGGATCGGCAAGAATCCGGCGGTCTGAGCGAACAAGAATCCCAGGCGGTATACGCTCGTGACCCGGCGGAGATATCGGAAGTTCGGGTTGCCAAAAATACTGAACTGTCTTCCGGCCACGTATAACTGTCTTCCGGTCGTGGTGCTGCTCCCGTTCGAGAGTTCGACCCATAAGGGCAGGTTGGGATTGGCCACTGAAGTCGAGTTCATGGGGATGTGGTTGTGGACTGTGTACGCGCGTTGGAGTGCGCCGAACTCGGTTCCGGACATGACGATCACGAAGTTGATCGTGCCGTACCCGTACCAAGTGAAGTTGATCTGGTAAATATTACCCTTGGTCGGATTGTACAACTGCCCACTGGGCCCAGTTCCGTCGAGATTGTCCTGATTGAACTGTTGCATGTTGGTCCTTTCTTTGATGACTCCGTCACGGATGACGGTGGCCCACAGACCGGAATCGTCGTATTCGAAATAGAAGCCGTTGTTGCCGTCGAAGTAACCCCACCTTGCCGTCTGCCCCGGGTCGAAGTTTGCGTTTTCGAAGCGGATCCCGATGCCGATTTCGGCGCTGTGGCCGGACATGTATTCTCCTCGCTGAACGCTGCGTAACCGAGCGTAGGAATCGGCTCCGTTGACAGCCAGTACGTACTCCGGTCCTCCTACGCCATTGGTCACAGTTCCTCCGTTTTCTTCCGTCACGATGTCTCGAAGACTGGATATACCGAACGTACTCTTCAGGTCCAGCAGCGTCGTCTTTGATGTCACGCGCGTGTCTCCGAAACCGTCGACTTGAACCTGATCATTGGACAGCGTGTATCTGAGGAGTACTTCGATGAGCTCGTCGACGTCCGTAGAAAGGGGAAACTCGATTTCGCTTCGCTCGAAGACGGTCATGGTGGTGTCGATTCGTAGCGCGAAGGAGCTGTCGTTCAACTTTTGAATCAACAGGCCCGCCTTCGGATAGAACAATATGCCGCCGGTGATAGTGTTCGACACCTTGACGTATCCATTTTGATTCGAGATCACGAAGTTGTTGGCGCTCGACATTCTATTTTTAGTTTGTGACACATATAATGTAAGGCGAAAACGCACGGTGAGGCGGATGCTGTTCTACCGTTCGTTTAGTCCGCGTCACAACATATAATGTAAATATGTAAGGCCGTGTCTCGTTAGGAATTGACACTGAAATCAGTCTTCATTTTTTCTCTCCTCATCACAGAAGCACTCTCAAAAAAAGAGGTTCGAACAATGAGACAGAATCTAATTCATCAGAACGTTTTCAATTTCTTGTCCAGGTGTCCAACTCTTTTTTGGAATCGACTGTAACCGCTGTCGCTGCCACCGACCGTGCCTTTGCTTAGAACGCCACTGCCTCCGACCGCATCATCACTTCTTGGAGTAGTGTTCACTAGTAGGGGAGCGTACCTCTCCCTTTTTTTCTGCGCCGAGTGTAACCCGACACAACGGCCATGGTAACGCGCTGCGAGATAGAGTGTGTGACGATCAGCGTAGTGGTAGCCCTTTTGATGGTTACACTCTTGGTGGGGATGGCGTTGACTACAGAAAAATCCGTAAAAAGAAGGGTCGAAAGGTACAATAACAACATTGCTACGATGCATGCGCCCACCCTGCTGCCCGCATCAGCCGAACCGCACACTGAACCACAAACAAAACCTCATAAAAATCCTGATACAAACCCTCATATCAAGCCTCACACAAAACGTGCAATGCCTGGGACGGTAAAAGGGGCACCAGACGGGTTTGTCTATTTCCCGATTTCTATAAACAGCCTTCCCTCTCACGTGTACCACGTCGTACTCGAATCATACGCCGCCAGGATGGCCAAAGCCCTGTTCCTATCCCGAAAAGGATCATCGTCCGCGTCAGAAGAAGCGGTCATTCTTTTGCGAGGTCAAGGGGGGTATGACAAGGGCGAGGGTAAAGGATACGGCGTGGCAAACGGGAATACATACAACCTCGAAATCACACAGATGCACGGCGCCTGGATGGCGCATCCGGATCCACATACGACGCCCCTCAGACCGATCTCTTCGAACGACTCGAACAGGTATTATCGTCTGTGGGCCACGCTCCGTATAGAACTAACGGCAACGCCGTCTCGTTCGAAAGCCAGATCCGCAAAAGAAAGTGTTGTCGTCGTAAATGTCGACATGATCGAAGGATCCGTCACGTCGACATCTTACGTGGCAACAAATCAAAAAAATAAAACCAAATAAAATAAAAACTCACAATGTCATTGTGCATGAACCTTAGGGTATGTATAGCTTTAGCTTGTCGAGGACCCAATAGTAAAGCGGTCGTCGGGATTCAAAGTCCGGCACCTTCTGCGGGACCGACAAGATCAACGGCGTGTCCGCCAACATCATGCTCGGCCAGGTACCGCCCTGAGGCACAGAAGACGGCGACATCCTGATGGACGCGGACGCCATCCTGTCCGTTGACCCCGCGGAGGTCACGCACGCGCAATCGCGACCATCATGGCTATCACGACGCCGGCCATGCAGCTGCCTGAAACGATGCGACACGTCGCGGAGAAAGACGAGGACGAGGTCGTGATCGTCTGACAGAAACAAAAAAAACAATTGCTCACCCGTCCATCTCTTTTTCTTGTTCCTTTGCTCGCGCGAGTGACTTGGCAAACTTTAGTTGTTCTTCTAAGTTTGCTATAAAGTGGTTCTTATTTTAGGTAAAGAACGTTTGACGGTGTTCAGAAACATGTGTGCGATAGCAGTGTATTCACATAAGGAGATAAGGAGATAAGGAGCACCGACAGCTGATTTTGTTTCTGAAAGATGTACGCGATCGTGCTCGACTTCGAAGCGACATGTTGGGACTCGCACGAATACATACATACGCCCTTGCACAAAACCGACCACAAAAAAGCACGTCGGTGCGAGATCATCGAGTTCCCGATGATGGTCATGGACTGCGACACGCTGCAAGTTCCCGGAGAGGAAGACGTGTTTCACGAATACGTCCGTCCCGTGAAGGATCCCCGCCTCTCCGATTTCTGTACGCAACTGACCGGCATCACGCAGCAGACGGTGGACGGTGTGGATCCGTTTCCGGACGTGTTCAAGCGTGCACAGGCGTTTCTCGGCCAGCGCTCCCTGTTTCCCGACAACTCCGTTTTCGTGACGGTCGGCAACTGGGACCTGGAACAGATGCTGCCGCTGCAGGTCGAGCTGTCCGTGGCTCCGCAAAAACGAATTCCTCACCTGTTTCGCAGGTGGGTCAACATCAAAAAGCTGTTCGTAGACTGTCGCGCAGAGCTGCCGCTCATCCACACCAAAAAGGAGCGCGGTTCCGGATCTCTGGCGGGAATGCTGCGTTCGGCCGGTCTGGTATTTGACGGCCGTCCTCACAGCGGAATAGACGACACGCGCAACACCTGTACGTTGCTGGCGTGGATCCTGAGGCACAGCGGAAAGGCGAGGGCGATGATGGCGGAGAGCGTCAAACATCACAAACAGCTTGCGTAGTATAGTCACCACCGTTCACTCGCTCTCACTATCACTATCACTATCGCTCTGTACGGCATGATGGCTCGCCAAAAAAGTAGCAGCAGCTGCGGCGGCACCATTTGCGCGTGCTCGGATCAGGTGCTGCGCCGCGCCGCGCCATCGGCGTTTCCTTTGTATCGTAAAGGGTTGTCGGATTGCTCATGGATTACCGGTGTGACACTCGACGAGTTCTTCTTGCACGTGGTGCACCATGGACCGCAGGGGGTTGTGGTCGAACACGTGACGCACCACGAAATTCGTGAACGGACGTAGAGTGACCCTGCCTTCGACCGCGTCCAGTATCTTTTCGCGGAGAAATGTCTTTTTGTCATCTCCCGTTTCGGACGCGTCACGTGTCACGGCTTCTTCGGCGCCGTTCAACAGGTACTGAAGTTTGTCGCGGAGCATTTCGCGCGTCGGAAACGACAGGTGAAAGCAGGCTGACATGCGGTTGACGAGCGCAGGCGTGTCGAAAATGGCTTTGCAGTCGTTTCCGGTGAAGAAGCGCACGACCCCGTCACCGTTGTTGACGCCGTCGAGCGTGTTGAGAACGTCCGACATGTAGGAAGAGCCCCCTCTCTCGGCGTCGGTGTCGAGGTGCTGGGCGAGGCACCGGTCAAAGTCCTCGAACAGCAGGACGCTCACTGGAGACGACTCGTGCTTGGGTGACAGGTTCACCGTTTGGCGGGTTTTGCGGTTGACGACGTACACGGGATAATTATGCATGCTCGCGAATGTCATGATCAGCGTGGTTTTCCCCGTTCCCGGAGGGCCGTACAATAGATAGTTCAGACTCTTTCCGCTCTCGCCCATCTTGGCCAGGAGCGCCCGGTGTCTTAGGTACGTGTCCACATCCTTGGTGATGCGGTCGATAAAGTGACGGTAACCCATAAACGCGGCCGGAACACGGCCGGAATACGCCCCTGCGTGTCTCCACAAACCTGACTCGTCCTGCTGGTAGAGCGAGCGGGTCTTGGGCGCGACGACCTGCATCTTGCGTTTCAAGTCGCGCATCAGGTCGTCGTAGTCGCCGCGGGTCTGGAAGCCCATGTACACCATACCCTGCTTCTCTTGGTTGTTGATGTACGCGACGATCTTCCGCTTGTTACCATCGATAAAGAGAAAGACGGAGAGAGGTGGGACAGGTTCAAAAACAAAACAGGAGAGGGATACCACCTCGGTGCCACTTTGTGTGCTTATGTGATCCACGTCGACAGCATGTGCACCCACCTGAGCATCGTGTCGGTGAACGACACGGTAAAGTACAACGCGGAGGTCAGGGAGAACGCACTCAAAAAAGACGCGGCGGCGAGAGAGACCGCACTCAAAAAAGACGCGGAGGCGAGAGAGACCGCACTCAAAAAAGACGTGGCGGCGAGAGAGACCGCGTTCAGAGTGGAAAGTGACAAGGCGTTCGCCCTGGCCCTGGAGTACGAACGCACACAGTACCGTGAAATGACGAGGGTCAACAACGCGACCATGTCGGCTTTGGACGATTCGAATGCACTGCTCAGGGCCAACGCAGAACGGTGTGCAGGTGAGTTGTCGAAGATGGCCACTTGTTATGCCGCATATACGTGGCTGAAAAAAACGTGGTCCATTTTGATGGCCATCGCATGGATTGCACCTCAAATTGCACTGGAATACTACTTGATTAGAAGGGGAGTCGATCCGAACATAATCAATACGATTGTAGGATCGACGTCCATGGCAGGGCTTCGTTTCGTCACTGACAGCTCGAATATGGCACTCAATTTCATGCCCTGGGGTATATTCCTGATTTTCAACACATTTGTGAAACTGAGAGGTTTCCACAGGTGGGAAACGACCCCCGTCATAGTACGCGAATATGTGCATACTCCCATCCTTCAGACCCCAGAAAATAAGCATACGAGGGTATCTGCGAGGACGAACGAGTGATCTCTCTCACTCTCACTCTTTCTTTTTTGGTCTCACAAATCACCGCTATTTTTTTCGTCGACACGGTAAAGAGCGGATCTATCATGCAACACTCTCCTGGAGGTACAGATAAATTTAGTAGGTACAGAGCGAGTACGCGTGAGGTCCTGAAGGTGTTAGAGGCGCTGCATCATTTGCGCGGAGAGACTTGGAAGGCAAGGGCCTACGGTCGAGGAGCGGACATCGTCGTTTCAGAAATCCGTATGCCGAATCTAGACCGTCCGAAAGAAGCAGCCGGAGTAGGCGCGTCTATCGCTCGGGTCATCGTGGCCACGTTGGCATTTCTGGAAGCACGGCCTCAGAATACAAACATCGGATCGAACGGAGACACGGCGGGTCCGGATGTGGCCGTGTCCGTGGGTTTGATAAGCGTGAAAGACGCGGATTCGGTACGCGCCTATCGTGCGTTTTCGGAGGTATTGGGCGTGGGCGACAAGAAAGCTCAAGAGTTGGTGCGCGCGGGCTACACTAGCGTGGCACACGTGCGAAAAGACAGGGAGCGCCTTGATTTCGATCGTCCGTCGATAACCGAGGTAGGGCTCCGTTATTACGACGAGTTGCGTACTCGTATTCCGTACAAATTGGCTGCGGATATAGCGCGACGCGTGGAGCGCGCGATAGGTTCGAGTCGCGTCGCCGAACCAGTACCCGATCCTGACAGAGACAGAGACAGAGACAGAGAAAGATACGATGACCTGAAAATAGCTATTCCGCTAGGATCTCTGCGTCGTATCAAGAATCGAAGTGGGAGGAATAAGAGTAAAAATACGAATCCGGACGTGTTCGCGAACGCGAAAGCCGAAGCGAGCAGCGTCGGCGACGTCGACCTCTTGGTGCTCGTCCCGTCGGAAGAAGAATTTCGGGCGCTGGCTAGACGATTGCCGCGCGCTTTCAAGGATGATTTTCTGACGTCCCTTGGCGGAGGAAGCCGGCGCTATTCTTTCGTGATGCGCCACGCTACTAGTACTACTACTTCTACTTCTTCTTCGACGTCTTATTTGGTAGCGCGCGTCGACGTGTTTCGAGCAAAAGACCGAACGGAATGGGCTTCGTTCTTATTGCACGGAACGGGAAGCGCGGCGTTCAACGAAAGGTTGAGAGCGCACGCCAAACGCAGAGGTTTCCGTCTGAACGAATATGGCCTTTTCCCTCTGAAAAAAGATAGTAGTAGTAGTCCCCGTATTATATTAGAAGACGAGCGCGACGTATTCGCACGTCTGGGTATATCTTACGTGACTCCTGGAGATCGAGAATAATAGGACAACGAAAATGAACGGACACGATGAGTAGGAGAAGTAAGACAAAGACAAAGACAAAGACAACGAGATGACGGGACCATCAACGTTATATAATATATACACTCCACTTCATCAATGGAGTCTTCCATCAGCTGGGACTAAATTAGGACACGGGACTGTCGAACAGGAGTCCTTGTAGCTCGCTCACCGCATCGAATGTCACCCTGTCGTGGTCAATGGGTATGCCCTCCTTCGTCAATCCTGTGCATAGAGCGCGGACCACCTCTTTCTGCTCTCCCACGTTCGGAAGGTCGTCCGCGTCCTGCACCTCCATGTTGCGTAAGTCGAACGTGACGCGCTCCAAACGCAGCTTCAGGGTCCTGACGACTTGCCTCAGCCAATGCTCTCCCATGTCTAATGTAGTCATCATACGCCTGACGTTCCTGATGGCGTCGACTAGACAGTCCTCGAATGCCATCCCTTCTCTTTCTTCGTTTTGCTCTCCGGTGTAGTAGGCCACGCCCGACCCGGTACGGGTCACGTGGTGCTGCTCAAGAGTCTGTTCGTAAGTCTGGATAGACAGCGTGACCACCACTTCTCTATTCGTGGTGGTGGTGGTGGTCGAAGCGCGCGTGCAGAACCGTACATCGGAAAAACTGGATGGCTCTTGCACAGCGAACCATATGCTCAGGCACTCTCGCACTCTCGCACTTCTTCGCGAATGCTTGGATGGTCGGCTCTTCCCCGAATGGCTCGGAAGATGGAGCCCGCTTCCCGAGCTCTGAGTTCGGTCGTCATCGAAACCATGTTTGATTATTTTATCTTTTGTTGTTGTCTCATCGGTCGCGCACCTGCATCAGGAGTTGGCCCAGGACGTTCCGACCTTGGCCGTTCTTTTTCGTGCCCCAGAAAGAATCTGGAAACCGGGGTAAGCGCTCGACGAGTGTGGCGTCTCCCGTAGCTTGTAACTTGGCCCACAGCGCCGGGTTCATTTTATCGTCGAACTTTTTGAGGAGGGCGTCACGCATCACGGCCACGCGCCGACCGTTCCAAACTCCGTCTCCTTCCCAATCTCGCACTTCTTCGTCGGTCATCTCGATACCCCTCTTGCCGCCCCTCACTTTGGCCTGTCTGGGCGCCACACCTTCTCCCGCGAAGTTTTCTCGGATGAGGCGTGTGGCGTTCGGACGTCCGACGTATTTTTGCGCTTGGAAATAGGCCTCTGTAGTGTGGAACGACATCACGTCATCTCTATCCTTACAGCCTGCGTCGATGACGCACGGGTAAAAATTAGACAGGAAGCCGAACTCGGGGTGTCCACTGTGAAAGATGACAACGCGTTTTTCTGCGTCTGCATCCACGTCCAGGTCCGCTTTGCCTTGGTCGATGGTTCCCATTACAGTCGATTTCAAGAAGGTGTTGGACGCCCCGTTCCACCTTTTTTTATATTCAAAACTACAAGAATATGGAGACGAGATGAAGTTCGTGGATGTTTAGACGTAAAAAGGTGTTAGGGTTTAGTA
>Ga0306901_1000847_pt1 | contig 11254 bp, 8 predicted proteins | sample AntRauMFilla3767_FD_190431 | JGI IMG/M metagenome (GOLD analysis project Ga0306901, IMG submission 190431) | Saline lake microbial communities from Rauer Islands, Antarctica - Metagenome Filla 3 #767 (v2) (version 2) | ecosystem: Environmental > Aquatic > Non-marine Saline and Alkaline > Saline ... | reverse complement strand
GTTTGATAATGAGATTTCGGATTTTGAACTTAATAAATTTGCTGACGCTCGTCAAGACCAGCAAGTAATAGAGGTGAATATTCGTACCAACCCAAACCATTTACTAGAGATAGTCAGCGACGTACTAAAAGAATTATGAATAAAATACCAGGTGGAATCTACGGAGTCATAGTGGGGGACATGCTGGGGGTGCCGGTTGAGTTTTCTTCTCGTGAAGAAAGAAAAGCAGACCCCGTAGTAGGTCCCAGAGATGGCGGTCCACATGAACAACCATTAGGAGCGTGGAGCGATGACTCATCACTCACTCTGGCTTTGGCAGACACTCTGAGCACCGGGTACAGTCTAGAGTCGATATCACGGACTTTCATTGCCTGGTGGGTGGAAAAGAAGTACACGAGTCACGACTGGGTCTATGACATCGGCACCCAGACACGAATGTCACTCAACATACTTTTAAAAATATTAGAATCTGAAGACTACGAAGCATTGGAACTTCTTCATCTAGAAACAGACGCTAGTACAAATGGTAACGGCTCGCTAATGCGTATTCTTCCGCTGTATTTTTATCTGCAAGACAAAGTGATTGAGGATAATTTTGAAGTCATTTGGCAAGTGTCCGCCTTGACTCACCAACACATCAGGGCTGCTCTGGCCTGCTTGCTGTATCTCGTACTGCTCGACGAGCTCAATCAGCCCGGCGCCACACCAGCGTCAGCGTATGTTGCGATGAAAAACAGAATGCAAACTTTTTTTGATAACAATGAAGAAGCACAGTCTGAGGCTGATCATTTCTCCAGACTGCTAGACGACGATATAAGCCTGCTGCCAGAGCATAGTATCCGTTCTGGGGGATACGTCATAGAAACAATCGAGGCAGCAGTCTGGTGTCTATTGAACACAGATTCATACCAAACTGCGGTTTTGCGAGCAATAAATCTCGGTCACGACACAGACACAACTGGCGCTGTGACAGGAGGGTTGGCCGGTTTCTACTACGGTTTTGCAGCTATTCCCAAAGACTGGGTTGCTGTGCTTCCTAAGAAGGATGAGGTGAACGCAATCTGTAATCAGCTAATTAGTACGACCGATTAAAAGTCAGTTGAACCATACAGTTCAATTACGTGGGAAGTTGGTATTTTCTTAAACGCTTCTGTGGCGGGTAGCTTTCCGTCGATGAGTGCTTGGTATTGAGTATCCATGACCAAGTGTGGAGTACGAGCGCTCAGTTCGAGCAAAAAACTACGCAGAGTCTTTGTCGAGTAGAAAGGTTCGCCAATGCTCACGTACTGACCACTCCTCGTCGAGATAGTCATACTGACTTCACCAAAAGCCAAAAAAGTATTCAATCTTTCTCGACGGACCTCAGACACTTCACTCAAAAGAAGTTGGTTTGGTGAAAATTTTGGAAATGCCGAGCGAGATATGACCTTGGTATTTGTCAGAGTGAGATAGCACCCCAGTTTACCCATGATAAATAAAGCAATAAATCCAACAGTGAAGCCTCCCGTCAATCCATAAGGTGAAAAGGGGCCGTGAAGCATGAGTTTCATCACTACCAGAGCCAGCACAAAGAACACAGCTGAGACGATTATCATGTAGTTTGAGTCGTAGTGTCTGGTGGGCCTATTTGTTTGCATCTAGACATCATACGCCTGTGCGACCCGGGGTCAAATACACGTTTTGTGTGGTAGTTTAAATAGATATGGAACCACATGAGGTCGCCAGCAAGGTGTCAGAAATGGAAAAGGACATTGAGTCCTTAGTGGCTATGGTGAGTGAACTCTACGAAAAGACGCATCGGGTTGAGCGAGTCTTGATAGATGAGGGAACAGTCGAAGTGCAGACTCCCGAGATAGACGAACATGGCCCAGAGGGACTGTATGAGGAGAGTAAAGCCTTCGCACAAGACTCTGGTCGCTGTTCTGTCACATCTACAAAAACACTTCAAAATCACTTACCAGCGAGCTTTTTCACTATTAGACGCGCTCAAGGCCTCCATCTAGTGCCTACTCACCACCAATTCATTTGAAGAAGCGGTACTAAAAGCGATAAATCAGGTAGCGACACCACCGGCGCCGTTACGGGCGGCCTAGCCGGTTTGTACTACAGTGTAGACAGTGCACCAGCACAATGGCTAGAAAAGCTGGCAAATAAGCAGGAAGTACAACGTATCTGTGATAAATTACTTGTAAAGTACCCGCAACGATAATTCTAAAACACAATGGCAATCAGACTTGAATTCATAAATCTTATAATCCCGATTCAAAAGATCAAGGAGAAGTATCCAGGCGGATGGGATCAGTGCTTAAAAGACCATGAGTCGGCTCTAGGAGGGAGAGTGTGGCATGACGATCACTTGTTCCGAGATGGCGCCATGAGCCCACATGACATGGGGATTTTGATAGATCGTTGGTCAGCTATGGGATTTGATGTTGCTGTAGGGCGTGACGGTGAAAAGACGTGGAGTGATGACATGTGCGTCTGTGAAGCTTTGGCTGGCGGTCCAACAGCACCGTGCGACTGGATAGTATTTGATCCTAATAACGGGTCTGTATACCTAAAAGGAACTGAACATGGTGAAATAGTAGTCCCTAAGCGCTAGGGATTTTATACCGGCTCTGTTTTTTCGGTGAGCTGCACACCTACGGAAGTCTCCATAGGTAAAGAGTTTTCTTGTTTTAAACAGCTCCTCGACAAAATTGGAGAATACTATTTAAAGTGCTAATATTTTAGTAATCATGTCTAAAATAGCCCAAGTAGACGAACAATATAATCAGATAAACGAAACATTCTCATACGGAATTATTTATGTTTATTCCATCCCTGACAAGTCACACATCGGCCGCCTTAAAATCGGCAGTACTACAATCAATTCAGTTAGTCCGACCCAAGACGAAATAGATGCTGCGGCACATTATCGTGTACGCCAACAAACTAAAACTGCAGACGTAAAGTACGAACTCAAACACGCCGAACTCGCTGTGACAGACAAGGGAGACTTTTTGTCAGACAACGATGTACATAATGTCTTAATTCGTTCTGGCTTCAAACGTAAACCAGAAAGTACACGTAATACTAGATCTGAGTGGTTTGAAGTAGACTTAGCAAAAGCTAAGAGTGCGATAGAGGCAGCAAAAGCTGGTCGACAAGCTCTCACTACTGAAGAAATAAACACTACACTGGTTAAGGAATTTCCATTCCGCCCCAACCAGATGGCTGCCATTGAAGCAACTAACAAAGCAATCAAAAAGAATCGTCAGTTTTTCCTCTGGAATGCCAAAATGCGCTTTGGTAAGACATCCGCAGCCCTCCAAGTCGCCAAAGAGAACAAGATGAATCGTGTGCTCATCATTACACACCGGCCAAGTGTTGGTGCTGATTGGCATGACGACTTCAATCAGGTACTAGCAGGTGCGAACTATCAATACTCATCCAAAACACAGGGCGAAGATATAAAAAAGCTCTGTGCTGGTAAAAAGTCCTTTATCTACTTTGCTTCACTCCAAGATGTACGCTTGTCCAAGCGAGTTGTCCAAGACACATCTGCTAAATCAGACGCTCAGGGCTTTGATAAAAACGACGAGATATTTGACACTACCTGGGACATGCTCATTGTCGACGAAGCTCATGAAGGTACCCAGAGTAATCTGGGCGACACAACATTAGCCAACATCCCAGCTAAGTTCACTCTTCAGCTGTCTGGTACACCTTTTAATATTTTGCACAAGCACGAAGAAGAGGACGTCTACACGTGGGACTACGTGATGGAACAAGCAGCCAAGCAGAGCTGGGATGATGAAAACCCTGGTGTACCCAATCCGTACGCCGAACTGCCAGCTCTGAGTATATTTACCTACGACATTGGTACTTTTGAAAACCAAATAGGGAATTTTGGTAATACTTTTTACGATTCGCTTGACGGTGCGTTTAAATTCCACGAGTTTTTCCGCGTGCATAAGGACGCAGAAGGGAAGGACACTGCCAGCTTTGTCCATGAATCTATGGTCAAGAAATACCTCGACCTACTGGTAAATGACGGGCTCCCAACCAAGTTTCCTTATGCAACTGAAGAATACCGCGGCCACAACAAACACTCTCTTTGGTTGTTACCAAATCGAGTCAAGGGAGTCGAGGCACTAGAAAAACTACTACAAGCGCACCCCGTGTTTGGCAAATTTGGTATCGTCAACATTTCTGGCAATAATCAAGACGACCCCGATGATAAAGATGCCAAAAGCAAAGTAACCACCGCCATTAAAAACCACGACTACACTATTACACTTACTGGCCAAAGACTGACCACCGGTGCGTCAATAAAGGAGTGGACAGCTGTATGTATGATGTCTGATACCACCTCGGCGTCTATGTACCTGCAAACTGCCTTTCGTTGCCAGACCCCAGCTAAAATAGACGGTAAGCTAAAGACCCAAGGCTACGTCTTTGACTTTGCACCTGACCGAACCTTGCGTCTAGTAGCAGAAGCTATCGAGCTCAACCACAAGCCTGGCAAATCCAACTCAATAGAGCAAAAGGAAGCTATGGAGCAGTTCCTTAATTTTTGCCCCATCCTGGCAGCCTCTGGTGGATCGATGAAACTATACGACGTCAGTAGTATGCTACAGCAGCTCAAGCGAGCTATCGCCGAGCGTGTGTATCGTAGCGGTTTTGAAGATCCTAAACTATACAATGACGAGCTACTCCAGCTAACTGAAGTCGACATCAAACGATTCAACGACCTCAAGGCACTCGTTGGAGCATCCAACACCAAAACCACTAATGAAATAGAAGTAAACAATCAAGGCCTCGATGGATCTTTACTCAAAGCTGCCGAGGAAGCTGAAAAGAAGCAAAAGCAAGGTCAAGAAATGACACCGGAGCAGAAAGAGCTTCTTAAGAAACACCAAGAAGCCCGCAAACAAAAGCAAACCGCCATCACTATTTTACGTGCAGTGAGTATTCGTATGCCGATGCTCGTCTACGGCGCCAATGTATCTGTCCGAGAGGACATCACACTACTGAAATTCATCGAGCTGGTTGACGACGAATCATGGGAAGAATTCATGCCTGCAGGCTTGACCAAGGTGCAATTCAAAGAATTCACCAAATATTATGACGAAGATGTGTTCAAAAGCGTCGCACACAGCATCCGTGCCAAGGCGTTTGATTGTGACGAGCTACTACCGACCGAGCGGGTGGAAGCTATCGCTGATATTTTTAGCACCTTTAAAAATCCTGACAAAGAGACAGTCCTGACACCTTGGAGTGTGGTCAACCTACATCTCACCAAAGCTTTTGGTGGGCACAATTTTAGCAGTGGAGCCAAAGACAAAGCCGGCAAACCAATCTGGACTAGCAAAGACGTCGACACTAGTGTTTGGGAGCAGGCAGACACCAAGATTCTCGAAATCAACGCCAAGTCAGGTATGTACCCGCTACTGGCGGCCTATAATGTGTATTCACGACAGCTGATAAAGCAAGGGAAGAGGTCAGAAGAAGACATCCATAAACAGCTGTGGCAACAAGTGCTTGAAAACAACATTTACGTGCTATGCAAAAGCCCGATGGCTAAGAGTATTACGCAGCGGACCTTGGCGGGGTACAATCAAGCAACCAAGACCAACATCGTCTACATCGAAGATCTAGTAGCCAAACTTCAGCAGAAAGATACGTACAAAGGCCACAACGTACAAGCCGAATTACTCAAAAAGTTTAAGCTAGAACCCACTATGAAATTCACCGCCGTTGTAGGAAACCCGCCGTATCAGATAACTACTGATACCAACTTTGCGACCCCGGTATATCATTTGTTTTTTGAAGCGGCCAAAAACCTCGAGCCAGACTACGTCAGTTTGATTCACCCAGCTCGCTTCCTGTTCAACGCCGGCGCCACACCCAAAGATTGGAACAAGCAAATGCTCAATGACAAACACCTGAGTCTACCGCTATACGAACCCAGCTCACAAAAGATTTTCTCTGGTGTAGATATTAAAGGTGGAGTTTGTATAACTCTGTGGGACAAGAATAATGCTAGCGGTGGACTAGGTGGAATTTTTGTAGCGTACCCTGAACTAGCTTCAGCGCTTAATAAAGTTGATTCAGGCGGATTCGATAGCTTAATATATGCACAAACAAAGACCAAAAAACCGATCGACCCAAAATTCCCAACAGAAATAAGAATACGACCTAATTATTTCCATAAATTCCCAAAAATATTTACAGAACAAAGAACTAACAAATCTGATATAAAGGTAATCGGTTTAGAAAAAGGAAATAGAAGAACTGAGCGTTTTGTTGCAGTAGATAATGTTACTGATGAAAACTTGAAAAAGTGGAAGTTACTTATTCCAAAATCCAATGGGAGTGGTTCTTTTGGTGAAATTCTGAGTACACCATTAGTAGCTGAACCTTTTACAGGCTGTACTGGAACATTTATACAAATAGGCTCTTTTGCTAGTGAACCAGAAGCAAATGCTTGCCTGAAATATATTAAAACCAAGTTTTCACGTGCCATGTTAGGGACACTCAAAGTGACTCAAGACAATCCAAAGAGCACTTGGAAAAACGTCCCACTACAAAACTTCACCAAAAAGTCTGACATTGACTGGTCGCAATCAATTGCTGATATTGACCAACAGTTATATAAAAAATATAAACTTGATGCGACTGAGATCGAATTCATCGAACGTAATGTCAAACCGATGACCTAGGCTATGGTTGTGACGGCTACCAGTAGCATTGATATCAAGGAAAGCGTCTTGCGCCGGTCTGGTGACTTGTTGGATATTCTGCTGCTCGATCGCACTACCCAGAAAAACATCATCTGGGCGACCGACTCGTATGCCAGCCGTGGTCAAACCTTTGCACCCGGCCAACCCATCCAGCCAGACTTGGTTACGGGTATATACGGTAACCTGATCCAACCACGCGCTGCCAAGAGTCTCGAGGAACAACGCCACCGCACCAAAGAAAAAGCTGAGGTGTTTACACCACTCAAAATCGTCGACCAAATGAACAAGGCCGTCGAAAGCGGCCCTGTCACCAAAGACAATTGGCAAGCGTATGTGAGCGAACTCAAACTGGAAATCACCTGTGGCGAAGCGCCGTTTATAGTCAGTCGCTACAACCCAACCGCTCACGGTATTCTGATCAAAATCGACAGTCGAGTAGGATTTCTAGATAAAAAATTAAAAGTAGTCTCAAAATACTGTAATACCAAAAAAGATTGGTTACATTGGGCCAAACAGGCATTTAAGGCCAGCTATGGCTACGAATGGCAAGGCGACAACGCGCTATTGGCACGAGAAAACCTTTTGTACACAATGATTGACTATTATGAAGCTAAATTTGGTGCCCAGCCAACGCTTAAAATAAAACAAGAATTTGCAGAAATTATCAGTTGGAATATCTTCCAAATGGATGGCCTGCGATATGTTGTCCCAATGACTTGTTTTCATGAATATGAATTAGATCCGCAACCCGAACTCTTTGCAGAGCAAACTGAATCAGAACCGACTAAAACCAAAGAATTTGAATGCGAAGGATGTAAATACAATCGACCACATAAGCACAATGGAATCTACTCAAAAGTAATGGACTGGGAAGAAAAAAAAGTTATAAAGTTTGTAGACCTTGTTAGTTAAAGATAATATTTATGGAAGCATCAAAGAAAAACATCACCGACATTTTCAACCGCGCATCTAAACTTCAGGTGCCATATTTTCAGCGTTCGTATGTCTGGGAAGAAGCGCAGTGGGACCGATTCTTGGAAGATATGCTTTTTGCTGGAAAGACAAACGAGCACTATTTTATGGGTGCTGTCATACTAAAACAGCAAGAATCTCAGATTGGCGATGGTGCTGCTTTTAGTGTGATTGATGGGCAGCAAAGACTCACCACTTTTATGCTCTTCTTTAAGGCTCTATATGAAGTAAATGGTGATACAGAGATGTTTACCAACATCTTTACTACCTTTAGTGGAGCACTCCTGATGGAGCATAATCACTTTGATCGACCTGTTTTTGACAAGATACTTCACAATAAGGTTGATCAGGTGACCGACGGTGAAAAACAAGGCAATATCTACCGGTGTTATGACTTCTTCAGACGTGAGATTAAGTCAGGGACTATCGACCCCAATCGATTGTTCTCAAACATTATGTTTGTAGGGATTTCGCTCCAACAAGGAGAAGATGAGCAGCAGATCTTCGATACCATCAACTCTCTAGGGGTGCGCCTCACAACTGCAGAGTTGTTAAAGAACTATTTGTTTAATCGTGACTATAGCGCCTACGAGCAGTACTGGCTCAACACCTTTGAGGCTGATCAAGAATTGCGAGACTATTGGGACATGGACGTTACATCTGGGCGTGTCGTACGTAGTAGTATCGACCTCTTTTTGCAAGCATATTTATTTATCAAGATTCAAGACCCTAAGCTGGGTGTAACTAGTGATGATAAAGAACGCTTTTATAAACTTGAGTCAATCTTTAGCTCGTACAAGGAATTTGTTGAAAAGTATTTTACAGACAAAGGTCAATTGATTGCCGAGCTTAAGGAATTCGCCGCAGTGTACCGACAAGCTATCAATCCTCAATCTACTAAACAGTATTTAGAGCCAGGTGATCGTACTGCACGGCTTAACATCATTATGTTTGGCCTGGATATGACTACTATCATTCCGTACGTGCTATATGTAACCAAGGAACAAACTGATGTCGATGAACGAAACCGACTGTTCACGTTCCTGGAGGCATACATTATGAGGAGAATTGTCACTAGAGGAACAACCAAAAACTACAACAATCTCTTCCGTAGCTTGATTGGAAATCAAATCACGACTGAAGAAGCACTCAAGGAATACATTGCAGCACGCCAAGATGCTAACCTTCGTATACCTGACGACAGTAAGGTTGTGTCAGCCTTCACAACAGAAAATCTGAGTAATAAGCAAGCTAAGGGAGTGTTGTACATGATTGAAAGTGCTATTCGAAACAGCCGACATTCTACTAGGCTACTTAATTTTGATGACTACAGCTTGGAACATGTGATGCCGAAAAAATGGCGCAATAATTGGGATGGCGAACATCTGTCACAAGAGCAAGGTTGGCAACGTGACGACCTTCTACTCACACTAGGTAACTTAACTTTAATTACCAGTGCTCTAAACTCAGCACTCCGTGACTCTGATTGGGATAAGAAACGCAAAGGAACTCCTGGTACTCACGGACTCAATATGTTTGCTCAAGGTATCGAAACTTTTTCTCTGTATTTAGAGCGTGACGAGTGGGATGAGGAAGTGATTAAAGAGCGAGCGGATATGTTGATCGAACAAGCGCTGAATGTGTGGGATGTGCCTGAAGAGTTGCAAAAAAGACGACCGGTAACCTTGGAAGGTTCTGTCGAGGTCTTTTGTACCGGATCAGGTGCAGATGCGAATGGAATGTACAACGGTGACTCACTAACAGTACTAAAAGGGTCGTTTGCCGTACTAGAGCCAAGACCTTCTTTTGAAAAGCATTCTTACTTTGCTTTGAGAAAAGAACTGATAGATACAAAGGTGCTTGAAGAAGCTGATGGATTTTATGTCTTTATTTCAGATTATACTTTCTCTAGTCCAAGTGCAGCAGCTGCTATTGTTGTTGGTGGAGCTGTAGACGGACCATCAAAGTGGAAAGATATTCATGGAAACAAGGTGGGGCAGTTGTCTTCAGGAACAACCAAAGAAGCTATAAAAAATTCAATTGAACCCAGCCAGTATCACGATTTTTTTGCTCAGATTGCAAGCGACTTGGAGCAGAATTATAAATCGCAACTAGGAGACATCAGTACATCAAATCATAAAACAAAGAACTATCTCCAACTTCGATATCCCGGGTTTGGCTACAACCATTTTGAACTTCGCTATCTTAGGCGAGGACCAGAAGGGCCATCATTTGAAATCGCACTCCATCGAGAGCGGCAAGAGTACGACGGAAAGCTGAAAGCCACATTTGCAGATGAGCTACCAAAGCTATCGGAGCAGCTTGGTGAATCTGTTCTCTGTGAACCTTGGGGCAAGAAGTGGGAGCGACTATATTACCTTAGTCTGGTACCTCCGGGGGGTCTGACTGATTCGGTTGCCAGCGACATGTCAAAACGCATGGCTGAATTTATATCAGCCATTGAACCCTACTTTGCAGATTTACTCGAAAAATAATGGAACTACTAATAAAGGCTGAGAACATCAGCGGTAACCCAAGGGAGGATAATGCCAATAAGAAGAAGCTTTTCTCAGAAGAGCGACGACCAAAGACTGCTGCTGAACATAGAGAACAGTGGGGTTTTATTGAAGACGATGCGATACGTGAAAATATCTCATACCAAATGCAGTATTTGGAGTGTCAGGTGTACTTGTACAATGATTATCAGATGTATCTCACTCTGGAATCACTTCACTTTAAAAACATCATGACTACACTCAGTGGAGTGGTCGAGTGTGCTTTATATGCGCTGATTGAACAAGGTGCAGAAAAAGGAAACTACGTATTCAACGAGCGCACACCGTTTATTCGTCTGATTGATGATGCGTATGATATGCGGGTTATTGACAAAGACCTCAAAGACTACTTCCATGCCTTACGGAAAATGCGTAACTTCGTGCATATAAGTAGCTTAGATTTTCGTGAATACGAAGCTTACGATATTGAAGAAACGAATCGCTATATTGAAGCCATGAATCGTTTTATTGATAGCCAAACAACCCAATCTGTGCTATAGTATATATGTAGTCGGGAACGGCTATGATGATGTGTCTCTCGGTTTTGCCGAGTAGGTAACCTGGGAAATCTGCAGGAAACCACAAGTCACACATGACTAACCAAAAAAGACGGTTGGGAGATTTCATTCAGTTTTACGACTGGATCAAATCTCTTAGCCGTTTTTTGTTTGCTCGTAAAATTGTCCTTAATACACTAATAATAAAATAGATATGATCAACAAAAACATGTACACCCACAAAATTCAAAAGGCAGTCGAGTTTGCCATCTCGGTTCACCAAGAGCCAGTGAAGCAAGTACGAAAAGGAAAAGACGTGCCTTATATTACCCACCCACTTACCGTCGGACTCATTCTTTCGCTGGCTGGCGCTAGTGAAGATGTAGTGATTGCTGGAATCTTGCACGACACTATTGAAGACTGTGAGCCGTATGGTTCGGTTACTAGAGAGACCATTGCTGGCATGTTTGGAGAAGCAGTAGCTGGTCTCGTAGATAGCGTG
>Ga0306901_1000842_pt1 | contig 11324 bp, 11 predicted proteins | sample AntRauMFilla3767_FD_190431 | JGI IMG/M metagenome (GOLD analysis project Ga0306901, IMG submission 190431) | Saline lake microbial communities from Rauer Islands, Antarctica - Metagenome Filla 3 #767 (v2) (version 2) | ecosystem: Environmental > Aquatic > Non-marine Saline and Alkaline > Saline ... | reverse complement strand
CTTCTTTTTCTTTTTCATCAATTAGAGGAGGAGCACTTGGTTCTTTATTTTCAAGTTTGTCTCCATTTTCATTTTCATTTTCATTTTCATTTTCATTTTCATTTTCATTTTCATTTTCATTTTCATTTTCATTTTCTTTATCATCTATTTTTTCAGGAATGGAAGAAAAAGAGTCTGATAATTTCAATTTCGGTTGATTATTACCTCCATGTAAATCATAAAATCCCTGAGGATATGTTTTTCTTAAAAATTTAAAGGTTGTTTTAAGATTTTTCTTAATTTGTTCATGATGAGTTTTAATAAACTCCTCCTTATTTTCATTGTATGTATCCAATAAATGATTATATAATGGACTAGTTGTTTTAAGTTTCAACAAATAATTGTAAGGTGCATCATTTTCTATCCAATTGCCAGTTTTTCTTAGAATTCGATGCATCTTGCTCAAAACATTTAGTCGTCGAATTGCCAAAAAAGGTTTAAATAGATCTTTAAATGGTATTTTTTCTTTTTCTTTTTCTTTTTCTTGTTCTATCTCTTCATCTTCATTGTTTCCTTTTCCTTTTTGGTTTCCACCTTCTGTTTCAAACATATCATCCGAATGAAGAGAAGAATTTAAATCATGATCAACTGCTCCTTCCATGCATATTTTTTCCAAATCAGAAACAAATACCCTTTCTTTTAAGTTAAATCCTTGGTTATTAATATACAAATTAAATAAAGTATCAGTATTTACAATTTTTTCCAGGTTTTTGGAAATAAGAGTGTTGTAAACAAATACATTTAATGGCCATCCCACACGAGGAATGAATTTAAGACCTGCTTGTCCACACTTACGTGTTGCTCGACCAATAACCTGTTTAGTACTAGACTTAAATTCTTGGGGTTCAAATATATGAACATATTTAACATCGTATAAATCAATTCCTTCCTTAAAATCTTTATCTACTAAAAGTATTTGAACATTTTCTCCATGAATATTATTAGGTCGTTCATTAAACGCATTTTTTATTTGATTGCGAAGTGTTTCTGACATAGGATTTTTAGTGAACATTGCACCTTTAGTCAAAATACCAAATCCGTTGGTTCCTTGAAAATCATTGAGACGATCATTATCTCTCATAAACCAATCTTTTCCTTTTCCAAAAATTAAATGTCTTTTTGACGCAATCAAACCACTTGCTATTATACTTGTTCCGTATCCATAATTCAAATCCGAAAAAATAAAATGTTTGTATTTTTTCTTATGTTCTTTTAAATCTTTTTCATCTAAAGCTGCAATATTATCCAATAACATTTTGAGTTTTGGAGAAATAGTAGGTAAATCTTTTAAAAACTGTTCAGGATTCCATGTGGATTGTGTAAATTTGTACATTGGATCTAATTTACTAAAGTTATCAACTCGTCTTATACATAAGAGAGTACGAGGATCTTCAAGTTTAACATTGGCATATTTGTTATTAATATTTTCTTCTTGAATACCTACCTCTTTGGGGGGTAAAACTATAGAAGCATCTATTTCTTTTGTAGAATCTTTTGTAACAATAGCTTGTTTATCACTTACATCTTCTATACTAGATGCTTTATCTTGTAACATCATTTCTACTATTTTAGAGGGTTTCATGTCATATTTTTTGTTAATACATACAAACATCCTATAACCCAATGTTTTATCAACATCATATTTAGTATTAAGACTCATTCCCTTACGTTCATATTTGGCAATTTTACATTTATTTTTATCCATTTGAAAAGATATATTGGGACGAGTTATCCAATCATAAGGTAAAAGTATACATTCTGGTGGCCGTTTTTCATTATCTACTACTCCTTGTTGTTCATTAAGTTTTGGCAAAAACGAAATCCAAATATTATAAATATAACGACGTCCATTACATGTTATACCAATCATGTCTTCACTTAAACTTTTATAAATTCCATCTGATTTATCCAGAGAAGTAGGAAATACAACATCTTTGAGATAAGTTTCATCAAATAATTCCATTCCTGGTGATGATTTTTCAAAATCTGTAACAGTAAAAGCGGTGTATTTGGGATATCCGTCTTCAATAGTCTTTATAAATTGAATAATACTTTGACGGTCTTTGTATTGAATATCCTCCAAATTAGTAACCCATACCATGTCAACACCACCATCTTCTCTTAACATGTCTGTATTATTCAGAATATTAGAAAGATCATCATATTTGTCATATTGTGCAAGCGGGTTTACATATAATCGATCTCTATCAAATCCCTTCACACTAACCATAAACACACAACGGATGGAAAGAAGAACACAAAAAGTTTTAACATACATCTGTTGTGACAATGTATCTCCACTGCTAGTGTTGCCCATTTTGGTTAATAACATTTTGATGGCTTGAGGATTGATTTGTTCAAACGCTTTTTCTACATTTTCTCTGTTTCCTCTATTAAAATTAAAAAGAATAGTCCTAACTGCTTCATAAAAGATCTGCAAATCGTCAGCACCTTTTTTATTTTTCTTTTTAATATCATCTATATCATTGGCTTTCCAAAATTTGGATTTATATATCATCATGGATCTTGTTTTCTCGGATGCAAAGAAGGCACTCATAACACCTTTAAACCAATGTTCTGATGTGTTATTATAGTGAGGAATTATATCTAAGATAGCTTCACAATGCATCGGGTTATCCATTTGACTTTTCATGGTCTGTAGCATACGAACATAGTCCCCTTGATTTACATCCAAACGTGTTTTATCATCAAAATAATTTTTACGTTCAGGATCTAATGTTACTGGAGGATCTCCAAAATAGTTAGATATTTTTTTTTTGACCCAGTTGTATGTAAACATTAATTTCTTTTAGAGTAATGATTAAAATATGTCACATGATCTGGAAGGTGGTGGACTCATTGATTCACTGGGTTCAATTGGTCCAATGATAGGGAGACTCTTTTATAATACAGGAACATCTCCCGATGATAGTACTAAAATTGAAAACAAACCTGATAATGATGTACTTGGTGCTGACATTTCACCCAAACCAAATATAGAAACTGGGATTTCAAGTGCTAATGTGCAAGAACAACTAACCAAGAGTGGAATTGATGGCACTGAAAGTAAGGTTCAAATCATTCCTCCTTTTACAGACCGTCAAAATTGTGAAAATGATTCATGCTGTCCACCTCAAAACTCAAGGTTTAAGACAGCTAATGAATACAGGAAGTACATGATGAAAAAAGAAATCAATTGGACTTCTAAGGTTCTCTTTTTTTCTTTTCTTATTATGCTAGGTATTGTAGGGATATTGTCTTTTATTTTTTACAAAATGATTATGATTGTAATCACTTATGTAAAACAGTTGAACTTTTCATTCTTCCCGAGTGACACAAAAAAGAATAAAGAAATTAAAGAGAAAGCTGAAAACAAAAATGATTTTTATACTTACCAAAAAGGAATAAATAAAACAATTCAAAATTTCAACCACCATAACCGACAATTATGTAAATTTTTCAATAAAACCGATGCTCCAGGCATAATTAATCAAAAAATTTTAAATAGCAAACATGATAATTGGTGAATTAAAAGGATTTTTTCCGATTTCAAGAGTCAGTTTTTTGAAATAGATTTTGGATTGACTAAGTAAATGAACGATATTGAGGAAAATGACAATCTTGTGCATGAGACACTAAATATGTTAGAAGGGCAAAAACAGATGGATATGAATCCTTCTGTTTCAGGTTCTGCAGGTCCATCTCCAATGCAACCAATGCAAACTATGCAACCAATGCCACCTGCACATCAAATGCATCCATCACCAAACATGCAACCTGATTGGAATATGAACCCTGTGTATGCTCCTGATAGCATGTATGGAACACCATCAACTACTAGATATGATGAAGTTCCACAATGTAGATCAATTGTAAAATCTCGTCTTGGATCTATTCTGTGTATGTTTCTTGTAGTCTTGTTACCTTTGACTAAATGGATTCTAATGATTTTGCCAATGTTGGTAGGAAGACCTATTCTTTTTTCATTGGCTTTACTTTTTGTTGTAATGGTGATTTATTTGATATTTATGAAAGTATTTGATATGATTATTCCTTTCTGGCATTAAATTATTAAATCATTAAATCATTAAAACATAAAATGAACAATAAATTCATAAAGGCTCTGAATGTCTTTAAAGAAATGTTCGAACAAAGAGGTAAACAATGGGAGGTTAGAGAAAATCCTGACTTAGACACACACCTAACACTTGTTAAAAATAAAGATACTTTATTAATTTTCAATCTAGAGGGTAATTTGGATCCTAGAACTGTCTCAATCCCTCCTCTTATAAAACACATAATATTCTGTACCAAAAATAAGCTTAATAAACAAAAATTACACTTAACTGAATTATTGGAAGACAATTACGATGTAGAATATTTCACATTGGAAGAATTGCAATATAATGTAACCAAACATCGATTAGTTCCAAAACATGTGATTTTAAAACAGATAGAATCAGAACGCTTGTTACAAGCATTGGAAGTAGAAACACCTATGCAGTTTCCTTATATTTTGACTTCCGATCCAGTAATACGATTTCTGGGAGGTAAAAAAGGTCAAATTGTAGAAATAACAGGTGATTATGGATTAAAAACATACCGAACAATAGTTGGAGAAGAACTACTTTATGATGAAGATGAAGAGGAAGAAAAAGAAAAATAAAAAACGAAAGTATGATTTATTAGGAAGTTCCTAAACTAGAAACATGAGAACCTAATATTAAAGTATTATTTGCATCAACAACTATTTCCAAAGGTCCTGGATCACAAAAATAAGAAACAACTGTGCAATAATCTCCATTTATATACAAACCAGCATGTGTGCTATTTTTACTTGAAACAGTAGCATCCGTGATCCTACAAGCTTTTTCTTTTACTAATATTTCTACTCCATCTACTGGTGATCCATCAGTTGTATTTTTCAAAGTAATATTATGACTTGTATACAAGAAACTCTGTTTACCACTTAGAGAATTATCCCAACAAATATAATTAGAAATAGATGTATTTTCTTGTGAGACAAAAAAACCAAATCCTTTGTTCGCAAATGAAGTACAATTAATAAAACGTGTCCCACGTGTACTAGGAGACATTGAAGCAAATCCAGTGCCTATACACTCTGTGGCAGTACATCCACTCCATAAATTATTGCCTGTTTCTTTGAATCCAATACGTGTCTTAATAGCAGTACAATCTAAAACACGGTTGTGATTTGAATTTTGACCCAAGCGAAATCCATCTTGTACATCCCCAAATTTCATTTTCCCACTCTCTTGTATTCCTTCAGCTATACAGCCAACGATACTACAATGATTGGCTTCCAAAATTTGAAAGAAATTACCATATGTTCCTCTCATTGCTCGGCAGTTCTTAATGTTGATGTATGATGAGTTAGTGGAAATACGTACATTTGAATCTACCCTACGAACAGGGTTTATAGTGTTAATAAATTCAACAGAAGAATGTTTACAATTTAAGAAGTTTATACATGTTGACTTGTTCGCAGAATTTGTTAATATAGGTACCAAATCCTCATCAATAGTTGCTCCATTTCCAAGTATATGATTATTTTCTCCTTCACATAATATCATGTGACATGAATTAAATGTTGTATCTCCTTCATGTCCAATAAAATCTGAATGTCGTAAAAGTCTAGTACCCCCAACCATAATAACTGTACGATTTCCTTTTAACCATAATCCTCCTGTTTCTCCAAGTGATTTGTCTCTTGTTCCACCCAAAACAAAGGAACCTGCAGGTACATAAACAAGAGGAGATGCCTCTAATGCCATGTCAAATGCAACTGTGTCATCAGTAATTCCATCTCCTTTAGCACCATAATCCATGACACTTACCCCAGTGCTTTTCATGCCTTGAAACATTCGTAGTGCAAGGAGTGTGTAAGGTACTAATTTTGAATAATCAATCATGTGTTTGTTAGAATCAGTATCCTTATGAACACATTTTGGATATATTTGTTCCAATTGAGATCCAGAACACCCCATCTGTCCATTTGTATATTTGTGTACATCAATGGTATTTAAAAGATTCATAGCATCTTCGGGTGTAACTGTTTCTTGATGTTTCGTGTATCCGGCTTCATCAGGAGCCAATGATCCATATAATGTTCCAGCTGTACTAGGTTTATTACTAATTATACCTTGATCTTTTTGTTTAAAAACATTATTGCTAATAACTTCTTTGTCTGATATTACTAAACTATTATTCACATTAACACGTTGTCCATCAACTGTACCTCTTAATAAAATATCACCTTTTTTTGTTCCTTGATACATTTCATTTTCTTCTTCTGTGCATTCCAAAACAGCTGTGTCATAGTCTTGGATACTCATGACCTACTTTTTATTTCATTGATAAAATGAAATGAACAAAATAATGTTTTATTTATGATATGTTTATAATTGCATTAATATGCAAATAGGACACTTTTTTATATCATGCAATATTCGCGTCCATAATAAATCTTTTTCTGTTTGTTGAACAGATGGTGGATTTGGATACAACTTCTCTAAAAAAATAAAATCTTTTCATATTATTAAAAAAAAAATAAAGTAATGACATTTTAAATATAATTTACAACAAATCTAAAAGTTCTTGATTATTGAATAAAATGGCAATATCTTTTGGAATTAGAATTCCTTGACCTGTCGTCAAAATTTTTTCACGTTGATGTATTGGAATTTTTTCCAAAAGCAACTGTGTGCATGAACGATTTCCACACATTTCATGCATTATATTATAATTTCCACCATACAAAATATATCCTTGTTTTTCAAAGGAATATCCTTACACACGTAACAGAGATTTTAAACTAGTATTGTCTTATAAAATCATTCTTGTAGTGGCATGAAATAAAAAATTGATTTTACTTACATGATTAGGTGATAACTCTTAATCTATCTTATCTAATCTTTACTACACTCTACCCACATACATTACCATGTTCACTGTGAACGGAGTAAACAACAAGACTGCGGCTACTCGCCCTGCTTCTGTTAAGCCTCTTGCTATCCATGATGGTAGTCACTACTTTCCTGGATTTCAGACTGCGGTCGATGAACTCGGCCCAGGGTTCATCAAAAAGGTATTCATGTCTTTTCCGAGCACACTCTTGAACAAATTAAAGATTGCGTGTACTCCTCAGCAGTTGGATAATGTCTATATTATTCCGACTGCAGGGATGAAGTTCTTAAACATTTCGTCCACCATGGACGAGATGTTGGACGAGCTTCTCAAGATCTCAATCGTGTGCACTGACATGGACACGTCTTATATCAATATGTGTGTAAATGAGGCTATCCAGGAGTTCAAGAAGCTCTGTGTGTTCAAATTCTATACTCGCGCTACCAAGGACACTATTGATGCTCTTGCCGATCACGTAAGTGATTATGCCTTTGGCGGCGAGAAGTTGAGGAAAGCGCGCGCGCTCGACACCTGGAATGGTTATCCTTTGGGTTACTCGGTCAACTCCTATGTCTTTGACGAGACTACTTGTGATTACACTGTACAACAAACTATTGTTAATATGGTGATTCCTGAAGAAGATGAGAATAACTCTGCGCGCTTCAAGAAGTGCGCAATGCCTATCATGCAGGTGTCAGTGCATGGATCAACTTCGAAGATCGCTGAGATCCTTACCGAAGACCCTGAGCAAGGAAGTACCCAGTTCGGGGTCTATGGGCTCACATTCACCATGATGATGCCCAAGCTCATGATGAAGATCTTCGAGCTCGAGGGCAAGGACCCTAAGGTCTTTGAGAAGTTGTTGTAAGCGTGTATGCACATGCTCGTGCATGAGGTTCTAGTTAGTTGAGTTGCGATTCCCCCCCTTGCTTTGCGATTCCCCCTTGCGTTGCATATTATTAGTCTGTGATATTACTCTGCGTTGCGTTGTGAAGAAGTGAACAAAACCTAAAAACCAAAAAAAAAATACAAAAGTAGCAGTTCGTGTAGAAATATACGAACTGTTTCACTTTTTTCTAGCATAAACATTGGTACCAAATTTTGAATAAAACTCTATTTTTTATGAAATGTCAATAGAATTCATTGCACCGGGTGGTGTTAAAGAAAAAATGTTACAAACTAATGCACAAGGTGTCAAGAACACTAATTATTTTTTTGATATGATGAAGGATTTAGACACATCATATGAAAATTAACCAAGCATTTTAATCATATTACTCAATCTCCCCTTGGGTAACAATGGTTCTTTAGATGGAGGAGGAACCTTTTTACCTCCCATGATTTCAGTTACAATATCTACAAGTTTATCACTAATTTTCTTCCATGTATAATTTTCAATTATATTCTTACGAGCAGTATCACCATGTTTGGCCATCATTTCTGGAGATCTATAATAGTCCAAAATAGCATCAGCATAATCCTTGTAAGAAGTAATCAAAGTTTCACCACCTACTCCGTCAATTTCAGATCCATTATAAAGAGAAATAATAGGTTCCATCATAAGAGCAGTCACCCCATCTTCAAAAAACTCTTTAAATCCACCCAAGTCAGGAACAACTTGTGGAACTCCCAAACCAGCTTGATCAAAGTTACAAAGACCAAATCCTTCTCCATCACATGTGTTAATTCCTATATCACATGCATTATACATAATATTAACATCTTCATCTGTCAGAATACGAGGATTTTGAAGAATAATAACATGTTTTTTAACATTCTCTGCTGACATACCACATTTCACAAATTCACGTTCCAATATTTCAATTAGATCCCAAGACCCTTTAAGATCAGTCCCAATAAATAACTTGATAGGTTTGTTTGGGATTGCTTCTATAACACGAGCAAAAGCTTTCAAACAAACATCCCAACGTTTACGAGGCTGATTGCGGTTCAAGTTCAAGATAACAAAATCATCATTAGACATACCAAGTGCTTCCCTAGCTTTTTCTTTTGGAATTTTTACAATGTGATCGCTATTAAAACCATGTGGAAGATTAAACATTGGAATTGTACATCCTTGTGATTTAAATACATTCTCCCAGTATTTTGTAAACAAGATACATGCATCCGCATTTTCATTTATATATTTAACAAATGCCTTCTTTTGATTTAGATAAACTTGGTCTAAATAAGGCACAATCTTGAACGTTCTTTCATCTTTTGGAATTTTAAGAAGTTCTTCCATAACACGCATAATTACATTAGCATCATTAAAGATGATACACATGTCAGGCTTTGTTGTACGGACAAACTGAGTTACTTCTTTGATACCAAAACCATTAGTCTCTTTATTAACCTTAAATGCGTCATATATTTGAACATTTGAGGGTAGATCTACACGATGACTTGGGTTATTAAAAAAGTTTTGAAACCCATACATGATGAATTCAATATCTTTGCGCTTGGCAAACTCATGGATTAGTTCATAAGTGACCTTGGAATACCCATTAAATTGTTTGGGATGTGTTCCAAAAAACACTACCTTGTACATTTTATCTTAATCTTACGCTTTAAATTTAGTCTACAAGACGCACGTTACATTTTTGTTTGTGTAAGTAAAAAGCCATGATATATAATTTGCACGATCCTAATGATCTTGGTGTCATCTATCAGACAATCAAGACCATCAAAAAACCTTATCTTCTTTTTGTTCATGCCGATTGGTGTCCTCACTGTGTAAAAATACAGCCATCATGGGCTGCATTTATTGAAGAAAACATCAATCTTCCACATTCGGATAACAGTAGCTTGTTTGAGGGAATTGATGTAATAAGTATTACAGATGATGTTTTAAGAGTAATTAAAACCCAATTTGATAACAAAAGATTCACACAAGTACTCAATAAAACCGTTAAATCATACCCAACAGTGGCTTTTGTTTACAAAGATAAGAAAAATGAAGATGAAAAAACAACTCAAGTAGATGTCATGGCTGGACCAAAAACAAAAGAAACATTGACACTCTTTTTACAAAACGAAAGAGGTTCCCAATGATATAGTTTCATCACTAAATCCATGTTCACGTAAATATCGTCCTACTTTTTTTAATAGGTCAATATCTTCAGGAGAAAGAGATACATTATAGATATTAGAAAAACGTTGAATCATAGTCTTAGTTTTCATAAATTTGATATTTTCAACATCTTTCATAATAGATACAAATGCCATATACAACAATTGTTTGTAAAGATCCGGACTCACATCTATATTTGTATTTGTGAAAAAAAGAGTTTTTCCTCCTGACTCACAAATCATATTCCACAAACATATTTTACCATGTACATTAGGTACATTTTCGCTATTGAGTATCATTTATCTAGCTCAACATTAATCTACGAATCTCCATTTTGTAATCATGCTCTTATAGCATCTCCAAGGCGGTAAATCCATACCCGTATTTATAAACGAGGTTTTCATTCTGTCACACAACATGAACACACATTTCTTGAGGTCCTCAATTGACCCGATAAACACAGAAGGAATTTTTTCATATAATTCCTTGTAACTCTCTGAAGGTCGAGCAATTGCAAAGGACTCTTTAAAATTAAAATCAATAATATATATTTCATTATTTGGAATCATGATGTAGCTGAATTTATTCGGAAGAAAATAAGTAAACTTTTTAAGTTTAGAAGACAGTTGAACTTGTTCTGCAAAATAACCAAGACTCGTGATATAAGGAACCAATGCTTCATGTTCATATCCTTTTTTAATCAACTTTTTAATTTTTAGCATTTCATAAACAATTTCTTCACGAGTGTGTTTAGACATGTTTAATTTTTATACTAAACCTACACTAACCACTTTTATAAATCAAATTTTTCTTTCGGTTATTTTTAATATTAAAACTTAATCACATTTAAATGTGATTCATCAATGACATACTAAATGTTTTATCAGACTCGTAAAATCGGAAAAATCCAGCCACTACCTCAATAGTAGCTCCTAACCGGCACCGGGGTATAGACAGATCATCCACACCTACTCGTTTGATAACGAATAAATATATTTCTCGCTCCATGAATATCCACATTCATATACATGCGCATAACCTACATCATTCCTCTTACCACATGTTTTTGTTGTGCATGCTTCGCTTTGAATATACAAATTACGTAATTTCCTTTGACATTGAGCTTCAAGCTTCTTTTTAAAACCCATCATCCTTTTCGTTGATGAATACATCTTATCCTCTTCCAACATCTTCGAGGTGGTAATATTATATTTTCAAACTTATTTGTCAACATACATGCTGACTGATTATGCAAATTATCTACAACATCAGACACTTTCTTTTG
>Ga0306901_1000839_pt1 | contig 11333 bp, 11 predicted proteins | sample AntRauMFilla3767_FD_190431 | JGI IMG/M metagenome (GOLD analysis project Ga0306901, IMG submission 190431) | Saline lake microbial communities from Rauer Islands, Antarctica - Metagenome Filla 3 #767 (v2) (version 2) | ecosystem: Environmental > Aquatic > Non-marine Saline and Alkaline > Saline ... | reverse complement strand
TTCCAGTTGCTTGTCAAAAATTGAGGCATCATATGCCAGGCTCTCCTGAAAGATGCCCCTCGTTTTGTGGGGGTGGCGATTTAATTCATTGATAATGAACCCCGCAACGGCCGGCTGTTGCTCAAAACGCTCAATGGCGGCGTCGATAAAATGCTCCACCTTTTGAAAAAGCGGCGTTGAGTCTTCCAGCGTATTCATCAGACCGGTCATCAGCTTTTCGGATGATTCTTTAAAAACCTCCTCAAAGAGATTGTCTTTGGTATCAAAATAATAGTGTATCATCGCCTTGGTAACGCCAATGTTATCCGCGATAGCCTGCATCCGTGCTCCCGATATGCCTTCGCTAATAAACTCTTGCAGCGCAGCATGGCGTATTTCAGTTTTACGATCTGTTTTTTCTAAAGCCATTGATAGTTTAACTAAGTGATTAGTTGTTTGTTTGAATTAAACAAATACGCTGCCCAAATACAACTGCTAACTGGATGATTAATACTGATTTTCACTTCGTTATCAACCCTTTTTATTTAACCCACCGGACGGCGAACACAGCCGCCCGATGGGAGGAGTTGTTATTTCAATATTTTAAAATATGCCGCTTATACCAAAATGAGACTCACCTAATTAATTTTGCCTGTTTGAATAGCCTTTAATGCTATTTTACAACAAAGCTGAGCTGCTTTGTCTAAATTTTTGAATTTGGGATCGGCGGTAAGCCCCTGCTCATAGCGGTAATAAATCTGTTGGGCAATAACGGCTATTTTGAACAAGCCATACACGTAATAAAATGTAAGATGATCGACATTCCGGCCTGACTTTTGGGCGTATAATTGTGCTATTTCACGGCGGGTGGGGTTGCCGTCAAAAGTGGTAGGCGACGGAATACCCTGCTTAACCATTTTAGGGTCGCCGGCAACCGTCCAGTAACCCAGCGAGGTTCCCAGGTCCATCAGCGGATCACCCAGCGTGGACATCTCCCAGTCCAACACGGCCGTAATTGATTCCCAGGAATCGTCTTCAAAAACAAGGTTATTATATTTGTAGTCATTATGGATCAGGCAGTGACTGTATTCCTCGGGTTGGTGCTCCTGCATCCACTGCATCACTTGCTCGGCCAGCTCGGTTTCGCCGGTGGCGGCTTTTATAAACTGCTTGCCCCAATTGGTAACCTGCCGCTCCACGTATCCTTCGGGTTTTCCTAACTTTTCCAGCCCGGCCGATTTATAATCCAGCGCATGCAGCTCCACCATTGTATCCAGCCAGGCATCGGCAATGCGGGCATATTCGAGCGGGGTGATTTGTTTCTGCTTCGCCTCTTTATAATGCAGGATGATACCCTCAACCCGTTCCATAATATAAAAATCCGAGCCCAGCACATTCTCATCATCACAGAAAGCGAACATCTGCGGCACCTTGCCAAAACCCTTTTGGAGTGCGCTTTGTACCGTAAACTCACGATTCATATCGTGACCGCGCTTTACTGCACCCGCCGGCGGCTTCCGCAAAACGTAATCGTTGTCTTCTGTTTGGAGCAGATAGGTGAGGTTCGAATATCCCGCGGTAAACTGCCGGATATTCAGTTCAACATCAGCTGAGGTGATTAAATCCTGCCGATGCAGAAACCGTTTTAATGATGCCTTGTCTAATTCTTCTCCTTCACGAACCTTTTGAGGACTCATTACTTATTTGTCTTTAGGCGTTAGTCTGGAAAAATATATCCCTTAGCTAATATGATACCTTGGGGGCAACTTCATCCCCCTTTTTACGGAAAATTCACCGTGAACTTCAGTCACGTCTGGCGCAAGTTTGTAACCTGTGCTGGTAAAAGGTAAATGTTGACTGGTCCAAGTTACAAACTTGAACCAGTCAAGGAGGGATGCCTTCGGCAAAGTTCAGGATGACATAAATTACGGTTTACAATTTGCTTAACGAATGTAGGTTCAACCATCAGTGGTACCATTATACTTTTTAATACAATTCTTGCCAAGCTGATACATGTGTACTTCATCCGGGCCATCGGCAAGGCGCAGCGCACGCGCCGCCGCAAAATAATGCGGCAAGTAGGTATCCGGCCCCACGCCTTTGCCGCCCAGCATTTGCATGGCGCCGTCAATAACGTTTTGCGCCATAGAGGGCGCTACAATTTTAATCATTGCAATGAGGTCTTTGGCTTCTTTGTTGCCCAACCGGTCCATTTTATCAGCCGCCGAAAGCGTAAGCAGGCGCGCCTGCTCAATTTCGCATTTCGATTTAGCGATAGTCTGACGAACACTGGTCATATCTTTAAAATCCCTGCCAAAAGCCGCTCTATTTGCAGCCCGCTGAGCCATCAGTTCCAGTGCGTACTGCGCCATGCCCACCAGCCGCATGCAGTGGTGAATACGTCCCGGCCCCAGCCGACCCTGAGCAATTTCAAAGCCGCGCCCCTCACCCAAAATTAAATTTTCTTTAGGTACGCGTACATCATTAAGCTCAATTTCAGCATGCCCTTCGGGCGAATCATAATACCCAAAAACCGACAGCGGTCGTTTGATTGCAAGGCCCGGCGTATCCATGGGTACGATAACCATGCTTTGCTGTTTATGGCGGTGTGCATCCGGGTCGGTTTTTCCCATTACAATGGCAAATTCACAAAGCGGGTCCATCCCGCCGGACGCCCACCATTTGGTGCCGTTAATCACATATTCGTCACCATCGGCCACAATAGATGTTTCAATATTGGTGGCATCCGAGGAGGCCACATCGGGCTCGGTCATTAAAAACGCCGAGCGAATTTGGCCGTCCATCAACGGTTCCAGCCACTGTTCTTTTTGGGTCTCATTTCCATATTTGGCCAACACTTCCATGTTACCCGTATCGGGGGCGCTACAGTTGAAAATTTCGGTAATCCAGAGTTTTCGACCCATAATTTCGGCCAGCGGCGCGTATTCGAGATTGGTCAGACCGGGACTGAGATCGCCATATTCTTTCGGTAGAAAAAGGTTGAACAGCCCGGCTTCTTTGGCTTTGTCCTTGAGTAATTCCAGCCCGGGAAATCGTTTCCATTGGTTCTCGGAGTCGTGCTGAAAGGCCAGATATTCTTCTTCAATGGGATTGATATACTCCTCAACAAATGTGTTGAGTTTATCCTGCAGTGATTTAGATTGATCGGAGTATTCGAAATTCATTATCTTTTTTTAAGTATAGGCCAAAATTTTTTTAAAATAGAATAAAAGTGTTTCTGCTTTGTTCATTTTCTTTGAATGCCCAAAAAAAAACTAACTATGTCATCCTGAACCTGTCCGACGAAGCCTGAGCGTAGTCGGGCTTGATTCAGGATCTCGCAAAGCCAGTTAACACTGAATTGATCAATACCAGATCAACGCTTACGGGCACCACGAGATCCCGGATCGGGGTCCGGGATGACACAAACGGGGTTGATATATTGTCGGGCTATATTTGACACACCCTTAGTATATATGTTTATCAACATTTATGATGTTGATGACTTTTTTCATCCTGCAATTAAGTATCCGCCGTCGGCCGTATATACGCTGCCAGTCATATAGCTGCCTGCATCAGAGGCCAACAGGCACGCCAGTCCAACCATCTCATCCGGGTTGCCAATACGTCCGCTGGGCAGGGTGTGTTCTACTTTGGCGCGGGTGTCATCATCACCCCAAAGCGCGCGGCTGAATTTTGTTTTGATGAGCCCGGGGCAAATGGCGTTGGAGCGAACACCGTGTTGGCCCCATTCTTTGGCCTGGTTTTTGGTCAGCATCACCAGTGCGGCTTTGCTGGTGCTGTAAATGCCCAGGCCAAAGCCGGGCTTTTCTGCTTCAACCGATGCAATATTAATGATGCTGCCTCCATCGTTTTCCTGCATATGGGGCAATACCAAATTAGACAATTGCCAAGGGGCTTTCACATTGACATTCATAATCTTATCAAATACAGACGCTTCGGTTTCTTCAAGCGGACCATACACCGGGTTGATGGCTGCGTTATTCACCAAAATGTCGATGCGGCCGTGCTTATCAGCAATTTTATCAACAAGCGCTCGGCGGTCTTCTTCTTTACCCACATGGCAGGCCATGGCTGTGGCGGGTAATCCATCTTCAGCAAATTTTTGGGCTACTTCATCACAGCTTTCCTGGCTTCGGCTGCTAATGATGACTTGCGCGCCGCACTCGGCCAAGCCGCGCGCGATGGCTTTACCAATACCGCGACTGGACCCGGTGACAATGGCAACTTTATCATCCACATTCATGCGTTGGTTGATGTTCATTTATTCTTAATTTTTTGGAGCATTGCATTTAACATTCTTTATCGGCTTAAATATTACCTTTTTTGACCCACCCCTGTGTCCCCTCCCTAATGATTTAGGGAGGGGTGCTCCGAAGGAGCGGGGTGGGTAAGTGTCGCAGTATAGACGATGTTGAACTCCCACTATTCCAGAAAATCCGGCTCCTTGTAGGCCGGGTTCGGGTAGCTGTAAAACCCTTGGCCAGTGCTCACGCCCAGCCTGTTCTTATCAATAAAATTTTCCTTCAAATATTGGGCGGCCTTGGCTCGCAGCGGATCGCCCGTTTTCTCGGCGGCCGTTTTGTTCACGTTATACACCGTGTTGATGCCAATGACATCCAGCGTACCAAAGGGGCCAATAGGCGCGCCGGTGGCAATCATCCAGGTTTTATCTACGCTTTCAACATCGGCCACGTCTTTGACAAATAAATTGGTGGCGGCGGTTAGAAAGGGAACCAACAGCGAGTTGAGAATATAGCCGGGCTGTTCTTTATGAACCGGAATGGGCACCATACCAATAGATTCTGCAAATTCTATGATGCGGTCAAAAATGTCGGGATCCGTTTCTGCGTGCCCCATCACTTCAGCCGTATTATTCTTCCAGATTTCGTTGGCAAAATGCAGGGCTAAAAATTTGGCCGGGCGACCGGTTGCTTCAGCAAATTGACTGGGCAAAAGGGTAGAAGTGTTGGTGGCAAAAATAGTCTTGGAAGGCGCTGCTTTGGCCAGCTTCTTGTAAAATTTAGTCTTGATTTCTGCATTTTCGGGCACGGCTTCAATCAACAGGTCGGCATCTTTTACGGCCTCTTTTAAATCCAGCGAATACGCCATGCCGGCGGCGGCTTCATCAACCTGTTGCTGGGTAGCATCCAGATCTTCTTTGAACGCATGACCCAATTTCTTAACGGTTCCTTTGGCTTTTTCAATCGCTTCACCGCTCACATCATACATCGTAACATCATAGCCATGAAAGGCCGCCTGAAATGCAATTTGTGTACCTAAAACCCCGCTGCCTGCCACCGTAATTTTTTGAATATCCATTGCCTCTTAATCCTACCAAAGTTAAATCGTAAACCTACTATTTGATAAGATGGAGAAATTGGGGTGAATATCAAAATGGACCGGATCATCCAATAACACTGGCAGGTTCTATTTAAGCCAACCGCTAAACGCTTTAATGAACAACCCCGAGGCAAAACCGTCGGGAATTGGACAACCTATTTTTTGCGCAAATAAATATCATCACTGATAGTTCTTAGGGTCATATTTACGCCACCGCCATTAAGGGTCCCTACGATATTTTGGGGTCCTATAGAAGGCTTGGTACTTTCTTTTTTATTTTTTAACTGTAAATCCAAATCAGTGTAAATTTCACCGTGTGTTGAACTCAGGTATACGTTAGATTGTGTATCGGCAGGGAGTGTAACATCAATATAACCATGGGTTACGGATACAGAGCTGGGCGTTGCATTCGAAATATTGGAAAAAACCGCATCTACATTCCCACTAATGCTATTTACAATAACGGGCCCGGTGATATTCATCAGGCTGATGTCGGCAAATTTGGACTGCACCTCAATTTCGCCTTTATGATCGCGAATAGTAATTTCCCCAGACCAAAGTTGTTTCTGTATTTTTAACCGAATGTTATTGGGCACCTTCAGTATAAATTCTCCATCATTATTTCGCGTTTCAACTATTTTTAATACTCCATCTTGCTCCTGAACCGAGAGCCCAATACCGGTATTATCCGTTCCTTTATCCGTCAGCGGTTGTAATCCATCGGCACGCTCGGGGGGTGCTTCATAGTCGGTATTTTCTATAATCAGCTCATTGCTGTTATGTCCTTCAATAGATATTTCGCCGCGTGATAAGGTGAATTCAATCGCATTTTGATTAGAATTTTCCATATCGATGCGAAACTTGGGTGCGTCCAGTTTTTGAGCGTTTACACACTGGGAGACAAAAACAAACATGATTGTAATGGCAAGATAGATTAGTTTTTTCATCATCGTAAAGTTAGTAAGTTAGAGTATTGTTTTTTCCAAAAAACCCGCCGGCAACAGTACTGCTACTGACGCACATTTGATCATTTTTTTAGTTTACAGTACTAATTTAAAGTTTAGAGGGAGTTGCACTCCCGTTTGTTGCTCAGGTGTAAAACTCCTTCACAGCAGGGATCTAATATCAAACGTTCAGTTCTGCAATTCCTGCTTCCAACTCTCTGCGGACAAGCTCATTGGTATCATTATTTGCCAACATTTTCTCCATTTCGCTAATGGCATTTGTAGCTTCCAATTCAACCAGCATATCAATAAGCGTAATTTGCATGAGCGGGTCATCCTGCTTGCTGAGTCCATTTATGAAGGCCACTTTTATGCCCACCTCTTTCCTGAACTGAAACAGCGCTTCGGCCGCAGCCGAGCGCACATTTACGTTTTCATCGGTATTCATGGTGTGAATGAGAATATCGGTTACCTGCTGATCCGAGGTTTCATCGCCCGCCGCTATGCGGGTTGATAGATTCACCGCCGAGAGACGCTCCCCGGCCGATGCCTGTTGATGGCGCCCCGTGTTCATAAGGGCGCGCTTCATCTGCTGCACTTCCTGTTCCAGCTGGGCCACCTGTTGGGTTGATGCGTAATCCTCGGTTTCCAAAAATTGTCCGGCCGCAAAACCTGCCAGCAGCAACAAAAATCCCGCGGCGATGCGGAGCAGCCAGGTCAATTTGTTACCGGGCTTATTGTTGAGCGGATCAAACATCACCCTTGAACTTATGTTTTCAGCAGTGGCAATGGTGGTTTCTGCTTCATCAAATTTGCTTTCCTTCTCGGCCATCCCACTTACTCCCCCTTCAAAGGGGGGCACAGCAGCGTCTTTTTCAAAATCTATTTTAGCAAACGGATCACATTGGTAATGCTCTACATTTCTGACCTCATCATAGTATCGGAATTGGTCGGCATGCTTCTGGAACTCATCAGGTACGTTTTTACTGCTAAAAAAGGTACGAAGCTGCTCTTCTTCCTGCCAGGTTGTTGCACCGGCATAATATGTACTAATCAGTTGGTTAGCTTCTTTTTTATTCATGATTGTAGGTTTTAATATATTCTTCCCTGACTCCTTTTCGCGCTCTGGAAAGCGTAACGCGTATATTATTACGGGTCATATTGGTCATGGATTCAATTTCATCATACGAATAGTGCTCAATGTCTCGCAGATGAAGAACCATCCGCTGTTGCTCGGGCAAGCGGTTGATGATCTCGTGCAGTTGCAGCATACTTTCATTCCGCTCTAACTGCTGTGCGGGATCGTACCGGTCGGACGACGAGAGGGTAACCTTCTCTAATCCGTTCGCATTTTGGTTACGATGCTGATATGATCTGAGCTTATCAATACACAGATTTTTCGTCATCGTAACCGCCAATGCTTCCACGCTGGTATATTGGGCAAGTTTTGATCGCATATTCCACAGCTTCAAATACACGTCCTGCACGGCGTCTTCGGCTTCCGGCCGACTATTAAGCAGTGTCACAGCCAGCCGAAAAAGTTTGCCTTTCGCCGGCAGTACGTATGTTTTAAATTCTTCTTTTGTCATCGCTACAGAATAGACGAGTGAATGGACATTTCATTACATCAATGTAAAAAATATAGATCAAGAAGAGACCGCCAATAAAATGGCATTAATAAAAGGGGGTTTTGCAAAACCATCCAATTTATCATTTTGAGGCCTACTACGCCGGCTGTTCTTGTCGAAAAATCCCCATTATCAATTTACTGCTTTTAAAGGGAGATCCTTCTCCCGGTAGCTGTCGGGACAGGATGACAGCCCGGGTTTTGTGCCATGGGCATACCTTCGGTGCAAAGGCCTCTTACAATATAGACTTAAGTATAAAATTGCGCGATGAGCTTTAACTTTTTCAACACAAAATATTTGATCTCTAATCAGTCAGTTTTGCCGGCTCTTTTAATAGTGTGCGTCTTTGCTATGGCCGGCTGTTACGAAAGCTCATCAGAGGAACAATCTGAACGAGAAAGCCAAGTAATACCCGCTGTGGAAGCAGTAAAGGCGCGCTACGGTTCGTTGCCGGAACGATTGAGCGGTACCGTTACGGCTGAAAACCAAGTGATGCTTAGTCCCGAAATGTCCGGCCCTGTTGAGCGCGTATATGTTCAGGATGGCGACCAGGTCCAACAGGGGGATCCGCTGGTTAAGTTGCAGGATGGTCAGTATCGGGAGCAATATCAACAGGCCAAGGCGGACGGGGGCCAACATTACCAAAGCACAGCTAAAGCAGGCCCGTACGCGATTAGATCAACTTGAAAAACAGCTGGGTCGCATTCAACAGCTGCGTGATAAAGATTTAAACAGCGAGCAAGAATTTGATAATATCCAAAGTCGGGTAGAATCAGCCCGCGCCGATATTCAGCTGGCCCAGGCGCAGCCGGAACAGGCCTTTGCCAAAGCCCGCAATTCAAACTGGGTTTTTTGGAAAATTTGGGGTCCCTCCAAGCCTGCCAAAGTCTAAATATTTACTCTCATTCGTTCCTTCTGCTACGGAACGGTAGAATAGCCTTCACTTGACAGACCCTATAGCAATAAAAAAGGGAGCTCACAAAAACTCCCCTTTTCATCAATTTTTATTCTTCCTATTCCGTTACGCTCTCACTCCCATAATTACCTGCCATAAACCATGCAGCACCGGCAAGGGCCAAATCTTTAAGCAGTGAGGGCATGGCCTGTTGCATGGCTTGCATGTCTGCGGCATTAATTACGGCTGGCAGATGTATAGTTAATACAAATATAAGCAGCATCACCCCCAAGAGAATACATGCCAGTCTTGTCATTTTTTGGATAAGAATACTTATACCGGCTGCTATCAATGCCGCCCCCGTCAGATATACCCAGAAAGCTCCGCCCGGTATAAAACCCGGGACGTATCCCGCCATATCTGCTCCATTTAAAAAATGAAAAATCCCAAATATTATAAATGGCAGTCCATAAATAATTCTGCCTGTTGTATGCCAAACATTGTTCATAACTCCTCGGTATTTAATTTAAAAGATTAAATCAATATAGAAAATTACAACTTAATGTTAAATAATATAGGGACATGAATTAATATATTTAATCATTAGCGTCCTAAACGTTTTTGAAAATCAAAAACAATGTTCATTTCATACTTGAAAAGGCTGTTATTTTACAATCTGTGTTTTAACCCCCAAGCTCCTTCTGTTGCGGTCTTGATCATTTTTTTTGTTGGCCCAAATCCCAAATGTTTGGGACCAGTCCCGATTAATTCGGGACGAACCCCCGATTGATCGGGGCAGGCAACGAAAGGGTCCTTTTTCGTCCCGACTGCTGTCGGGAGATTAAGTTTTTCGGAAAACCTTATTCAACCGCCATAAAAAGCGAAACGAAATCCAATCTTTACCCCTTGCAGGGGCTTTTCATGGCTATACTGACGAAAAAGAAGAAGACATATCCTATTCTATTATTCCGATGAAATCACTCGGGTGAGCATCATGCATTTTAATCGTGTAGGACGCTGTTGATATTTAATAAATGCCCGGGTGTTTGCAAAGAAAGTCACCAGCAACCCAGAACCCGACGAACTTGTACAATTTGACCAATGTGATAGGCATTATGATCGACGATAAGCATGGCCTCGCGAAACAGTGTTTGGCCATCACCGTGTTCGAGCGGCTTCAGTAAATCATTTGCGGGATTGTTAACCAATGCTACCACCTGCTCCCGATCCTGCTCAATTGAGTCAAGGGTATTTTCCCACTCTTTATGATCCGCCGGTGCAGGGTTTTTGGGCCAGTAATCGTCCGGCCAGGAAAGTGGTTTGTAATCGGAATTTCGAGAAAAGTCCAGAATATCATGCTGCGCAATTCGAATGTGCTCTGCAAGTTCCCAAATGGAACGCCGCAGCCCTTGTGGACGAACACCTACTTCCTCAAACAAAAGGCCGTCAATTGATTCTTTAAAACCGATATGCGCTTGGCCGCCGCTTAATTGCTCCACGAGAAGCTGACGAATGCGTTGAGAAGGGTTCATTAAAACAAAATTGAGAGAGGCATAAAAAACGAAAGCCCTGCTGGTGCAGAGCTTTTTTTCGATCAACTGTTTTCAATATACGCCGATTACCCTATACAGATCAACTTAAACTTATAAACGGTCTTTAATGTATAAGTAATATATAATCAACAGTAATTAATACTTTATAAATCCACTATTTTTGTTATGTTTTGAAATCCATCATTAATACCATTTATTCTGTTTAAACAATCTCTTTTGTGCGATGCCAAAACAAATAGGCAATTTAACGCTGTATTCGGTTGATGATTTACATCAACAATTAGGCCTTAGCAAAATGACCATTCGGGCGTATCTACGGGATGGCAAAATTCGCGCTCGTAAGCTGGGCGTAAAGTGGTATGTAACCGAAGCGGCGCTGCGTGAATACTTTGGAGAAAGCCCGTCAAGCCCTTCGAATACTTCTTCCAAGCAGAATTTTCGCTATATTGTAAAGGGGGTAAACGACTTGGTGAGTGAAACACAGGAATGCGAAACCAAGGAGCAAGTCATCGCATGCATCAACGAGCAGGCCATCATCAGTTTATTTCAGGTGGCTGTTATTGATAAGAAAACCGATGAAGTAATTGAGCTCGTAAAAGCCCGCGATTTTGTGGCCCGTAATACATAAAAAAAGCTCCCCGGTATATTCCAACCCAGGAGCCTTGGAGTCACTCATCTTAACCATAATCACGAGACATTAGAAACATGTCGTCGCCATCTGTTAGTAATTACGCAAACCATTAATCATTGGATTTATAATAGATTTTACCCGCTATGCTTGAAAAGGATGATACTGAATTGGAAATGTTTGGTTTTGGTGAAGCCAAGGATGATATTTTTTACTGCTTGGTAAATTTAAAGAAAAATCCGGATGGGATTGACCTTGAGAAACTCTCAAACGCCGATCCGCGTAAGTTTGATGAGGTTCTTAACAGCATGGGGTGCATTTTTCTGCTTCGGGGTGATGAAG
>Ga0306901_1000838_pt1 | contig 11335 bp, 12 predicted proteins | sample AntRauMFilla3767_FD_190431 | JGI IMG/M metagenome (GOLD analysis project Ga0306901, IMG submission 190431) | Saline lake microbial communities from Rauer Islands, Antarctica - Metagenome Filla 3 #767 (v2) (version 2) | ecosystem: Environmental > Aquatic > Non-marine Saline and Alkaline > Saline ... | reverse complement strand
ACCGTGAGGGCAATAGCCTCACCCATAACCAACACGCCAGGCTGCACTTTCCATGCCGTGTAGTGAACCGATGGAAATACAACCGGACAAACAACAGCTTTATCCCCGTCATCTCCATAACAAGACCGGTAGCCCCGCATTGCGCCCACATAAACAGCCCCGCGCCAGTTGCCCCACTGCTTGCGCCAACCATAAGCGGCTATCGCTGTTGTGCGTCCGTAGCTATTGCTGAACCGGCCAATCAATAAACCATTATGCTCTACTGCTAGCAGCTTGTGGTTGCTGTTGTAGTCGTTTTTATAGCCTGTGGCTACGTGGTAGCTAAGCCCGCCAGCATGGATTGAGGTTTCTGCTAGGGTGGGTGTTGCTGTGAGTGCCAGGGTTAAGCTGGCGGCTAGGGCTAGTGTTTTCATGGTTTTGTAATCCTGAAGCCCATTTCAATAATTGCGTCAGCTATTACGCCAACGTCGGTCTCACCCCTTAGCTGGTTTAGGGTTTTTACTAACTGGGTGCGGTCGATCTGGGCTTGGGTGGGGATATGGCGGCAGTAACGCGCAGGGACCATAGAAGCTCGATACTCCCCTCGCCCATACTCATCGATACAAACAACGACGGAATCACCGCGATGCGCCACAACCTCCCATCTGCTATCTGAGTTCAGCGCTCCGACCGCACTGATTGCCGTTACTGGAACAAACACAGTTTGATCTGAGCCCACTGGCGGCAGGCCGGTGCCATCCCATGTCGTAGTGGCTGGCTCTGTGGGGCGTGGTGTGTAGCGGTCTGTTCCCCATTCCTTGTTTTCAACCGGCGCATATTGATTTTTACTCCACCAACCGTTCACGTTGCAAAAAACATCCGCAATTTTATCCCAGTGTGTGGCTTGATCCGGTGCTTCTGTCCAATCTGGATTGCTCATATCGTTCTCCAATGCCCTGTGCGGGCCTTCTAGTCGTGTTGGTAGGGTAGCTTAGGTTAATCGGTGTTCGTGGCCTGTGCGGCTCCCTGCACCCCGTCAACATCACAACCTGCGCAATGGCCCTTCTGCTCTATCAGATCCTCTCCGTGCCAGCTTGTAACGGTGGCCTGGCGAGATGGGCAGGACGCTTTGACTTTTTCTTGCCTTGGCGCGTACATGGTGATGTCCTTTTTGTGGTTTGTGTTGATGCGTTAATATTAACACAAGTGGGGGAGGTTGCAAGCCCAGAAGGGGTAAAGTCCACAATGGGCCGGAATAAACCCATAGTTAAAAACATTGTGGCCTGCGCTTCCCGCTTACTCTCCCAACGGTTTGAGAGGAAAAAGGCCAGAATACCCACAATAAAACGAAAACCATTACAATGTGTGTGCGTAAAAAAGAGAATACGTAAAACTATAAAATGAATCTCTACATACCTATTTCCATTTTATTATGGGTATTATGGCCTTTTAGTGGTATTTAATAGTAATATCAGTAACTTACAAAAGGCCACAATGTTTTTAACTATGGGTTTATTGTGGCCTTTCGGGCGTTCATTGTGGCCTTTTGGTCATTTGCTATAAAAAGTACAGTTTCTGTAAGTGCCGTTACATTCTGCTTTCCTTCTTTTTTCAGGTTGATACCCCACCCTCATCATGGCGTTTTTTAGTGCGCGGGTACTTGGAAAGTCCTCAAAAGTAGAATCGTCAAAGTCGTTTTGGTCGTGTTCCCTTACCAAGTGCTGTAAAATAGTCACGTTTATTTGGCCAGTTTCATCTGTGATTTGGTCTGAAAACATAGAAATTGAATCTTCCAAAGCCAGCGCTTCAGGACTTTTACTCAGCTCTTCCATGCGGCTTTTTGCCTCTGTGTGTGGGGCGCGTGTCATGCCGAAAAACGCCTCGGGAATATGCAGGTTCAAAAGCCAATCAAGGATCTCGCCAGCATGGTTTCTCATCGCGTCATATAGGTCAGGGTAGTAGCTAGGGTGTGCATCCATGAACGCCTCCAACGCTTCCTTTGATTGCCACTGGCTAAACATGATGCAATACCTGCGATCTGTGGAGTCTATCGGTATGGCGTCCTTAAAGTTGGTTAGCGCAAAATAGTTGGTGGTGTTGATAACTGTGCGCGGGTCTTTTCCCTTCTTGGTTTCTTCTACGGTTGGGTTTGAAATATAAGGCTTTAGGTTGTTCAACACTTCATATTTTCGGAAGTTGTCCAGCTTTAGCTCTTCGATAAACGTCATACACTGCCCTGTTGCCCATCCGGTAAAAGAGCTTTCAAGCGTCTGCACGTTCATTATGCGCACGTTACTGATACCCAAAACATGCTGCATCATTTCCGCCAGCAGGGATTTCCCGTCACCTTGTACCCCCTGCAACACTGGCGACCATGCTATTTTCTCTCCTGGGTATTGGACGTTGTGCGCTAGGTAATTGATGACAATATCCTGCTCTTCTTCACTAACCAGCAAGTGCGCAATGTGCCCCTTTATACGCGCCACAATGTCCGTGGTGCCTTCTGGTGTACGTCGCAACCTGGAGGGCACATAGCTGTTCAGGTAATCAAGCTCATCGTGCGTGAACACCTCCCCTGCTTTGGGGAAATACATTGTGTTTTCGACAACTTCTATTTTGTCGTTTGACCACATGCCCGCAGATTGCGGATTGCCTTCACCGTCGTTTGGCGTGTCCCGGGTGTGCTTTACGTCAAACGCCCTTGGCCCCATGACTGCTTTTGTTTCTCTGTGTACGTACTCAGCACTAGCCGTACAGAACACGTAATTCTCAAAGTATGTACCAGCTTCACCGTTGCCGCGCGTCTTGCGGATCTCTTTCTGAATTGACACTAGGGACGGTTTGGAGCCAGTTATAACGCCATACTTTGCTTGTACAGCCTTTAGCGCAACGTCAAGGGCCATCCCATCAAGCTGAACGCTTGCCAAGCGTTTAAGTTCAACCTTAATGTCATCAAGTGTTTCGGCAGCATCAAGACCTTGTTTTACAACTTCGCCAGTCACCGTTTTGCGGGCGTCCTGCCCACCAGCCAACTCACGTACTGTCCCTATTGTTATTGGGTTTTCACGTGAACTTTTCCCGAAAGAATCCCATCTTGTGCGGTTCTTTTGCTGGTCGTATTTTTCAGGGGCGCGTTTGCTGAAATTATCAAACAGTTGCCAACCTTCCTCAGACCCTTGTGTTTCGTGGCGAACACCCATGCCGATCTTATACCACCGATCAGGGCAACCCGCAGCTGCATCAGGTATGAGATCCAAGTACGCCTTTATTTCTACAAGCGTCATTCCTTCGGGTTGTGATGCAACGGCTTGAGCAAGGTCGTCAAAATCACTATCGCCTGTTTCAGCGCCATCTAGCAAAATGGCGACTGCCTCAAGAGGCAACTCCGGCAAGTCTTCAACATCAGATAGGGTTTCTTCAATTCCGAATAGTGTTGCGTCCTTATAGCCTTCCCCGGTTGCAATATAACCGCGTCCGGCTGCCCTGGTGTCAAAACCAACAATCCCAAAAAGATCAGCGCCTTGCTTCATTCGGCTTTCGGGATCTACTTTAAAGGCGTAATGTTTTCCTCCACCCTTGGTTTCTTGTATTTCCGCTTCTTTCCAAGGCAATGAACATCCGAGAAACTTATCGACAGCAGCAGGAGTTACACCTTTATACAGATCAAGGTCGATCACATACGCCCCGGAGGGCACTACAACGCCGACCATTGGGGTCTTTGCTTCACCCTTGTATGTCTTCCAGTCTACGCCCTTGCCTACCGATGGCGACTTGTCAGAACGCAAGGGGAATATGGTTAATGTCATTCTTCCGCCCCTTTCATCATATCGACCGCTTTGAATTTTCCGTAGCTGATTACCTCTATTTCTATGGCTCGAAACGCCGGCACTCTTCCCGCCAAAATCCACTGGCTGACTGCCGGCGGTGATACGTTCAAAGCACGAGCAAGGCCAGCAGGCCCGCCGAAATACTCTAAGATTTTGTCCATCATTGTTTGACACCTCGTCTTGTTTGGTTTAAGTTAAGCAAACCTTAACACAGAAAAGCGAGAAACTAAAATGTCATTGGAAGCCAAAATTGAAACGCTAACCGCCGCAATTGTTGACCTGACGGACAGGCTAACAGCCATTGAATCCTCACCTGTTGATAGCGCAAAAACAGAAGAGGAAGCGCCAGCCACGCCAGAACAATCAATAACACGCGAAGAGATCCAGAGCATGTGCCTGGCAATCGTGCGAGACGACCGCAACAAAAAAACGGCCATCAAAAAAACGTTAAGCACGTTTGGCGCGACGCTTGTGAAAGACGTTCCGGCTGATAAGTTGGGTGATCTTAAAACCGCATTGGAGGCGCTATAATGTCTGCACATGCGAAATTGTCAGCCAGCGGAGCATCCCGTTGGCTGGCCTGCCCTGGTAGCGTAAGCGCAGAGAAGGGTATGTCAGACCGTAGCAGCCCAGCGGCCCATGAGGGAACATGCGCACATGAGCTTGCAGAAATCGTGCTGTTGAATGGAGGAACGTGTTTTGACTGGGTAGGCAAGACGCTTATCGAAAACAATGAATGGACAGTCGATCAGGAAATGGCAGAGCACGTACAGGAGTACGTCGATTATGTGTTGTCGTTTAAAGGCGAACACGCATACGAACAACGCGTAGATTTTAGCGACTGGGTACCAGAAGGGTTCGGAACTTCGGACGCAATTATAATTGACGGCGATACTTTGCACGCTATTGATTTGAAATTTGGCAAAGGGTTGCGGATCTTCGCAGAAGAGAACCCGCAAGCGATGCTATACGGCCTTGGGGCGTATAGTGATTATGGAATGATTTATGACATCAAGCGCGTTGTCGTTCACATTGTACAGCCCCGTCTTGACCACATTGATACTTGGGAAATCAGCCTTCCCGACCTTCTCAAGTGGGGGGAATGGGCAAGCCAGCGCGCTGAAATGTGCCTAGAACCAGACGCGGAACGTGTGCCGGGAAATGCACAGTGCTTATGGTGCAAAGCAAAGGCGACATGCCCGGCATTACAGCAGCACACGCAAAAAGTAATCATGTCAGACTTCGATGAAATTGATAGCCCGACACCGGCGCACCTAACAGATGATCAGCTAAAGGCAGCGCTGGATTCTAAAAAACTGATCGTGTCATGGCTGGATGCAGTTGAGCAGCACATTAAAGAGCGCGTAGAGAAGGGCGGCTTCCCAGGCTACAAGCTGGTGGCCGGTAGATCCTTACGCAACTGGGGAGACTCTGAGAAGGCCGCGCAAGCGCTTAAAGATTTGCTAGGCGAGGAAGCATACAAGAAAACGCTGGTAAGCCCTGCCCAAGCGGAAAAGGCGCTAGGCAAAAAAGACGCTGTAAAGATCAAAGACCTGATCGTTAAGCCAGAAGGTAAGCCGACTCTGGCACCAGAAACCGACAAGCGCCCTTCGATCACAATAACAGCAGACGATTTTGATTAATATCATTGCAATCTGAGACGAGTTAAGTCATTCTTAACTCGCTGAAAGGCAAAACCAAAACTTAAACTGCGAAAAGGTATTATATAATGTCTAAGATTAAAGCTAAAAACGTCCGTTTGTCATTCCCTTCTTTATTCCGCACAGCACAGTTTGGAGATGAAGATACCGGAAAATATGAAGCTACCTTTGTATTCGACAAGGTTGAACACGCCGAAATCATCAAGTCTATCCAGGCTCAGATTAACAAGCTGATGAAGGAAGAGTTAAAAACAAAGCTTGGTGATGACAAACTTTGCCTAAAGGACGGTGATGAAATTGGTCGCCCTGAGTTTGAAGGTAAGATGACACTCAAGGCCAGCACCAAAAAGCGCCCTGTTGTTATTGACCGCGACAAAGCGCCTTTGGCCGAAGCAGACAACAAGCCTTATGCTGGCTGTTACGTGAACGCCATTTTTAGCATTTGGCCGCAGAACAACAAATACGGCAAGCGTGTTAACGCCCAGCTTGACGGTGTGCAGTTCTACGCTGATGGGGAACCGTTCGGTGATGCTGGAATCAGCGCCGATGAGTTTGACGAATACGACGCGTTCGATCCTGTTGACGAGTTTTAAAATGGTATAATGTTTGGCCGCCTTAGGGCGGCTTTTCTATTTGTAAAAGGGCTACTCCCTATGCTGATTATAGACACAGAATGTTATAAAAATTACTTTCTTGCATCATTCCGCAATATGAAAACCCGCCAGGTCGCCAACGTCGAATTGTATGAAGGCAAACCCCTTAACACTAAACAGCTACGCGCCCTTATGGGCCAGTACACCACGATAAGTTTTAACGGCAACGGGTATGACTTACCTATGCTTGTTGCAGCTATAGAAGGCTATAACAATGAGCAGCTAAAATCTCTTTCAGATAAAATCATTACCAGCGGTGAACCAGTATGGCGAATAATCAGGGACGCTAATTTACACGCGCCAGCCAGTTGGGATCACATTGATATTATGCAGGTAGCGCCAGGCCAAAGCGGCTTGAAGATTTACGGCGGGCGGCTTCATGCAATAAAAATGCAAGACTTGCCAATAGCGCCAAGCCAACGGATAACCCCAGCAGATCGTGATTCCCTCCGAACGTATTGTGCTAATGACCTAGACACAACGGAATTGCTTTACAAAGCGCTTGAAAAACAGATAGACCTTCGCAAAACAATGTCTGACCAATACGGTATGGATCTTCGCAGCAAGTCAGATGCACAAATTGCAGAAACTGTAATCACTTCCGAGCTTCACAATTTGACAGGCAAGACATACAGGTCGCCAAAACTAGAAAAGGGCTATAGCTTCCGGTATCAAGACCCCGGCATAGTAATGTTCAAAAGCCACCAGTTAAACAGCGTATTTGAACGAATTTTAAACACGAATTTCACACTTGCCACAAGTGGCGCTGTAGCAATGCCTGAATGGCTTAAAGCAGAACGCATAGAGTTGGCAGGGGTACGGTATCAAATGGGCATTGGCGGCCTTCACAGCGTGGAGAAATCTCAGCATATTGAGAAAAATGACGACTATTTGCTTTTTGAGTTGGATGTTGCTGCATTTTACCCGAATATCATACTACAGCAGAAACTTGCCCCAAAATCTCTAGGCGAGCCATTCTTAAAAGTTTATGAGTCTATCGTAAACCGACGAATTGCTGCAAAAAGAAAGGGCGACAAGGTGGCCGACGCAACATTAAAGATTGCCATAAACGGCAGCTTTGGGAAGCTCGGAAGCAAGTACAGTGCCCTGTACTCACCAGACCTTTTGATACAAACAACAATCACAGGCCAGCTTGCTCTTTTGATGTTGATCGAAAGAATGGAAGCTGCTGGCATATCCGTAAAGAGCGCGAACACAGATGGTATTGTGATTCACTGCAACAAGTCAAAAGAGCGCGAAATGGAAACCATAGCGTTTGATTGGATGCTGGGAACAACCTATGAACTTGAGCGCACAGACTACCGTTCTATCTCAAGCGCCAATGTGAATAATTATTGCGCTGTGATGGTGAACGGGAAGACAAAGGGGAAGGGTATATTTGCCCCTGCCAGTTTGCAGAAAAACCCAGACGCCATCATCGTTTCAAAAGCTGTGTGTGATTTTTTGGCTACTGGTGCCGACATTGAGCAAACTATAAACCAGTGTAATGAAATGCGAGAGTTCGTAACCGTTCGGCAGGTGCGCGGCGGTGCCATGTATGAAGGTGTCGCGGTTGGCAAGGCGGTGAGGTTTTACCACTCAAAAGCGTTCGCTCTTGGTGCCGGACTAACCTACGCGACCAACGGCAACCGCGTCCCCAAGTCGGCGGGCTGTGTTCCCGTCATGGATCTCGCAGAAGCAGACCTGTCAGATATTGACCGCGACTATTATATAAAGGCGGCCAAAACACTATTAAAGGAAGTTGGCCATGTTGGAACGTGACGTAGAAAAAGCGCTATGCAAGCGCGTGAAAGAATTGGGCGGAACCTGTGAAAAGTTCACATCACCAGGCAGGCGCTCGGTGCCTGATCGTTTGGTCACATTACCGGGTGGTTGCATAATTTTTGTGGAGTTGAAAGCGCCAGGCAAACCAGCAACAGACCTACAACAACGTGATCATAACCGGCGGCGCACCCTTGGCTGTGATGTTCGCGTTATTGATACAGTAGAGGCCGCAAATGCTTTCACGTGATGATTTACACGACTACCAAAACAGGGCTATTGAATTTATAAAGTCAAAGAAACGCTGCGGTCTTTTTCTCGGGCTAGGTATGGGTAAGACAACCGCCAGCCTTACAGCGATGTCGGATGCTTTGGACAGTATGACCGTGGCCAAGGTTCTTGTGATTGCCCCCTTGCGTGTTGCCAATAGCGTATGGGCACAAGAAACAAAACAGTGGACGCACCTTTCTCATTTGCGCGTGTCGGTTTGCACTGGCAACGAGCGCACACGCATGGCAGCTCTACAGCGTGATGCAGACATTTATACAATAAACCGAGAAAACGCCCCCTGGCTTGTTAAATTGTATGGCAAAAAATGGCCTTTTGATGCGGTTATTGTTGACGAGTCCAGTAGCTTTAAAAGCCCATCTTCTCAAAGATTCAAGGCTTTAAAACGGGCGCTACCGTTTACTGATTACGTGGTGTTGTTAACGGGTACGCCATCGCCAAACGGCCTTTTGGATTTGTGGTCACAAATGTATCTTGTTGATTTCGGTGAGCGTCTCGGCAAAACGATGACCGGCTATAAACAGAGGTTTTTCGAGTCTGATTATATGGGCTACAAGTTTACGCCTCGCCAAGGTTCCTCAGAAGCCATACACCGCCTTTTGTCTGACAAGGTGTTGAGTATGTCGGCTGAAGATTACCTACAAGTACCAGACCGGATAGACCTTGTGGAGCGTGTCGAGCTGCCGCCAAAAGTCTTTGTACAATACCAGGAGTTTGAGAGAACGCTGCTTGCCGAGTTGGATGATGGGCAAGAAATTGAAGCAATTAGTGCGGCTGTTCTTGCCAATAAATTGTTGCAGTGGTCAAACGGGGCAACGTATACAGATAGCCTTGGCAACTGGTCAGAATTGCACAGCGTAAAGCTCGACGCATTGGCGGATCTTGTCGAACAAAATTCAAGTGAAAATATGCTGGTAGCCTACAACTACAAAACAGACCTTGAACGCTTGCAAGTAAGGTTCCCTGATGCCGTTGTTATGGATAAGCAACAGGAAACTATCGACCGTTGGAACCGGGGAGAAATTCAAATGATGTTGGCACACCCTGCCAGTGCTGGGCATGGGTTGAATTTGCAAAAAGGAGGGTCCATGTTGGTTTGGTTTGGCCTGAATTGGTCGCTAGAGCTTTATCAGCAGTTCAACGGCAGGCTACACCGCCAAGGGCAGACTAGGCCCGTTCGTGTTGTCCACATCGTTGCGTCTGGTTGCATGGATGAGCGGGTCATTGACGCGTTGAATAAAAAAGGAGAAACCCAAAACGCGCTACTTTTTGCGTTAAAACCAAAGTAAAAGTGTTTACAATAACGCACCGCTGGTTTATTGTTAACGCACGAATAACGAAAAGGAGAAGTGAGATGACCCTAGAAGAAAAGTATACCGAGATGATGGAGCGCTTCAAGAAAGACGCCTACACGGCTGTCGATGAGGCCATCAATACGATTCATTGCGACATGGCCCCGCACCTTGATAATGACACTGAATCCAATGTTTCCATTCAGGCCAGTGAAATAGTAACAGGTATTTTAAGTGGCAAATTTAATCGCGTAGATGATCAAACCATTCGTGCGTCTAGTTACAACGGTATCTCTGTGTTGATCACCATGACCACTAACGAATACGACAACATCCGAAAAAACTTGTTGTCAGCAATGCAAGATTGCCCGAAGGATCTGGAAATCCAGAGCCTGAAAGACCAACTTAAAAGAGCATGGGAGCGCTACTAAGATGCACGCAGATTTAAAGTGGTTAGCTGAAAACGTGAGTCAGTGGGGAGGAACCTGCGGGCATAAGCATATTTTTCTGAAAAATGGAAAAGCAGGTTATTACAGCAAAGCCAGCGGTATATACAAAACCTTCACCCGCGACCAATGGCAAGCCGCCCGCGATGAGATTTTTACCAAAATGGCAGCGCAACGTCAGCGCCCTAACATCAAGACTCAAGTCACAGCTTGGCACGCCGCCGAAGATGAGATCCTAGCATCTGAAATGGGCGACCCAGATAATCCCTTTACAACACCCGATGAAGAAGAGGCTTGGCGCGAAGTTGAAAAGAAAATTAACCCCGTTTGGCAAAGCCCGCACGACGCCGGCGGCGTGTGCGTCTTCCACGGTTGCCGGTATTCAGCACACGAGCAGTGCTATATGTGTGTACTTGCTGGCGAAGCGGCAAAAGAGGAGGCTAAGCAACCAGCCTACAACCCCGAAGACGTGGCGGGTGTGCATTCTGAGGCCAAGCAAGCCCGCTACCAGGACACAGCTGGCGAGGACTGGATAGACGAAGCGGCCCGCACATTCACCGCCGAAGAGTTCCGGGGAGCCATGCGGTTCACTATCGGCAAGTACAACCGGCGCATGGGCAAGAAGGACGATCTGATTAAGGAGATCGAGAAGATGCGAGACTACTGCCAGCGGTGGATTGATGTGGAGCAAGGGCGATGATAAATAATTGGCTTAAAGCTTTTACGCATAACTGCATAGTTCATCCTTTGATGATGTTTGTTCCTAGAGAGATCGGCGACAAGATGCATGACCGGAACGCTAATTGGGCTTTTTCTCTTAACAGGTATGATGAACTGGCTCTTGAGAGGAAAGCGGAAATGGACAAGCGAAAATGAGCGACCAAAAGAAGAAATTGTTCATCAGCTTTTCAGGCGGGCGCACGTCCGGCTTCATGACTTGGTGGCTGATTAAAAATTATGGCGATCAATTCGATATAAGAGTGGTTTTTGCCAACACCGGATCGGAGCGCGAGGAAACGCTGCAATTCGTGGATCAGTGCGATAAGCACTTTGGCTGGAGCGTTGTGTGGGTTGAAGCCGTTGTTCATCACGGCATTCGCAAGGGCAGCACTCACAAGGTTGTAAGCTTTGAAAGTGCAAGCCGCAAGGGTGAGCCGTTCGAAGAGGTCATCAAAGAGTACGGCATTCCAAATGCAGCCTACCCGCACTGCACTCGTGAGCTGAAAACAAACGCCATGACCAGTTACATAAAATCCATTGGCTGGAAAACGTGGACGACGGCAATCGGTATCAGGGCTGACGAAGCCGACCGAATCAACCCGAAGTTTCGAGAGTTAAATTTCTGGTATCCCTTGGTGGGCCTCGACACAACCAAACAAGACGTTAAGCGATGGTGGCTAAGCCAGC
>Ga0306901_1000837_pt1 | contig 11338 bp, 4 predicted proteins | sample AntRauMFilla3767_FD_190431 | JGI IMG/M metagenome (GOLD analysis project Ga0306901, IMG submission 190431) | Saline lake microbial communities from Rauer Islands, Antarctica - Metagenome Filla 3 #767 (v2) (version 2) | ecosystem: Environmental > Aquatic > Non-marine Saline and Alkaline > Saline ... | reverse complement strand
TTTGACGGCATTCAGAACGATATGTAAACCGTATACGCTTCCCATGTCGAGTGAAATTTTTATCGATATTACGAAAGAAAAAAAAGAAATGACAAATGTCCAACTCGAAAATGAAATCGACTGTAAACACACACATTACGAGCGGGAAGGCCATCAACAGAGGATCAACGCAGCAGCCTACAGAAGGAAACGAGATGTTCGTGTCAAATACGCCAGCATCATCATCAGCAGAATTCAAGTCCGTGGCGGAGCTGTGTCACGCCATGCGCGCCAGAGACCGCTCCGCGTTTAGGTACGAAGGTTCATCATCATCTTCCTCGACTTTCTCGTCGTCATCCATTCGTAGCAAAAGCAGAAGTAACAGCAGCATCAGTGAAGAAGAAGAAGAATGTCGAAATGACGCGAATAGGGATACGATTTTGCTCATGAATTCGTATCCCTATTCGTCAGATATCGCGCGCTCAGAGCTGGAGCGTGAGTCCGCAGATATCATCGATGCGATTGACCCGTCGCTACGCTCGTACGTAAACTACTTCAAGGTCATCGAAAGCGTGATTAAATTCGCCGCTTACCGTGAGGTGCTCGAGCGGAACGCGGCATTGCGGTGTCAGTTGGATATCTCATCGGAAGACATGTCGATCGCCCTGGAAAAGAACGCGGTATTCCGAGAAAATGTTCAGGACCTGTCCGCGCGATTGTCCTCTGAAACGAAGAGGCGCAGGGCATCCGAAACCGCACTGTTCGTAATATGTGGGTTTATCGTCTGTATGACGGTCGCGGCCGGATGCGTGCTGCGCAGAAACAGGTCCACGCGAGTTACGCCACCCGTCGAAGACGGAGCAGCGGAAGATACGTGCGAGGGATCGAAGATGATCAGCGCGCCTGAGTTTTATGCTTACGCTGATGACCCCGATGCTGACAATGACGAAGGAGCGCTGCTGTTGGCCTACGCGTACGGTATGAACACCCTGGCAATGGTCGTTTCATTCTTCGTCACGGGTGAACGAGTCCGTTTAGGGCAGATTTGACGAATGTATGAATGTATGCTCGCTCGTTTTTTAGTCGATTTCTTCGAGTATGTGAACATTACATTTTTCGTGGAGTGCTCACCTCGCAAGCACGGAAACGACGCGATGAAAGGTAGTTCGAGTTCGGGTCGACAAGATACTTGTACTAAAAAAACAACCTCGGCTCTTATTCCTGACGGCTTCGAACGTTGCGTTCTTTCTCTTCCTCTTCTTTCTCAAGGCGCTCCAACTCGGTCGTTTCCTTCGAAATATATGCGGTGACAGCAGCGCTCAAGATCGAAACCTCGTCCAACTTTCGCTTCCTCTTGTTAAGGTCAGTCGGATCAGGATCAACCGTCTGCAGATCATTGAGCGCGTGGAAGGCGTATTGTGCGAGGAGCTCTCCGGTTCTATCGGTCACCGCGAACAGCATTTTGAGGTCTTGATCGGCAGGGAAGGTCTGGACGAAGCCGGACATGATACGTGGGAATTCATCGTATCCTTCTATCAGACGAGTGCACATCATCTCTTTAGCGCACGTGAACGACCCTGTCAGGATCTTGAACAGGGTGCACAATATGACGGCTCCATCGCGGTTCCCCAACACCTCTACATACACTTGCAAGATATTTCTGGAAAACGGCGGCAAGTCGTCAGTCATGACCCCCTCGAGGATGTGGGTCGGAATATCCCCGATAAAGATGGAGAATAATATATGGTCCAACGTGAATCCTGGGAAGGCCATCAATTCGCGGAGGTGTTGTTTCAGCTCTTGGCCGAGCTGGGTGATGTCGCTATCCGTCTTTTTCTTCCTCCAATTTGATAACTCGTGCATGATGCGAAACACACGCAGTTGCACCCTGGCCCTCAGTGACTCGAGCGAGCCCTTCGGAAATGTGTTGTGCAAGATATCTTGCTCCACACCTGTCTCAATTTCTTTTTTTGGTATCATGATGTCGTATTCAAGGTCGTCCTTTACTTGATAACATGATTCTTCAATTTCATGCTCGAGTTCGGGCGACGGAGTATACGGGATGCCAAGGCCTCCCATGACTGTTACACCATGATATTTATGATCCATATTCACTTTTATGGTGGTTGTGCTGTGGATGGAAATACGACTGTCGAGAATATTGCATCAAATTTTTTACGATGTGTTTGGCTCAGATATAGTAATACCATGCGGATCCGGCTGCTTGGCCACTAGGCGCATGCCGTTCTGCCAGCACTAAAATAATGTATGACGCAATTATTGGTCATGCGTGATGGGATAATCGACTGCCGCATGCTCCATACAATCGAGATGTGGTCTATAAGCAGTTCCTTCCCAACGTCAACCAAAACTATGCACAAGGCCAGTGGCAAACGATGCAGCAGAGATCGTCCAAAGAATCGAGCGACTTAGACTGGGACGTAACTGACAATTATATCCAACGAAAATTTTGTTCGTGAGTCGTGAGGCGACTTTTTACAAATGTGTGTTATGAAATTCCGTAGAAAGTCAGTCGGAATGTTTTTTTTCATTTTTAGGTCGGTTCATTCCTTGTCAGGGACCGAATTCGTTTCGCTTCAGCGGGAACGCGTGTGTGTACACGCATCATTTGCGAGAATGATTATTATGTAGCGTAAACAGTAATAGTAACAGCGAGCGACGGAGAAGAGACGTAATCTCTGTGTGTTCGCGTGTCTCTCGTGAATGTCCAGCAGCAACAATCTCGTGAAAAATAACCTGATTAATTCTCCGTCCGAAGGGTATCTGTTTGAGGACGCGAGAGAAGGCGATTTATTGATCTCGTCCACAGATGAGAATACCCGCGTGTTGGTAGGGGTCAAGAAATGGACGGAAGAAGCTGCTATCATGATCGACGAGGCCAATGTCACGAACGTATCTCGTGGCCTACGCGTTTCGGGAGGCGATACCAGCTTTTCAGGCGGGCGCGTGACCTTGGGTGGAGGAGCAGTGTTCTCCGTATCAGACGTGCGTGGCAACGAAGTGTTTAATGTCGATGCTGACGGATCTTTGGGAACGATTCGCATGAAACGTGACGTTGTCGCGGATTGTAACGTGGAACTCTCTCGAAATCTAAGGGTAAAGGATGAAGGAACGTTCTCGGTAGGGTCGCGTTTTTCCGTGGATTCTGCGGATATTCGGTTGACTTCGCCTGATGTTAATGTCAACGGTAAACTATCAATTCTGGGAGATATGGATACCGTGGGTCAGTTTGTGGTACGGCCTATTAATACTGACGGTTCTGGAGCAGACAGGACCGTACCAGTGGTCGCTATTTTTGACAGGAACGCAATCGATTTGAACAGAGACACAGTTCTAAACGGATCTGTTTCCGCGAAAAAACTGGCTACACTGCACGGAGGTTTAACGGTGAGAGCACACAACATGAACGTTCTGAAAGCTGACGGTAATATTGTCGATATATTCCGCGACTCGCTCGTGCGAGGAAATTCGCTCGTGCGAGGGACGCTGGAGGTGGGTGGTGGTGTGAACGCCAGATTGCTCACCGTTAGAGACGGCTCCGTGCACGCCAACAGAGACTTTGTCGTTTCGGGAAACTCGCGTTTGCAGGGAAACGCATGGATAGACGGGAGTTTCAGAGCGAATCCCACGTATTACACCGTAACTGATACAGATGGAAACGAAACGATCGCGAGAGGAGAATTTGGATGGACGGTGGATGAAAACGAGGCGTTCGTGAGAAGACACCTGGAGATGTCGTGCAACGCCAGCGTCCTCGGGAACGCGGACGTTGGAGGTGATTTCAGGGTGTGGAGACGCGCAGGCGGGTCAGGAGGAGACGACACGATTCTTTCAGTGAGCGACGCACGTATCGTGGCCGAACGTTCGATGAATATCACGGGTGACTTGGGAGTACGAGGAAATGCGCAAGTTGTGGGAGATTTATCCGTCAAATCGGGAAGTCTTCCATTGATGAGTGTGAACGGTCTCAAGGTAGACATAGAACGAGACACGCGGATCGGAGGAGATGTCTCGGTGGTAGGAAGCTTGGCTATCTCCAGAAACAAGTTGGGCACCCCGAACGAAGAACTGCTGCTCTCTCTTTCGGAAGAAGCTGGATTCGTCGTGAACCGGGATGCGCGGATGGAGTGCAATTTGTACGTCGGCGACAGCATTTCGATCGGATCCAACATAGTTGTGGGAGGCAGCTCTTTCGACATTCAAGGAAACACTTCCGTTAGAGGAAACATCACCACGGGAGCTGTCGTTACAGACGACGGAACAATAAATTACGATTTGGACGTCGGCTGCAACTTTCGCGTTTTCGGGCGCGGCATTTCCACCTCGAATTATGTCGCCGCGCTGGACGTATCGGATGACGCCATCATAGCCTCACGAAACGTCAGAGTGACGGGAGAACTAGAAGTAACGGATGGACCTACTCGTCTCGTAGGAGAACTCTTGGTCAGTCCAGACGGAGCCCCACTCGCGTTTCACGTCCAGGACGCCGGAATTCTAGCCCTGCGGGACTTCCGCGTGTCAGGGGACACAATGGTCGAAGGAGGGCTTCGAGTTGAAGGTGAAGGGAGCTTGTCTCCAGGGCTTTTCGTGCAAAAAGACGCGAAAGTGCATGGAGATCTTACCGTCAACACGAATTCTGGTACGTCTGCTTTCAAAGCAACGTCTTCGAACGTAGAAATCAATAGGGACGTCCACGTGCATTGTAATCTAGACGTGTTGGACGGGGGAGATATATCCGTTAATGGAGGTGACGTAATTTTGCGTCAAGGCGGCGATATGGGCGTTCTGGGAGGAGATCTAGCCGTCCGGAAATTGTTAGGGAATGGAGCGCCGCTGTTCCTCGTGAGGGGTGACGTACTGTATGATCCCGGTAATCCTTCGTCTCCCATTTTATCTCCGGGCTTTATCGTCGGAAACAGGCGCGTCGAGTTCTCGTGCAACATTCAGGCGGACCAAAACGTAGTAGTGAACAAGGATCTTACGGTAGGTGGCGACGTACATGTATCCGGCGATATATCCGCACAGGGAGAGGCTTTGGTACAAGGCGGATTGTTCGCAGTAGAGTTTCCTACGTTGGGAAACGCCACACTGTTTCGCGTTTCCGAAATGGACGGGATAGACATGAATCGTGCGGTCAGGATGTCCGATGGTCTCACGGTAGGCGGAGCCGCATCGGGACTCGTCGTTCAGGGAAACACGCTCGCCAAGGGTTCCACGAACATGTTTGGAGCTCTGTTCGTTCGTCCTAACGGGGAGTCGAGTACCAGCGTGTTGTCTGTGTTGGGATCGTTCGTCGATATTTCTAGGGAGGTTCGAGCGAGGTGTAACATGAAAGTGGGAGGAGACTTGGCGTTGGATGGCCGGTTGGAGGTTGGCAGAGGGATGCGCGTCGATGGAGAGTTTTCGGTGGATCCCGGAAGCGGAGAGGCGTTTCTAGTGACAGACGACCGCGGAGTGATCGTTTCTAGACCCGTCAAAATGCTGAATTTCGTCAATGTAAATGACGGTATGTATGTTCGGGATGACGTGCGTGTCGGAGGAGACACAACCGTGATGGGCAATCTTAACGTCCGACCGCAGGTAGGCGCGTCGCCACTTCCCATCAACACGGCTCTATCTGTAACAGACGCGATAATCGACGCGAGTCGGGACGTCGAAGCGCGGTGCAACCTGGTGGTCCGCGGCGCACATACCACGGATGGATACACTCGCATGAATTCTGCCGCGGACGTGTTGGGAAGGTTTCGGGTGTTTCCCGGCGGACAGGGCATGGTATCGCCGGCGTTGCAGGTGCTCAATTTCAAGGTCACTGTGTCTAGAGATCTGGAGGTCGAAGGAGACGTGGTGATGGACAGGAACATTGTGGTGGGAAAGGCCGCAGTAATCGGTTCGAATCTGTCCGTAGAAGGCGACGTCAACGTGACCGGAAGCGTCACCACCAACAATGTCAACGTCAGCGGTCTCAGGGTGACCGGAGATACGAGCATGGTCGGACCGATAAGCATCCGTCCAGGAAGCTTTGACGGATCTTTGGGATTTGATCTGAACGACGTGCGCCTCAGTATTGATCGTGACGTGTTCGCGGGTTGCAACCTGCGCGTCTCTCGCGACCTGGAGGTTGTTCGCGACGCTACGATCCGCGGAGACCTGTCCATAAAAAATGCGCTATCTCTGGCCGGCAATTTTACAACGAGAGGAGACGCTACAGTAGAAGGATCACTATCCGTGAATGAAGGTTTGACGGTAACATCTGGAACCATCCGTTTTTTTGGAGAGGGCGTGGCAAGGATAGATAAGACTCTGGACGTGCGCCCTGACGGCGTTTTTCGCGTACTACACGTCACCGATCAGAAGATGACCGTTTCGCGTCCTTTCACTGCTATGAGAAGCGCAGAAGTGGGGACCGACCTGACTGTGCGTAGTAATGCGACGGTAAGATGCAATATGAGCGTCGGACGAGATCTAACAGTCCAGAGAGACTCCCGGGTGCGGCGCAACGCGTCGGTGAACTGTAATTTAACCGTGGGAGGAAGCACAACGTTGATGGCACCCCTGGAAGTTTTTCCAGACACCGCATCGACGCCTATCCTGAACGTACGAGACACTGGAGTGTCTATCAAGCGAGACGCGAGGATAGATGCCGACCTCACGGTTGCTAGCAACATGACGTTGGTTACGGGTCTAATTCGAGGTCCAACTGGAATATTTATTGACGGGAATGTGGATATAGATGGAAATATAGCAATAAACGAAGATCTTGTCGTGGCGGGCGAACTGGGCGCGCTTTACGCGAACATAGGCGATGGAGGGCTAGATGTGAGCGGTCCAACGACGATGAAGGACTCTTTGAATGTAGAAATAGATGGATCGTCCGTATTAAATACGACGCAAAACGCGGTTCACGTCGGGCCTCTCTTAGAAACGGATGGAGATGTTTCGGTTCGCGGAGGCCTGGAGGTGCGCGAAGAGGTTTTGTTGGAAGGCGGCTTGATGGTATATGACTGGATGTCGATCGATGGAGACATGAGAGTCGTCGGAGACGCACAGTTTGATGCAGCCGTGGGAGTTGACGCGCACCAGACGCGCGTGTACAACACGTACGTGCGTCGGTTCGCGGGCTCTTTCAAGGAAGTATGTCTGCTGCGAAATCAGAACGAACCTGGAATCAGCATTTACGGCGGCGCATACACCGTGTCTGTAGATATTGTCTACGATCAGCGAGAGAGTAGGAGGTATTTCATGGCGATCCGGAGGGACATGACCGCTGGACAGTGGAGGTTGTGTCTGCCTGCGAACAGCGCTTCCGCAGATCTGGGCATCGAACTCGAGGCGCGATCCACAAATAACGTGACGACATTCCGCGTGGTCAAAGTGAACCAGGACGTATCCATTCCCAATTTCACGTCGGATGATATTGACGAGGTCCCGTTCACGTTCGTCATCAAAGTCACGCATAACTCCCACATTTCGTTGATCATGGAGGAGCTAGAGACCGAAGGCGCGGTGCCGGGTGTATCTAAAATTCCGTTTCCTACCACGCCACTGACACAGAGGGCTTCTCGAGACAATGCCGGGCGTGTGGGAGTGAACCTGCTGGCGCCCGAAGAAGAACTCGACGTTTCGCGCAAGATCCAGGCACGTGACCAGTTCCTCGGAAAATCGTCGTCCGATGGGGCTTCAATTCCCGGCTATAGCTTCACTGGAAATAGTAACACGGGGCTGTTTAGTCCCGCTATAAATACAGTAGCATTAGGCACGGCTGGCGTGGAACATATTCGACTTACGCCGACGGGTCGAGTGGGACTGGACGTGACGAATCCCGCGGAAAACCTTGACGTGCTGCGCAAGATTCAGGCTCGGAACCAGTTCCTGGGGTTCAGCGGAGGAACGGCGGAGGTTCCATCTTACAGTTTCACGGGTAAAAGCAACGTCGGAATTTTCATGCCGGTTTTACCGAATGGTGGAGGTTTGGCCATGAGCACATCTGGCATAGAGCGCCTTCGAGTTCTTCCTACGGGTAACATTGGAATTCGCGTCCAAACGCCGCTGTACGCGTTGGACGTAGGGGGCAAGGTGCAGGCGCGCGACCAGTTCCTGAGCTCGTCTGGGGGCGCCGAAACAGCGCCCGCCTACAGCTTTGCGAACGACGACCAGACTGGAGCTTTCCAACCCGCTTCCGGAAACTGGGCGGTGAGCACGACAGGGAGCGAGCGACTGCGGATCTCGCCCTCGGGACGAGTCGGAATCAATGTGAAGAATCCCGTAGTCGATTTGGACGTCCTCCGAAAGGTACAGGCCGGTGACCAATTTTTGGGTTTTCGCGACGGAGACGCTCGGCGTCCTTCGTACAGTTTCACTAGTGACATGAATACAGGGATATTCCGTCCCATGGAGGACGTGCTTGCGCTGACTACCGGCGGTCTGGAGCGTGTCCGCGTCGGCCCGTCTGGAAACGTGGGCATTAATGTGAAAGACGCTCAAGAAGATCTGGACGTCCGGGAGAACGTCCAGTGCCGCCGCCAGTTTCTGGGATTGCCGAGTGGCACAGAGGCGATGCCCGCGTACAGTTTCACGGACGATCCCAGCACAGGCATGTTCACACCGGTTGAAAACGAACTCGGTCTTACAACTAACGGCGTGGAGCACATTCGTTTATCGGCCAACGGAAACGTTGGAATCAACGTTAAAAATCCGACGGAGCAGCTGGACGTGAACGCCAAGATCCAGGCGCGAAACCAATTCCTGGGGTACCAGGGCGGAAGCGAGACGTCGCCAGCGTACAGTTTCACGGTAGACACAGACACTGGAGCGTTCCAACCGTATCCAGATAACTGGGCCATTTCTACGGCCGGAAAGGAACGCATGAGGGTCATTCCTAACGGGTTCGTCGGGGTCAATGTCCGCAACCCCGTCGAAGGACTGGACGTCGGAGCACGCGTGCAGGCGCACGATCAGTTCCTCGGCACCCAGGCAGGATCGGCGTCACGACCCGCATACAGCTTCACGCAAGACACAAATATGGGTATGTACCGCCTCTCGCACGACGCACTGGGTTTCAGCACCAACGCCTCACAGCGGATGCGAATCGACCAGTTCGGTAACGTCGGAATAGGCATCCCGGCTCAATCTCCAGTAGCGGAACAGCTGGACGTCGCGCGCAAAATACAGGCAGGGGGACAGGTGCTGGGGTACCAAGGCGGAAGCGCGCAGCAGCCCGCGTTCAGTTTTACGGGAGACATTGATACGGGGGTATTTCGTCCGAGTGATAACACGTGGTCTATCGCTACGGCTGGTGTAGAGCGTTTGCGTGTTCTACCGAACGGAAATATAGGGATTAATGCGCCGAACGCCGACGAACGATTGGACGTGGGCGGAAACATCCGGACGTCGTCCCAGTTCTTGGGCCAAATCGGAAACTCCGCCGTGAACCCGTCTTTTTCGTGGAGCGAAGACAGAGACACCGGCATGTTCCTTCGGGGGCAGGGAGATATCGGGATTTCTACCAGCGGGAACACGAGAATGGTGTTGGATCCCTTCGGTCGAGTCGGGGTCGGAAAAACAGATCCACGTCAGCCTCTGGACGTCGAAGGCAATATTCGTGCTACTAACGGTGATATAATAGCAAATAACATACGGACTGCTACTACTACCGCCGAAGGCTTTGTGACGATAACGCACAATTTCACGAGCAACTTGAATAATCCGGGACCCGCTCCGAGTGGCGGATGGAACAGCGTAGTCGCATCTGGCGCGGCTCTCAACAAGGCTTACGAGGAATCTCGGAGGTTGCGCGCGAGCGCGACGCAATGGACTGGGCACATTAATAACTGGGATGGCGCCGGTCACATCACGTTCAGGAAGGCCGTGGTAGTCGGCATGGCATCGCGTCACAGGAATTCTAGAGAGGACAGGAGGTTCAAGCTAGCTTACAGGGAGCTTTCAGACCTTCCGGACACGCCTGAATTGGGCTGGCCTGGAATAAGCGACTAATCACGGAAAAATATTTTTATCCACGGACAAATTATAAAAATCGCACAAATGTCGACTAACTGACGCATAGGTCGCCCCTAACATGACATTGTGAATTCGATATGTCGGAGAGTTTTTATTTGTCGCATAATGACTCGATCGAAGAAAAAAGCAAAGTAGCGGTACTCGTGTTTATTGTCCGCCTTACTGTAAGGCAATTCTCGAGAAAATTGAGGGAGTACCCGCGCCCTCCTGGTGAACCACTTTCATTTTGGTTCAACGGTGAATAACGGGATATTATCGCGTAATGATTATGAGACATATCGCACACACACACGTCTTTCACAAGGTCGTATCCGTCTCTCTGATCATCGTCGGTACCATCTTATAAAATCTGTGTTTTCTAAACGGTTATTGTGATGGTGGCGGAGGGACATACAAGTATTTTATATTTTCCGTTTGTTTACACTGTTATAACTGGATCGATTTTTTTTAAGGTTTGTCGAATTCTTTGCTTACGACGAGCGGCATTTTGGGAAAGACGATCGATCTATCTACGGAAGTAAAACCCTCGTGTTTCGTCACGTCTAACAGCGCCCTCCTGTAATCGCGCATTTCTTCACGGGTGCTATCGTCGAACTCTTCCCAGCGAATAGGGTTGCAAACCATCCTGTCCAAAAAACACAGACGAGAGTCCCGTTCAAAACGAACTATTTTCGCGCGCTTATTCAAGCTTTTCGTGGCCCTCAACGCGGCATGTAGTTCGCGGTTGCTGATGTCTTCTTGCGGCTCCTCCCGTGCGTCATCTTCATCTACCAAAATTTGTCGTTTATTATCCCACACGGCGTACACTATATCAACTTCGTCCGGATTGAGATCTTCAACCATATTTTTTTGGACGTAAAGTTTTTCGGCGTTTGCCACGGACTTCCCGTAGTCGTGCAAGATCATTTCTGGAGTGTCACATACCTTGGCGATGCTCCTATCCGCATTGACGTACACAAGGAGATGCATAGTCCGTCACTTTTATTTCCGCCCGTTTTCTTTCCGCGTGAGACCGCTATTATACCATATACAATATAATCGTATATACGAAACGAGTCACTCAGAAGACGCGGTCGAAGAGAGAGAGGCTGTCTTTCAAAATATACAAAAAACTGCAGCAGAGAAAACGTCGTGATGCGGTCGGAGTCTTCGCGGGCGTCAGAAACTAACTACGACAAATATTATATCCTATCCGACCAGGGTAGTACAAAAGTTCCGGGGGATTTCGTAATCTAATGGATTTCTACTATTTCTGTATTTTTCGGCAGGTACCACCCTTTGGAAAACTCACGATTTTTCTGTAATTTCGAACTCCCCGGAACTT
>Ga0306901_1000832_pt1 | contig 11372 bp, 16 predicted proteins | sample AntRauMFilla3767_FD_190431 | JGI IMG/M metagenome (GOLD analysis project Ga0306901, IMG submission 190431) | Saline lake microbial communities from Rauer Islands, Antarctica - Metagenome Filla 3 #767 (v2) (version 2) | ecosystem: Environmental > Aquatic > Non-marine Saline and Alkaline > Saline ... | reverse complement strand
GCTAAGTGCAATGCCACTAAAATCTCCTTTAACGAATAGGTTACCGGTTGTTGCCGCATCAAAGAGACCTGCGTTTGTGATGGTCTTCGTACCATCCGCTGTGATGGTAGCAATCACCTGGAAGGTGTCGTTGCTAGCATTTGTGGTCTCTTTGCTTTTTGTACCGCTGACTCGTGACTCTGACGCCTCAGTGAAGAGGGTAGTGTCCGACTCTCCGGCGGTACCGGCTCCGGTTCCCCACCCTACGTAAGTAGGGCTTGTAAAGGAGTCACTGTTGATTGCGGCAATTATTTGCGCTTTACCAGTGTCTGTTAGAACTGTTGCCATAAAGTGATTCCGTTAACCTTATAATTTCTTTCGGCTTATCTCTCCGAGCTCTTCCCGGGTACCGTCTTTGCGGATGACTGTCGCTTCCACGACAACCTCTGCCTTTCCGGTTGATTCACCTTGCGGTTTGTCGTTACTCATCTTGTGAGTAAGTTACTCCGGCTTCTCGAAGGGCGTCTATACGCTCTTCGTTATTGCTGGCATCGCTTAGGTCAACATCGTTGTCCTCTGCGAGTTGGATGTAGTCAGCCATTAGAAGGCCATCTAGTCCATCATCTTCCGGGGTGTCTGAGAAGGCCTCTTCATCGGTGTCCTCCTCTCCCCCTTCGTCACCAGCATCACTGGTGTCTCGGTCAATCTGCTTTTCCTTGATCCCGAGCTCTTCTTCTTTTGCTTTGATGCGTGCTTCACGAGCTTCAAGGTCTTCCATGAGATCTTCTCTCTCTTTGGTAGGGTCCTTGTCTACTCTGATGAAGATGTCACGTTCGAACTCTGACCGAGCTTCAAGCTCCTCCTGGAGCTCCTCGTCATCAGTCTCAAACACTCCACCATCAAAGTGTACAGAGCGTCCGGGTACAGTCTGGAATCGGCCGTTGACTTCCTTTTCGTAGGCAGACTCAAGCACGATTCGTAGCTGATTGTACTTCGACACATATGTAGCTTTTTTCTTAGCCATGGATGTTATTGGTTAGTAGGGTGAGTAATAAACTTTAGAGTGATCCCATTGACATAATGGCGTGTCGCTCTTCGTTCTCGATCTGAAGACCACATTCTGAGAGGTACTCCTCTTTCACCTGGTCTTCGTCATTGTTCTGTCGGTTCGTTAGAAGGCTCGTGTCACGACCAGTTAGGTAGCGGTACGATAGCGCTTCGAAGTCAAGACCGATTGCGTAGTTTCCGTACAGGCTTCCCTTGAGCAGGTCATGCTTGATGATGTTCAAGGTTCCGTGTGCGGATACGTACTTCAGGATGGTAATACCGTAGGTCTTTTCAGACTGAACGATCTGCACCTTACTCTTCGCAAAGCCGTTGATCATCGATACAACGCCCGGTGCGGCTAGTAGGTACTTCTCGGTGTTACCGTATGCGAATAGGTCCTCAAGCCATGCCTCAAACTCAGCTTCGGTATCAACGCTTGCTGTAGCGTAAGTTGTGATGGAATTGATGACACCTTCGGTGAATCGCTCTGGGTGAGTACCGGAGGTTAGTTTCGCTTTCTTCCCATAAATGAATGCACGCTCGATGTCAACGGCGTGTTCCTTACCTTTCTTGCGACGCTGGTAATCCAGGTCGTTCTCCTTGATAAGGGTCTTTGTTGCTTTGGAGGTTTCTGTTACTCCGAATGGAGTACGGAAGATCTGACAGTATCCAACCTTCTCTGTTGGTGCTGTTGACTTCAGCTCCCTTAGACCTGCACCTTCTTCGTTTGCATTTCCGATGATCCATACGGTGTCTGCGGAAATGTCTGTTCCTGATCCGGTGGCACCGCCAAGTTCAGCTCCTACGGTAATTGTGTCCGTAGATACAGCTGTAACCTTGAAAGTCCAATCCTGTTCAAGGATTCGAATCACGTCTCCAACACTAAATCGAGCTCCTTCGCCGGAGGTAACGTCAAACGTTTCTCCACCAGCATCAGGGTCGACAGTCTGTGTAGCCGCTACCGTTGCTTCACGTGAACCGAAGGAATCTTCGAACCACTTGAATTCTGGGTCGGAGGTTTCTGCTTTCTTGAAAGCTTTACCTTTGCCAGAAGCAGGGTCTTTACCTGCGTTTGTCAAGATAGCTAGCATTGGGTATCGCTCTGACTGGAGCAGTGAGATGACATCTTGCATGTCATACTTTCGTGCTACCAGTGAGCTTGTGTCTCGTGTAGACATAATTGGCTAGTTTTAAATTGATAAACTTCGAGTTTTGGATTGCCACCGGGTTATCCTCTGTGAAGGCCCTTTGGTCCGGGGGTCGTTGCCACACCCGTATAAGTGTATTGTAACACGCTCTAGAGGCCGCCTAGTGGTGACTCTGAAGAGCTTCCTCCGGATAGTATTCCCTTCTTGATCTTGTCCTCTTCACTCTCCTTCTCTGATCCGGATGGTTCCTGGCGTTCTACCGCTGTACGTTTCCTCTTCTTCTTGGTCTTCTCTTCCTTCTTCTCTTTCTCCTTATCCTGCACTAAGGCATCAACCTTCTCGCAGGCGTCTTCCAACGGGACATCTTCTCCTTTGCTCGCACCGGCTTCTATAATATTTAGTACTAGGTTTCGGTATTCTTCGCTCTTTTCAAGCATTGGATACTTCTCCTTTGCTTCGCTGATCTCCGTCTTTACCGCATCCTGTACTTGGGTTGCATTTCTATAAATCTCTTGTGCTCGGCTCTTGGCTAGGTTGTCAGACTTTTGGATCATCATCTGTGCGAACTCCTTCGGTGTCATCTTGTCGAAGTCCACGTCCTCCAGTTCCTTTGCTAGGTCCTCAAGGATTTCGTCCTTCTGTTCCTTTGTGGTGCTTTTGTCAATGTCATCCTTTGCCTGTCGGATGTTCTCACCACGCCTTCCGAGCGTCTTTTCTAGTTCGTTGTATGACTGGATGATGTCTTCTCGTGACTTGTTTTTGAACTTTTCTGGTTCCTCGTATTCCACATCATCCTGTTCTCCGGCCGGTGCTTCGGTGTCTTCGTCCGAAATCTCGGCCTCTTCTGGTGCTTCTTCTACCTCCTCCGTTTCTTCTTCGGTGGTAGTTTCCTCTGCACCTTCTTCTTCGAGGTTATCGATCTTTCTGTTGAATCCCATAAATAATGTTGTTAGTTAATTGCTATTTGTCCTGTCGTAGTCCTAGCAGTCGTGCGAAGAATGGACCGATCGTTGGGCTCGGTGTGTTGCTCTCTTCTTGGAGACGTTGGTAGTTCTCCGGGCTACCGAAGTTCTGCCTGATCATCTCCGCATTCCGAGCTCGTTCGTTGTCGAGCCGCTCTTGCGACCTATTGCGGATTCCTTTACCCACGTTTCCGAGGGTTCTGCTTGCCGCACCACCCACAGACTTGGCAATTGCGCCGGGTCCGGGGATGTTGTTTCGTAGGTCTACGAGTCGTTGTAGAAAGTCGTTCATGACTAGCTTTCTCTTATACGATTCTCTGCTCCCTCCTTCTCTTTGAGAATCTGGTTAATAATCTTCTGCACTTCCTTTAGGCCGTTTGCTTCTTGCTTGAGGGCAAGGCTCCGTGTCTGTATTGATTCTATGCTAGTGCCTCCTTCGAGTAGTTCTAGCACGTCTTCTTGTATCGCTTCGGCTTGCTTCTCGAGATACTTCACCTTGCTATCTATCCTCTCTTTTAGGATTGCCCAGCCCGGTGTCTCTAGCATCTCCTTTACTCTTCGGCCTTTCTCAATGCGCTCCTCGTTTCCCATTACGCTAACTGGTCAAGGGAAAGACCTTGCTCTGGTCCTCCTCCCAGGCCTCCTAGCTCATCTGCCGGAGCTTCCATTGGAGCGTCTTGAGGGAGTTCTGCTTCTGCGGCGGCGATCAGGTCCTGGAGCATCTGCTCCCACGTGATTTCACCGTCTTTGTACTGCTCTTTGAGGTCTCCGAAGCTCTCTTCGAGTACCCCAAGGCGTGCTTCCATGTCATCCTCTTCTGTCTCCACCTCCTCTACTTCAATTATCTCTTCCTCTGTGTTGCTTTCGTCTTTTGCCATGGTGATGTTAATTACCGGGTAATGAATTGCCGACTCTTTGCATGAGCCGTCTCAGCAGGCCTTGGCTCGGCTCTTGGCCGGGCATCTCTCCTGCCGGGAGTGCTCCCTGTGGTAGCTCCTCTGCGTCTAGCATTGGAACCTTTTCAGGGATGCTTCTTCCCCCAGGGCCGACTACCTCCTGAGGGCTAGCTTCTGCTTCCTTCTCCTCAGCCTTATCCTGTTCTCTCTCTACCGGAATGAGGACGTCTGCGTACTCCTCCTTGCCGTACTCCTCGAGCATCATCTCCTGCACTGCTCGCTTCTTGCGGTTGTACTTCTTCATTGCGTCCTGGTTTTTAGGGTCCGGCTGGTCATTCTGTACGAAGATTTCGTATAGCTCCATGACTTCACCCTTGCGTTGCTCCCGGGTCTTGTCAGGCTTCGGCTCTATCTCTACTTTAGCATCGATGTTTACCTCCTTGTCATCGCTTGTGAACTCCTTGAACTCTACGTCTTCTCCGAGGATACGCATGGTCTTCTTCTCTGGGAGGAACTCTTTGTTCATGCCGATCAGTATCTCCACCAGCTCTGTTAGAGCTGTCTCCATCTGACGGACGAACTGGCTGAACCGGATGTTTGACTGCATGAGGAGTAGCTCTACCTTTCCTAGCGGCTCTTGTGAGCTCTGTGGCATACCTCTGACGTACTCTGACAGGGCCAGGGATGTCTGTATTTCGTTTCGTAGTACCTCATCCTTCTCTATCCACGACCTACTAATCTCCGGGCCTCTCTCGGTGATTACGTCATCTGTTCGGTTGAGTTGCCATATTGCTCCGGGCTCGTATCGGATGTCATCTTCATTGATTTCAGCGTTCTTGTTTACCTTCCGGACCGGGTCCAGTGTGAAGGTGATGTCGTCCATCGCTTGGTTCCGGCTGTCTGCTATCTCATGGATGGTTGTCTCTACAGGTTCGAGGATGCTCATTGCGTAGGCGCTCCATGGAATCTTGATGCAGGGCATATCGATTATCATTCGTCCTTCGTTGATGTCCTTATATGGATTCTGTTCCTTTCGGATGATCACTTCCCGGTTGGCAATGGTAATAATCTCGTTTGTGTAATGGTCGTAGCATTCCCATAGCTCCACCTGGTGTATCCGGCTCTTCTCATCTGACTGTGACTGTTGGTTGTCAGTTATCTCTCGTTCCCCGGAGTCTATCTGTGACATCTTCAGGGTCTCTATGTCGTACCGTTCTGTTCGTGGGTCATCGGTGATCGCCTGGTTCTCCACGTATTCCATGTTCTCGTATATCTCGTTTCCTTCTCCACGTTCCTTCTCGGCCTTGGTGATCTTCTCCTTCTTTTTAAATATTTGTTTTATCTCCCATCCACTGTCCTTGAGTCTCGGTCCTGCAGTTGGGTCGAAGTATAATAGCCAGTTGTCCAGTACGTCTATGTCCGGTCCTCCTCCGTCTTCTGCGTCTACCCAGTAAGGGTGTAGGTATCCATTGCCGTAGTTGAAGGCGGCGTGGATCCAGTCTATCTTCTTGTCATTGAGTTGCATCTCCTGAAAGTCGTAGTTGACGAGGTTATCCCACTTCTCCAATGACTTGTTGTCTATGTCTTCTTCCTTGGTTGGGAATATCCGGGTGCGCATCTCGGATGCTGACAGCCGGGGCTTGATGGTTTCTATAATCTCGAAGCCGATCGGAGGCATGATGTTCGTATGGTATGCATAGTTTGACTTTCTTTTGTAGGCTCGGTATAGCTCCCACATTCTCAGCCATTTATTCTCATGCGGCTCTCTGAATCTCTCCGATTGTTTGAAGCGTTTCTTCCACTTTTCAACGAGCTTGGCTTCCTCATTGCTAGGACTCCATTGCTTAGTATCTACGCTTTCGTCTTCTTGAGTATCAATTTTAGACATATATATATTGTAACATCTTTTAGTTGCCCTCGTATACATTCTTCCTGTGCATAGCTACCCACCAGTAGACGAGTGCATGGACGAGGTCGTTCTTGCCGGTGGATGCCCACTCTCTCCGGGTCTCTCCGAGTTTTGTCTCTATGGTCCGGGCGTACATTGTTTCCATGTGCTTGATGAGCATCTGGATGTTCTCGTCTCCTCGGCCATAGTTATAGCGCACCTTTCCGTTCTTGTGCCACGCTACTATCGCATCGATTGCTCTCTCCCGGTCGGTGAGTACCTTGATCTCTTCTGCGAACGTGTCCGGGCCTTTACTTGTGAAGCCTTTGTCGTTGTAACGTACTATCTTTGCCTTCTTCGGGTCCGGCTTATACCAATTCATGAATATCTTGTATGGGAACTTCTTGGCAAATTCCAGCACATCGTTTGGCTTGAATCCGGCATCTATTACTCCATAGCGTACATCGTATATCTCCACGAGCTCTGCCAGTCTTTCCCACTTAGTCTTCCGGGGCTTGTCGGGTATTCGGGCAATAACGAATATCGCTTCTTCATTACCTATTATCACATACAGTTCATTTCCTTGCACGTCAACACCCATGCAGGAGTTTGTCTCTGCCACCTCCTTGCCGGTGAGTAGGTTCTTCAGTACCAGGCTGGCCGGTATCTGTGTATCGGCATTCATGTACGGCATGCCCATCTTGAAGTTGTAGAAGTAGTCGAGCTCTCCATTCTCCTCTGCTTCTTCGTACTCCTCAATGACGTCTCCGGCCGTCTTCCAGGGCACGATCATCTGGTTGAGCCAGTATCCTGACATGTTCCGGTCCGGGTACTTTGCCTTCCACTCTCCTTGGCGGACCGTCTTCTTGTCTATTGGCTTCCCACACTTGAGGCAGACGTATCGTTTGTTGACGAAGTCTACCGAGTCTGGCCATAGGAAGTGTTGCTCTGCTTTGCAGGCCGGGCAGTTGAATCGCCAGTGTTTCTGGTCGCTCTTGTTCCATTGATAGTCCACCCCGAAGTTTGGGATTGTCGGTGTTGATATGAACCACTCTTGGCCCATTGACTCTGCTCCCTCAAGCCGGGAATGGTAGTTCTTGATGTTGTCCATGTTCGACCGATCGTACTCATCGTATATATTCCGGTCGGATGTAAGCATGATTGACTCTCTCTCGCTGTGAGTACCTTTATAGAAAAGGAATGACTTCCCGAACTGCTTCTGGCCTACGCTGTCAGCGTCCTTGGAGCTTATCTTTTGGGATAGGCATTCGTTGTTTTTAATTATTTGGTTCGTCTTTGAGGGTACGAACTTGTTTACGTCTTCTCCGGTCGGTAGCGTATGGATCTGGTTTATCCCCTGGTACCGAGCTGAGTGCAGTGACCGGAGAATTGCCCAGGTGGACACTCCGATCTGTGCCGGCTTTCGTACCACTATCTTGTCAGCTTTGTCGAGGTATAGGTCCAGCAGAAAGAAGTGATTGTCGAAGGTTATCTCCTTTCCGTTCTCGTTGACGATGTTCTCCGTGTTTATCCAGTACACGGTGTCGAGGGCTGTCAGGTCGTCATGTGCTTCGTCATTCATCTTTGCCTTGTAGCTTACTGCGTAGCGCCTCGTGATACGCAGACTGTGCGGCTAGTACGGCCGGGTCGTCTGGTATTCGTTGCTCTTGGCTCTTTATTTCGCCGCTGTGCTCTATTGGCTGGGTTGCCTTACCCATTGTCCTATCGAGGTATTCCTTCGCCGCAGTAATGTTCTTGCGCTTCACAGCCTCATCCCAGAGCATGTCTAGGACGAACACGTAGCGCTTCTTCTCTATCACCTGGCGTTTGTTGGTGGATTTATTGATTTCTACTACCTCCACCACCTTCTCTGCGTGGTAGATAGCTTCGTCTCTGATCTTGTCCATCAGTTGCGTTGCTTTGTCCTTGCTTCCTTTAGGTCTCCCGGCTTCCTCTCGTGCACCACCATGCGAATTTGAATTCTCCGGGTAGAGATTCAAGTTTTCAAGTTTTTCCATGATCTCCTTCTTCTGCTTTCCGTCGGTATCTACACCGACTTCTTCTGCATAGTTTGTCCATTCTAATTTACGCCACTTCGATATCGGCCTCTGTTCTCTCTCATCTGATTTCGAAGGGCTCTTCTGTGAGTTATCCTTCTTAGGCATAGAATTGTTTGGTTAGTTGCTATGCTCTTATTGTAACATTGCCGGTATCGACAACGCAATAATGCTTAGCATTACTATTAATATGATTATATATACTCCTCGGTTGTCTTGTTTCATGTCTTATTTATAACACGGAAACCCCGGGGTAGTAACTCCCGGGGCTGTGGGTCCGTGGTTGCTGGGGGTCTACCCTTTTCGGGTAGGAAATATCGGTATACCAATTGCGGTCTCGTCAGTCCGCACCTCTATTGTAGCACTTACCCTTTCTGTGTCTTCCTCTTGAATGTACCGTCTATTAGTTGCTTCCGCCGGGCTTCTAGGCGTTCTCTCTCCTGCTCTAGTTTCTCTATGCGGCGGTTCTTCTTCTTGCCAAGTTCTTTTACCTTATCGTCTATCTGTTTTATTTTCTCCTCTAGGGTTTCCTTGTGTTCCTGAAGCCTTTTATTTCTGCTCTTTGCTTGGTCCTTCACTGCATCTATATTTCTGTTGGCCTTCAGTATTCCCCGATCGGTCTCCATCTGTATCTCCTCGAGTTCCTCCTCGGTTAATTGAATGACTTCTTCTTCGTTAGTGTCGTTTGGCATATTTATATTATATCACGTTCTTGTGCCCTGGTTGAATGATTACCTCTCTTCTTGATCTTAATGAACTCTCTTAGTGACTTGACCGCATTGTCTATGTGCTTCCAGTCGTCCTCGTGCTTGTCGAGCTCTTTCTCTGTCACTTCCGGGTCTTCTCCGGCGTTGAAGCGTCTCCATATCGCATTTAGTTGTGATAGCTCGTAGGTCCTCCGGGCTTCCGGTGAGAACCACCCTAGGATTTTGTCGAGTATGTTCATGATTTTAATATAATATCTGGTAGTCCATTCCCCGTATAGCGTTCATTGCGTTCTGTATGCTGATTGCTTCTCCGTACATCGGTCCTGATAGGTTCTCTGCACATCGCACCAATGTCTTGAAGCGTTTGTTCCGGTCCGGCTCGTTCTCCTTCAGCCATTCGTACTGTCTTCGGTAGGCTTCTACTTCCTGGTTGATACGGAACTCCGTGTCTTGTAGGTATCTCTCCCACCATGCGGCCGGGCCTCCTTCGTACTCTGTATGTTGCTTGACGTGCACTTCCTCGTGTACCAGCAGGTCAGGGTCGATCGGGTCTTTGAAGCCTTTGTGCATTGTCTTCCCGTACACCATCACCATTAGGTCTCGCTCCAGGTTCACTCCCCACTTCTCTTGCGCCTTCTTGTAGACTTCTGCCACTGCTCCTTCTTCCGGGATGCCTTCCTGAATGATGTAGTCTGGTCCTTTTCCGTTGACTTTCATATTAGTCTTTGTGCACCCTTACCTGATAATCCTTCGCCTCTCTGACCTCCTTGTCTCTCCAGTCCTTCTGCTTTATCCCTCGCTCCTTTGCTACCTCCGGGTCTGTTGGAGGGAAGTCTCCGTCATCGTTCTGGATAATCTGCCGGGACCGCCGGACGTTCTCGATCGGTGGTAGCTGGTCCAGGTCCTCTAGCTCCATTGATACCTTCCCCTCCTGGTTCTTGAACACTAGGTTCTTGCAGTAGGTCACGATGAAGAAGGCTAATAGTCTGCCATCATTGTTCCTGGTGCTCGGGTGCTTCTTCAGGATGTGATAGACCTTTTCTTTGTAGTTCTTTAGCGCCATATATATTCTCCCTCTGCCTGTTACGAACCGACTTTGTTCGTACTTAGTATGTTATCAGGATTATGACAACAGTCCAGCCGGGTTTTCCCCATGCTCTCTTTTCCTTACTTCTTCCCGGGTCCTTCCTTCCAGCCGGGTCTTGGGCAGGACGGTTGAGTAGTCGTCTGTGTAGTGACAATCCATCAGCTTATTGCACTTCCGGCACTCCCAGCAACATGCCTTCCTTCCGTCACTCATCTCTACCCACACGCTCCTGCCTCGGTTGAGGTGGAAGAAGTGAGCTGTCTTGTGTAGCTCAATTTTAGTCATGGTTTTTACTTTGTTTTAATACTTCCTCTAGCATGCTCATGTTCTTCCTTATTCCTCGGACGACGTGAATCGCCGGTGCCGGTCTGTCTATCTCGTCCTTTAGGAAGTTGATCATGTATTCGCACAGCTCCTTCATCTCCTTACCTTCCTTCCGGCCGTCATCGAATCCCACCCGGTATGACACACTATCTTCTTCTCGGATCTGCTTTTTCTCTGCCCGGTCCACCATTTGCGCTAGCTCTCCGAGCCCTTCGTGAAGTTTTTCTTTGTCAGTGTGCCATCTCTTGCTCATAATAATTTTTTATCAGGTGTTGGTATCTCCTGGTCCTTCGGTCTCCATAGGTGGAGACAGTAGTTGTGGTTGTTAAAGTACTCGCATTTCCCCGGGTGCAGTTGCATCACTAAGTCTGTCTCTTCCCAGAACATATCCTTCGCCTTGCACATCTCTCTCCAGGTTGGTGTCCTGTGTGGCAGTGATACTGATACGTGCTCCCAGCCTTCTCCTTCTCTCGCTATCACTGATGCCACCACTTCGTCATCGACTGGGATGTAGAAGGCTCCGTTGTTTCCGTATGAGCCGTCTGTTCCCATTGGTCCTGTCTCTATTCTGTTTTCTTCTGGTACTTTAAACATATTGTTTATCTGGTTTCTTCCGGCATCATTTACCCTTCTTCTTGTAGTGCTTATGTATCTCATTCATAAGACGGGTGAAGGGTGATCCTGTGCTCGGGTTTACTACCTCTACTTCCATGTCGCCCTTTCTTATCTTCCTTCTGTCTATCCGATTACTTATCAGAATCACGTCATTCTTCTGCTTGGAGTACTTCTTGAAGATATTCCGCAACGCTACTTCTTCGAGCTCTTTCATAGTTTCTCTGCTTTATCTCCGGTTAGCTTCTCCCACCTGGCGATGATTGTCTTAACGTACTCTGTGTCCATCTCTACCAGGTATGCCTTACGTTTGGTGTGCTCGCAGGCAATTAGTGTTGATCCGCTTCCGCCGAAGGGATCGTACACTCCTTCACCCATCTTCGTGACGTTGAGTATTAGTTTGCGCATCAGGCCAACTGGCTTCATCGTTGGATGTAGCTTCGACCGGGTCGGCTTGGCGTGGAAGATTACGCTCTTCCCTTTGTTGCGTTCGAACTTGTGCCGGCCGTACCATCCGTATGCGATCAGCTCGTGCTTTGGCAGGTAGTCCTTCCGGCCGACTACTACGGTGTTCTTTACCCATACCAGCATTTGTGAGTAGTAGAAGTCTGCCATCTCCATTCCCTTCCGGAGGTCTCCGTACATCAGGTCGGATTTGAAGATGT
>Ga0306901_1000831_pt1 | contig 11376 bp, 8 predicted proteins | sample AntRauMFilla3767_FD_190431 | JGI IMG/M metagenome (GOLD analysis project Ga0306901, IMG submission 190431) | Saline lake microbial communities from Rauer Islands, Antarctica - Metagenome Filla 3 #767 (v2) (version 2) | ecosystem: Environmental > Aquatic > Non-marine Saline and Alkaline > Saline ... | reverse complement strand
AGGGCCTTTTTGCGATTTTTATTATGTGACATAATGTGTGATTAGTTATTTGCTTTAATTATTTGGACCAATATAAAATTTATTGATGACAACATTGTGTCATCCCTTCTTAAATTTCAAATAACAATTAATAAATGGCAAATAGCAAAATTCAAGACTATAATTTTATAATCAATCTCAATTCTTTGCGTGCCTTCGTGTTTCTTAGTGTAGCTTAGTGAAACAGCTATAACACGAAGTTCCGCAAAGGTTCCACAAAGTTACACGAAGAAATAATCAATTAATGATACGTTTTATGCCGTTTTTAAGTAGTGAAACATTAAAATTTATAAGCAATCCCAATTTATAATCACCTAATTTTAAATAGGTTAATAATTGGGCAATGTGCACATCGGTGAAACTTTCGATGGTTTTGATTTCTAAAACCAACTTTCTTTCTAAAACCAAGTCCATTCGATAACCATGATCAAGTTTAATCGCTTTATAAATTACAGGCATGGGTTGTTCCGATTCAAACGAAATGCCTTTTTCGGAAAGCTCATGCATTAAACATCGATGGTATGCAGATTCCAACAATCCCGGACCAAGTTGTCTGTGGACCTCAATTGCAGATCCAATGGCGATATTTGATAATTTTTCAACGTGCATTTCTAAGTATTCTTTGTGAACCTTTGTGCTTCTTTGAGCAACTCTGTGGAATAGTCAAACTTCTCAAGCTGTTTCAAAGGTTTACTAAGTAAGACAGTTTAACAGTTAATTCCTTACAGATTTTATGAAATTTCTTTCACAGTGTTTGCAAATTTCTTCATGGCTTTTTCAATTTGCTGCGCGGTGATATATGGCGCTGTTCCCATGCGCAGGATATCCGCGCGGGCATCGGTGAATACGTTTTTTTCTAAGAGCCGAGCTCGAATTTCCCGGGCATGCGGTGATTGCAGCGCCAGGAAGCCGCCGTTTTGCTCCAGCGGTTTTTGATGATAAAGTTTGATTATTTTCGGATCAAAACCATGATCTAAAAATAACTCTTTCAACAGCTTCATTTGCGCCAGGTACTGCGTCCGCAGTACCCCCGGCGTGAGGCCCTGCTCACGAAAAAACTCAACCACTTGGGCCGCCCGAAATTGAGAAGAGGGATCATACGTACCGGTAGCAAAGCGTTGGTTGCCGTCGTCATATTCCACCGGCTCCGTGTCGCGGGGCTCATCCAGGGTACTGAAGGATGCAAACCAGCCGGTGATGGCCGGGCGCAGCGAGCAATCTTTTGGAAAGCGCAGAAAGCAGTTTCCCTCCCCCCATTGCAAGTATTTATAGCCGCCAATGAGAACAAAACAATCCTCCAGGTTTGATTCACGGATGGAAAGCGGAACCACATTGGTGCCGTGGTAGTCATCAATTATTAGCGGAATATCATGGCTGCGGGCCAAGGCTGCAATTTCGGAGATGTGTTGGTTAATCAACCCGCTTTGAAAGTAAACGCGCGAAAGCATGATGGCGCAGGTTTCATCGTCAATCTCGTTTTCAATTTGCTGTACAATGTCATCTGACTCGGCATTTACTTGGGCCATTTGCAGTCCCTCTTCGGTCAGCCGGTGCAGCTGACGAAACATGGAGTGGAATTCGCCGTCGGTGGTGATGATTTTGGGCTTATTTTTGAGATCGTAGCTGGAAAGCCAAGATACAATCAGGTGATGTGTATTCTCGCTTTGGCAATACAGGCCGTTGGGATCGTCGTAAAAATCACGCAGGTAATTACGGAGTGTTTCCGTCTTTTCAGCGGCAGTGTCCCATTTAGTATCCACTTTTGAGGCGGCGACATCGTAGGCTTCGGCCAAACCATCACGGGCTACATCAGGCCAGGCTTGGTGGGAGTGCCCGCTGAACAGCAGGCGATTGGCAACATCGAAATGAGAGTAGTGAGGCTGGAGTTGCTTTGCTAAGGTGTCAATATCATTCATAAATAAAGATTTTCTCAGTGCTACTCTGCCTCGCTCTGTGGTATGTTATTACACGAAGAACCACAGAGGGTACACAGAGTTTCACAAAGTTATAAAATTTAAATTTCGGCCCGTATTTCCCATAAATCGGGAAAGATGCGTTGATGCAGCGTTTTACGCAGATAGCCGACCCCGTCCGAGCCGCCCGTGCCCATTTTGTTGCCGATGGTGCGTTCCACCATTTTTACGTGCCGGTAGCGCCACTCCTGCATCCCTTCGTCAAAGTCCACAAAAAGTTCAGCAAGCAGGGCCGTTTCGGGGTCATTTTTCATCACATCCAACAGTACCTGCTGCGCCTCTTTGGAAGATTCATATAAAAGCCCATTGTCATTTTTTCGTTCCGGTTCGGGCATATCATATCCATTCTGGCGCAAGTAGCCGCAAAAACATTCCCAAAGCGTGGCTTCTTTCATGCGTGTTTTTAGGCGCTTTAAATATTCGGGCTGATGCTCGTGCGCCTTCAGCATGTGCGTGGACCGAAGTCCGCACAGAATTTCAATTTCCCGGAATTGTACGGACTGAAAACCGCTGGCCTCATCCAGGAAATCGCGGAAACTTTCGAACTCCAGCGGCGTCATGGTTTCCAGAATATCAATCTGTGCCACCATTGTTTTGAGAATAGTGAGCACCCGCCGCATGGTTTTGACGGAGGTCCATGTATGGCCGTCTTCCAGCTCGGTGCGGATTTTTTCAAACTCATGGAGCATCTGTTTAAACCACAACTCGTACGTTTGATGAATAATGATAAACAACATCTCATCGTGTTCTTCCGGCTGCGATTTGAGCTTTTGCAACTCCAGTAGCTCGTCAATCTTCAGGTAATTACTGTAGGTTATTTTCATGATTTGTGAGACCAATGTAAGAGAGTTAATTTTAATCCATAAACAAGCCTTAAGCTTGCCTGTAAAATTGATTAAATTAGGCCTCAATTAAAAATTTGTTCTTATGCCTTTTTTAATCGCAGACAGCGGGGCCACAAAAACCAAATGGTGCCTGGAGTCAGAAAATTTTTCAGACTCTTATTACACGGAGGGATTAAATCCCTATTATCATACCACTGCAAGTATTTCTGCAGTAATCAACGCCGAGTTGGTTCCTAAACTGGATGGAGTACATATTGATGAAGTTTATTTCTATGGCGCGGGATGCGACAATCCGGTTAAAAAACAAACGGTTTATAAATCGCTGAACGCTATTTTTCCTGACGCACCAATCGATGTTGAACATGATCTGCTCGGGGCCGCACGGGCCTGCTTTTTTGATGAACCGGGCATTGCTTGCATTCTTGGTACAGGGTCGAATTCCTGTTTATACGATGGTGAGAAAATAGTAGAGCATGTTCCTTCGCTTGCTTTCATTTTGGGTGATGAGGGCAGTGCCGGCTATTTTGGCAAGAAACTGATCAACAGTTATTTTCGGTTTGAACTCCCGGGTAAATTGAAAAAAGAACTGGAAAAATCTTATAACATGGACCTTGATCACATCATGGATGGAGTATCGGAGGGGGCGCAGATCAGCCGGTTTGTGGCCTCTTACGCCAAATTTTTAGGCGACCACTCCAATCATTCGTTTGTAAAAAAAATACTATGCGAGGGCTTTACCAGCTTTATAAGTCGCATAATAAAAAATTATACCAGTGCCGGTTCGTATAAAGTAAGTTTTGTAGGGTCTGTTGCTTATGCCCATCAAAACGTAATAAAAGAAATTTTACAAGAAGAGGGCCTGAAAAGCGGTACTTTTTCACGCAATCCCCTCGATCGGCTCATTACCTATCATACTTCTTAAATGCTATTCATGCTCATTGATACGCACTGCCATATTTATTTGGAACAATTTGCCGAAGATTTATCCGAGGTATTACAGCGGGCGGCCGATGCCGGCGTGAGCCATATTTTTATGCCGGCTATTAATCTGGATTCGCTTCCCAAAATGGAATCTCTGTCGCATCCTGATATTGAGTTCCATAAAATGGCGGGGCTGCATCCTACCGAACTCAATGATGGAAAGTTCGTGGATGAAACAGCGCTTATGGCCATGTGCAAACAAGATGAAATTGTGGCCGTTGGGGAAACAGGGCTGGATTACCATTGGAGCGAAGAGTTTAAATCACCCCAGAAAAAAAGCTTGCATATGCACTGCCGGGTGGCAAAGCAGCTTAAAAAGCCTGTAATTTTGCACAACCGTGAGAGCACGGCTGATCTGCTGGACATCATCGAAGATGAACAAGACGGCACGTTGACCGGCATTTGGCACTGCTTTAACGGCTCGGTTGAAGAGGGAAAACGAGCCATCGATTTAGGGCTGCACCTTGGCATTGGCGGAGTGCTTACGTTTAAAAATGCCGGGGTTGATGAAACCGTGGCTCAGCTGCCGCTCGATAAGATGGTGCTTGAAACCGACGCCCCGTATTTGTCGCCGGAGCCAAACCGCGGCACGCGAAATGAGCCGGCTTTTGTAAAATATACTGTCCGCCATTTAACAAAAGTGATGGAAATTTCCTTATCAGAAGTAGAGAATAGCACAGCCAATAGGGCACTTCAGCTGTTTGATATTTAATTAAGGGTCAAGCTTTATTTTTATTAAAATTTGTATCTGGTAGACCTATATTATTTTGGTTTTTGACTAATTTTGATAAGTTATATATAAATTGTTTATCTAATATAAAGTTTTAATTTCAATCAAATCTTAAGCCATATGAAACGATTTAATTTAGGATCAATAATAGTGTTGGTATTAACTCTTGTAGCTATTGGTTGTGTATCAAGTGGAAGCTCATCTCAATCATCAACCAATACTCAAAATATGACCTTGCGAGAGCATTTAGAACGGAATAGAAATGTTACCCTTTCAGGGAGAAATTCAAATACAAGAATTGCTATTCGCGGTGAGAATTCCTTATCAAACCCGGGCCAACAACCCTTATTTGTTGTTGACGGGCAAAAAATGGGTCGTAGCTTTTTTGATGTTGCCAGTAGGTTTACTCCCGGACAAATTGAATCTGTGAAAGTATTAGTGGGTGCAGGGGCAAATATGTACGGAGGTGAAGGAGGTAATGGCGTGATAGTGATAAAGACAAACCGATAGTATCTTCTTCATTTTAGAAAACTCTTTGCTTCTCTACATTTGTTGTGAGGGCAAAGAGTTTTTGTTTTATTGAGAATCGAAGTTTAAAGTAACTGATTTAATCCTCTCCTCTTTTTTTAACTATAAGTATAAGACATGACAAGTTTCAGAGGCTATAATAACGCCTTGACCGATAGGTTTAAACGATTCTGAGTCTGGTTTTGGCTTATTCTGACCCCACCGTTACGTCGCTGCTGCTTTCTAAAGTCGCCGTAGACCAAGAAGATGGCGCGTTTGGATATCCTATTTATAATTTTAAGTTTGATACGGACTTGTTTCCACAAAATGAGTCTTAAACTACGGCCGGGAACCTTCCCGCAGACACACTTTTTTGGACAGTACCCCGATTCTTTCGGAAAAGGGGGGGTATCCAAAAATAACATGATTGTCCATTTAACCTTTTTTAAATTGGTACACGGATTATATTTGTAGTTTCCAGATAGTAGATGGTATTACCGTAATTTAGTAGTTTTATATTAAGTACTCTGGTTTCCTTTTTGTTAAATAGATTTTTATAAAAAACGATTGTATTCAAACCACCCCAAATATTTTTATTTTACATGGGATACTAAGGCGTAAGAAACGTATATGGGAATAGTGAATGGGTATGCCAGAAATTGTATGGTGTGGACTGTAGTAGCAAATCGGAACTATATGGTAACGGTTAATACAAAGGAGTGGTCATTAGCTTTTTTTTATTTCGGTTCCATAAAATAAGCCCCTGCTGAAAGCAGGGGCTTAATTATAACTTTATAGAGATATTAGGTTAATCCATATCCCAGAAAAGTTCAGTTGTACGTGTATCTCCACCTATCGCATCACCGGCTGCGTTGTAGTTTTCCTGATTAAAGGTTTCTTCTGATATAGGATACGTAAAGCGTGTGATAACTTTAGGCAACACTTCATTACCTGAATCGTCTTTAGGCGGTTGTAGTGCCGGGAAGCCTAAACGGCGGTGAACCGTCCATCCCTGTAAACCTTGCAGAAATAGAGCTTGCCATTTTTGGGTACCGATTTTCTCCTTATAGTTGCCTGAAGCTTTAGCATAAGCCACTTCGGGCTGTGCTAAATAGTCGTCAATTTCAGCATCGGAAATCCCCCAGGATTTCATATCAGCTGTGATGCCATTGTTGTAGTGTTGTGCGGCTGCACCATTCACAGCATAGCCGCGTGCTGCAGCTTCAGCTAAAATAAATTCAACCTCTGCATAATCCAGAATAGTACCTGCTCGATTCGGACGTTCAATCTCTTCGCTAAAGTGCGAGAAATCATTAAAGTTATTGGAGGCGCCATAGGGTGCACCAACATATTTTCCGGCAAGTTGCGTAAAGAATACCGGCCGTCGAGGATCATCCAGATTATTCATCCGGTCAACCACGGGAGCGGAAGCTAAATAATCAGACCGCCCACTCTGCACTAATGCTTCCCAATTTGGGTTGGCATGCGGAGGAGCCGAGGTAAACGGCATCATTGCAGCTTCCCCTTCACCAAATGCATTGGGCTGGGCTGAGGTAATAGCTGTTTCAGCAGCCGAAGCATTAACATCAGCAAGCATGATACCAATACGCATTTTAAGAGAATTGGCAAATTTAACCCACATGCTTATATCACCGCCAAAGTAAACATCAGCACTACCAAATCCGGCGGCTGATGGGTCAAAATTACTGATAGCGGTATTTAGGCTATCCAGCTGACTCATATAGATGGTTTCCGCATCATCATAGGCAGGCTGTGGATTCTCGAAGTTAAGTGCATCGCTGTAAGGTACATTACCGAACACATTGACCAAGTCAACATAAGTTATGGTTTGCATAACCTCTATGCTGGCTAACTTATTTTGTTTTTCAGCAGCAGGTAATGCATCATTTGCGCTGATCTTATTTGCCGCTTTTTTAAGGTCAATAAGTACATCCCGATAGTATAAATCCCATATATTGTCAGAGATGCCTCTGCCTCGCAAGTTATATCGCGGTTCATCCGTATAGGTTGTTGTGGTCCAATATTGTGCCATCAGCTTAAATATGCCAATGTTGACATTCGTCTGATGGACAAAGTTACCGTAGGTCACCTGCGCACTTGAAAAAAGCGGGTCCGCAGGTACATTTGTTGGTGCTTTCTCATTTTCATTAAGACTTGTTATATCGCACGATACAAGACTCAAAGAAAGTACAAGTATTAATAATGTTAGTTGTCTCATAGTAATGGGTACTAAAAATTTAGTTGAAAATTGAGGGTCAGGTTCCGTATGGCTGGCATGTTACCACCCTGATAACCGCCGAGGTTACCAGCACCAAGCGTTTGTTCAGGGTCGGCATTTGGCAGGTTTTTATGGATAATCCACAAGTTACGTCCTGTTAAAGAAACAGACGCCCCGTTTAATACTTTAAGGCTGCTAAGCATATCCGGAGAGAGGTTATATGTGATTCCAACTTCTCTCAGCTTAACGAAACTCCCGTCGTAAACATACCGCGCATTGGGGCTGCGAACCCAACCATAAGCACCGGCATAGTTTTGAACTTGAGCACGGGTTTCATTAACCGAGCCGTCAGGATTAACACCATCCAGAATAACGCCTCCACTGTCATCACCACCTGTAACAGGATCACGTTTGGGGTTTCCAAGATCATTGGTTCCGGCTGTGATAGGGTATAGACCCGTACCTTGACCGTACCATTGGTCGAGAGAGAAAATATCTCCGCCCCAGCGTACATCAACTAAGAAGTTCACACTCCAGTTTTTATAGTCAAGCTGATTGGAAAGGCTTCCGCGCCAATCAGGATTTTTAGTTCCGATAACGTCTTCAGAAGAAGAAGAAATTTCATAATATCCGGTTTTAGGATTGATAATTCGCCCACCGTCTTCGTGGTAAACGAAATCAGTTCCCCTGATTACTCCGTATTCATCACCTACCTTAGATCCAATACTTACACCCTGGGTTCTTGCCTGCTCGAGGTAATCAACACCGGGAGCGAGCTCTTTAATCTCGCTCATATTTTTGCTCCATTTGGCATTAACTCTCCAACTAAAATCAGATGTAGTAACGGGTCGTCCTGTAATACCGAGGGAAACACCACGGTTTTCAACGTTACCGGCATTTACAAACTTGTTAGTATAACCGGAAGCGCCAGAAATATTTACGGCAAATATCTGATTTAGTGTGTTTTCATCATAATAGGTAGCATCGAGGAATATCGCATCGTTGATAAAGCCCAGCTGCATTCCTACTTCCCAGCTCTTTGTTATTTCTGGCTTGAGTGTAGGATTATTTTTAGTGCCGGGCAAGGAATAGAGTCCTGCTGAACCGAAATTTGCTCGACGGGTGAATGTATCCGTAAGGCTGTAAACCGGGGCCGTATTACCTACTTGTGCCCAACTGGCACGTATTTTACCAAAGCTGAGTGCATTACTTCCAATAAACTCACTGAAGGTAAAGCCTACAGAAGCAGAAGGATAATAATAGACGTTATTATCTTCCGGCAGGCTGGAAGATTGATCTCTTCGGCCTGTCAGCGCTATATTTAGGTAGTTGTCATAGTTCATGTTTAGGCTGGCCAGAAGACCATTTACACCCAGGTTTTCTTCAGTCTCATTCGGATATAGAATAGAGTTGACCGAATTATTCAGAGAGTAAAGGCCCGGCACAACCAATCCGCCATTGGTAGCGGCTGCAATCCCCTGAATATTTTGACGGCGAATGTTAAAGCCGGCAAGTCCATCAATGGAGAATTTTTCCGTTAGCTGTTTGTTATAACGGGCTAACATTTTGTAGTTGTATTCGGCGTAGTCCTGTGTTCTTCGCTCGTACTGGGAAACACCGACAGATCCTACAGCATTACGCTCTTCAATAAGGTTGTTAAAACTATCAAGCGATACCTGGCCGCTAAGGCTTAACCAATCCGCAACTTCGTAGTCGGCTTTAGCATAGCTTGTGTAACGATTGCGACTTTGGGTTGCAAAGTTTTCATAGCGCTCGAAATACGGGTTATTCCAATAGAAAGCACCGCTTCTATCTCCGGTCAGATTCCAGGTGGCATTTTGGTTAGCTCTGAAATAAGCAGCTTTTTGGTCCATAATATCGACATTGGTTCCCCACCATTGCCGCATTTCACTCATTATGGTACTGTATCCGCGTGCGGGTCGACCTACATCGTCTGATTTTGTGTAATTAACAGAAGCATCAACCGTTAACTTGTTATTCACTTCGTACCCACCGGAGAAACTAAGCTTGTACTTAGCAAGCTCGCTGTTGGGCAGCACACCACGATCATTATTTTGGGTGTAGCCTAACGAATAATAGCCCCCCCTTGAATACCGCCGTTGATATTGATACTGTTTTGAACATTAGTACCTGTTTCAAAAAACTCAACGGGTTGGTTTTCGGGTGCTGCATAAGGCATTGGCTGTCCAAAGTTTGGATTATTGGGATCGAATGATTGCCACGTATAAACCATCTGATTCGGGTCAAAAGCAGGTCCGAAAGAAGCATCGGCATCATAACGTGTAGTTAAGATACTGTCGCCGGGCGCTGCACCGGGAAAAGGATTGGCCTGCTTATATAAGCCTCCCAAATATCCCTGTCCATATTCCATTTGATACGTAGGGAATGTACTTTCATCAACCATGCTTGCGCCTACACTGGTATTGTATCGAACATTAACCAAGTCTTGTCCAGGGCTTCCTTTCTTAGTTTCGATAATAATAGCACCGTTAGAACCACGCGAACCATACAGGGCTGCAGCTGCGGGGCCTTTCAATACTGTCATAGACTTGATGTTTTGCGGATTGATATCAACACCGGTGTTACCGTAGTCAACTCCGTCAAAACCGGCTTCTTGACTTCCAGTGTTAAAACGCTCATTGGCATAAGGCACACCATCAATGACCATTAAGGCCTGGTTGGTTCCCGTCAACGAGTTTTCGCCACGAAGTACGATGTCAGTAGATCCGCCGATACCACTGGCTGTTTCTACTTTCATGCCCGATACGCGTCCGGCAAGTGCACTTAAAATGTTATCGCTTCCGCTGCGGGTAACTTGTTCGGTATTTATTTTCTCTGCAGCATACGGTAGCTGGTTTACCTGCCGTTCAACCCCGAATGCTGTTACTACAACATCACCCAGCTCGGTTAAATTTTGAACAAGGGTTTGATTAACTGTAACAGTTGGTTCGTCAACAGTTACCGAAACATTTTTAGTTGAGTACCCTATATAACTAATGCGTAACTGATAGTCGCCATAGGGAACATTTTCTATAATAAAATTACCATCTGCATCAGTGGCAGCGCCTTTATTAATAGACTGAATAAAGATGTTTGCACTAATTAGCGGTTCCCCGCTTTTTTGGTCTGTTAGTTGACCTTCTATCGTGCCCGTGTTTTGTGCCAGGGCTGTGCCGGTGCATAGTAATGTAACCATGCATAGCATCAACACTGTTTGTATCGATTTGTATATCATAATAACTCCGATTTGTTAAGATTGGCAACCATCTTGCAAGTTGACCTGATAATGATTGAGGTATTAAAAACAGATCAATCACAATAAAAATGGAAATTTGATGAGATGACTCTATTACCTCTTACTAAATGAAATAATAACATTTTTATAACATTAGCAAGTAATTTCTTACAGTTCAGTAAAAGTGTTTGCTACAATACGGCAGTTAATTTTACTACATCATTATGGTACGTATGGTAAAATCCAGTTGACCGTTCAATAGCCGGAATTTGTTGTGAGCAAATCATTTAACCGGAAAGACGGATAAGCTACGTACTCATTATGGATGTTTTTTTTTAATAACCTTTTACAGATTAAAATTCGAATCTGGCTTACCTTAGTGGTAGAATTTGGTAGAAATATTATTTTTTCAACTATGTCAGATATACTTTCGTGCGAAAGGCAATCGGCAGAAATGAATTTTAATTACTCTGGTTTTTGATAGGTTTACCAACTACCTGTCTGATATTTTCAATCAAATAGCTTTTTCAGGACAGGAAATTTTTCCTTTATTCCTTGAGCCACAGGCAGGCAGTGCAATTCATTACGTAGTGGATGGCCGGTCCGAATTGCATTAAACCCCTCACATTTCTCATCCTTCGATCGGCCGACCAGCATCATCAACCGAGTTTTGTAATCTTCGATAGGGTGATAGTAAGTAAGCGCATCCGAAAGCGACCAGAAGGTGGAAGGTGAATCTTCTACGGGCTTATTTGATACATCGGTAACAAGATTGTCATGCTTCAGGGAGAAATGATCAATCATCG
>Ga0306901_1000823_pt1 | contig 11447 bp, 17 predicted proteins | sample AntRauMFilla3767_FD_190431 | JGI IMG/M metagenome (GOLD analysis project Ga0306901, IMG submission 190431) | Saline lake microbial communities from Rauer Islands, Antarctica - Metagenome Filla 3 #767 (v2) (version 2) | ecosystem: Environmental > Aquatic > Non-marine Saline and Alkaline > Saline ... | reverse complement strand
CGTTAAGCAAGAGGAGACGCGGATGTTGGTTTACGAGAAGAAGTTCGGGTCGTTCTATTTACTGGGAGACAATGGAGATATCCTGTACATGGGAGAAGAGGTTGGAATCCTGTTCTCAGTACGGCTTACTTAAAGCAATCGAAGATGCAGAGATTCTCATCGTTGATGCATATCTCAAGAAACTTGACAAGAAAGCAGAAGAAGCTAGAGTTAGGGACATGCTTACTAAGTCGGATATATCGGAGGAAAGATGAACAAGCAAAAGACTTGCAATCGATCGGCATGTGGAGCACCTTCTCTACCGGAGATCCCTCATATGATTCATACACAGTCGGGTGAATGGTATTGCCCTTCTTGTGCGCGTAGAATCAATGAGCATAATCCAGGGTTGGTAGTCGCATCAAAAGACTCAGCCCCCACAGTACCAGAAAAGACGAGGAAGCGTGAGTATTAAATGGAAAGAATGGTTTTGCTGGCACGACTATAAGCATATTAGAACCAACGGCCACTCCCATGTATTTAAGTGTCATAAGTGTGAAAAGGTAGTACAGAAAGAAAGCGAAGAAGCTAAGTACTGCAATCATAAATGGGAAGTCGTAAAAGTCGTACTAGACGAGGACAACAGAAAGAAAGAGATCAAGAAGTGTTGCAATTGCGGAACACCCAAAAGATCTAAGACAGGAGGTTAAATGAGTATTGAATCATCTCTTATCCATCTAGCTATCCAGTGGCAGGGTGCGCTAATACTAGCGTCACCCTTCTTATTGGGTGTTATGTTTTGGGTATGGAAAGAAAGCGATAAGATTCGGAATAGGTGGATACGACACCAGAAAGAAGTGAGGTATCTTGAGGATCTCATCATCGAAGCTAATGACGCTCTAATTGGAGACAGCGTGGCATTAGGTAATGAGGAGATGAGAGAGCTTGGTAACAAGATGGTGCTTCACAGAGAGGAGCATGGAGACTTAGACCACTTCTCTAGTGAGCACTTTACTCAATCTGAAATCTTCCGTGCGAAGAAGTTATTACTCAATAAAGAAACTCGTCAAAGACTTCGACACATCATCAGAAGAAGAGAGCATTATTGGCAAGGAGAATAAATGAATAAGAGCAGAATCAATGCGGGTACCACTGCCGTGATGAAATATTGTCAGGATGCTCAGGTGTCTTACTGCCAAAGTGATGAGATCTCTGTCCTGCTTCGAAATGACATGACACACCAGACCGATCCTTTTTTGGCCAACAGGACTCAGAAAATAGCATCATTATGTGCTTCAAAAGTGTCAGTTGCTTTCAACAAAGAAATGGCCCTGCACGGGGTAGAAACGGAGGCGGTATTTGATTGTCGGGTTTTTGTGCTACCACCCTCTGAGGTTAACAACTATTTTCTGTGGAGACAGCGAGACGCTTTTCGTAATTGCATTACGTCCGTGGCGTACTGGGGCCTTCGGAAGTTATACGGACGAAAGACGGCTCACAAAAAAATGCAGGGTCTAAGTACGAGTGAGCGACAGGAACTGATATTTCAGGAGTTGGGCACCAATCCCAATGATATCGAAACTGAATTTAAGCGTGGTCGGTGTATGTATCGAGACACCTATCAAACTTACTTACGAGATGTTCTTCCCTCAGAGAAAGCTGCTCAAATGCTCGAAGATGGGGTAATTGAGGACCTAGATAAAATCGTTACTAGATCACGATGGGTGGTGGACCGGGAAATTCCTCAGTTCGATTCTGATCCAGAGTACATTTCTAAATATCTTGGGTAATATATGCTCCTGTGTTCTCAGTGCGGAGGGACAGGTAGGGTGGTGGAGTTTATATCCTATCTGGGCTGGCGTACTAGAGGGCGGTGTAAAGCCTGTGTAGGGACCGGTCTAGTAGATCCCCCTGTGCAGGGCTATCAAATTGCTCTAGCTAACTATATTTCAGTGCCGAAGTCTTTTGTCCCTAGAGAAGTGCTTCATTATATGGGCCATTATCCTGAGATCAGCTCGAATCTTTTTGTGGAGGCATTCAGGGAGATAGAGTACCGTAACTTAGAGGTAGGTAACATTGTCATGCACCCTCAAGACTTTCTTAAAATGGAAGCTAGATTGAGGGGAAATACTCCCCTTCACAGGGGGGTAGATCTGGATGTACGTCTTTTCGGATTTGAGATTCAGGTAGAGGTTGATATGCCAGAATCTACGATTGCGGTATTGGTAGATCAAAAATTCAGACACAATCCAGATATTCTCCCCCTGTCCCTACAGGCTGTAGTTTTCCAAATTTAGACTTGACCGGGAATAATACTATATACTAGGGTCGTTACGTATATGCCCGGTTAGCTGAGTCTGGATTAGCATCGGTCTACGAAGCCGAAGACGGGGGTTCAAATCCCTCACCGGGTACTAGAAAACCTTATGATTGACGTAGTAGCCGTTGTGTAGTATCCTTTCCGGTATTACAGCACCAAGGGCTACGGTATGAAACGTATAAAACGTATAAAACGTATAAAAACGGAAGGGGTGCTCACTTATCCGGGAAGCTGGATTATTCTCCAGTGTGATCTTGAAACCACGATGTATTACCAGTGGTGGTTGGCGCATCATGGTATCAAGGTCAATTTACCTATCTGGAAATCCCACATATCTGTTGTGAGGGGAGAGGACCTACCTAATCCAGCACCTTGGGGTCGGTACGAAGGAAATAAGGTTGACTTTTCGTACCAGATATCCGATATTTGGTGGAATGGATCTTATTGGTGGATTAATATCCGTAGTTCCCGACTAGAAGAGATCCGCAGTGAGCTGGGACTAGATCCCCAGCCTAAGTACAAATTTCACTGGACAATTGGGAAAGAGTATGAGCGTCGATTGGGGTGCCGATTTGGTTCCCAATGCTACCGAGAATGATGTGATGATACGTATACTTTGTAAATTCGGGTTTCACTCTTGGAAATTCCAGTCGGAAGAGTGGAACTTGCCCCGAGAAAAGGGACATCTTCGTAGGTATATTTGCCAGCGCTGTTATTCGGCTAAAAAGACCATCCAGATCACAAACGCTAAAAATCAAAAGGGTCACTGTGTGGCCATTACGGTAGAGGAATGGAAGTATGAAAGAGGAAGATAGAGATAAGCTAGAAGATTGGCTCTCCGATCAACAGTTTGACAACCAGTATGGGGATGATGTGAACTCCCCACGTGATTGGTTACGAGAAGCGGTGAAAACCTCATTGCACGATTGCAAAAGACCTATGGGTTACAGTAACTGGGCGTATGAGCTGGCGATCACAATGGTGCCTACTTACCCTGATATTGTGCTGGATTACAAAGAGTATGGAGAGGGGGACGTAGAGTTTACGTTTGATTGGAAACGTTTTAATTCGATCCTTGATGGCGCTCTCGACACTCTCATAAATCAATCCATAGAAGATACGTAATACCCCTTTACAAGGGCTCAGACCTCTGCTAAAGTCTTTCTAAATGGAAATGATGCAACCTACCTTGTAATGGGTGGGGAGGTAAGAGGGGGATGTCTAGTGGTGTTCCCACAGGAGATAATGATGTCTGTAGGTGTACTTGGGTTAAATCCCGGTATTAAACGGGTGGTATGTTGGTTTAATAGTATGGGTCTTTCCACTATCGACAGTGGGGATGGAGAGACCCATGATTTCGAGTGTGATCGTGATTATGCCTATGTCGTAATCAAAGTACATCCCTCGGATCTAGTAGAGACCTCAGACTGGCTTAGGCGGACGCTTGAAGAGTCTGGTATCTCGGTGTATGCTCAGGGGGAAGATGGTGAGGTCTGTATACAGGGCAATTACGACCCTGTTAACAGACTGGCTTTTATTGACGTGATGCATTTTACGGACGATATGCTTCCCGAGGGTATAGAGGTATGAGCGAGGTTTGGAAATTTGAAGTGCAGCGTAACCCAGAAGGTGCTCGTTTTGAGTGGTGTGTAGACATCTACCGTGGTGATTATCACTATCGAGAGATAGAGCACCACACACGTGCTGATGCAGTAGAAAGAGCCTCCAAAGTGATGGGTGATTTTTATCGCCACTACGAGAAAGATGTCATTATCACAGAAGACTATCCGATTCCATACCTACCAAGTCGCCCCACTTTCGATCAGTTTCGAGGTCTTATTCTGGGCATGGCGGTTGGTGATGCAGTGGGAGCCCCTGTAGAAAAAGCGCCGCTGGCAGAGTCAAGACGCTACCTTGAAGATCGCGTAATCCCTAAGAATTTCGAGGGTGATATTCGTAGTACCTTCGAGGATCTACCCTTTGGTCATTATACTGACGACACGCAAATGGCCCGAGAGCTTATGCTGTCCATCGTGGATAGTGGAGGTCATTTTGATCCTGAGAATTATGCAGCTCGTATAGCCCGGCTTTTTCGAGAGGGCATTATTGTGGGTTCCGGTGGCACAACCAGAAGAGCAGTACAAAGGCTTATTGAGGGTGTACCGTGGTCTCAAGCGGGGGAAGGTAGCTCCGCTGGTAATGGGGCTGCAATGCGTGTGGCCCCTATTGGACTGATAAGAGACTTCGGGGAGATGGTAACAGCTACTTTTGAACAGGCCCGTATAACCCACACACACCCGGAGAGTGTTGCTGCTTCTGTTATGATCGCGCATATGGTACATAGAGCAGCCTATGTCCCGGACTACATGTCTCCTCTCAATATGGTGCTTGATACCGCAGACTATCTGGATCCTGCTATTGTGGGTATCCCCGAAGAATACGCAAAGGCTTGCGCTTATTTATCAAAACAAATGCGTGATCTGTGGAATTTGGTCCAAACGGATTGGGATAAGAACAAAATGATGGAATGGGTGGTAGCACACCAAGACGAAACAAATTGGGAGGGTATCAGCCCTTATGCTATTTCCTCTTCCCTCTGGGCAGTATACTCGTTTGTGACGAGCCCTGATAACTACTGGAAGACTATTGAAACAGCGCTGTGGCCCGGTGGTGATGTTGATACTACCGCAGCTATGGCTGGGGCCATGTCCGGGGTAAGAAACGGCGTAGAGGGCATACCAGACGTTGTACTATCTAAGCTTAACGATGGCGGTCAGTGGAAGGCCCCGCATCTTATGGGATTGGCTGACGATTTGTGTTTCCACATCACAGGTAGAGGTCCTTTGCGTGCCAAGACGGGGCTAGGAGTGGGCGCATTTAACCCTAGCGGCCTGACGCGGTTAGTCCTAAAAAAGCCCGGATAAAACCAATGAGCAGTGGTGATGAGATTATCAAGGCTATGCAAGAGGCTATTGAGTGGTCTAAGGGCAATACTACCTGTCGTGTCACACAATTTGAGTGCGGAGCCTGTGGTGCCGAGTTGAAGACCACAAGAGAAGTAAAACGAGACGAGTTACCTCTACTATGCCCGGAGTGCGAAGATGGCTGAAACCATAAATATCACCGATTTGCAGACGGGGGATCGTATTCTTCTTGAAGCGCTCCCCCTTATTGTTCTGGAGGTGAGAGCGGGCGGTATGGGGCACCTAGATATATGGGCTATTCCAGAACAAGACGAAGGTCCCGCTGGCGACATGATTAGTGGTTTCCACGACCCTCATGAAGAGTTTGTACTGCTAGAGAGGGCTGGATCCTTGGCTATTCATATGCCGGACTATTCCAAGTGGAAAGTACCGTTGGCCTACATAGTGCGCTATCAAAAGGTTCACCACCCTGATATCAGTCTCTCGACTCCCTATGATATACGTAAATACGCTATGGATCATATGGAATGGGAAGCGCTAGCTTGGACAGCGGTGCCAGTAGAGAAGCCCGACTATACCACCCTTTATCAAAAAGCGTGGCCTAATGACGCTCTAGCAAAGGTATGATTATGACAGAACAAGTAGCAAAACCTAGCAACTCACAGATCGCCGCTCTTGGTTCTATGTTAGGACACAAAGAGATGCTTTCCCCTAGTGGCTTGACCGACCTTCCTGCCGATTACCACTATGAGAAGCTGGATGAATTGTGCGGAGGAGATTATTACGCTTTTGGTGACGAAGAAGGGAGTCGTATGATGGGAGTTTTTCAAAAAGCTTTCAGAGGCGCACTGTCTTCTGATTGATAATGTTTTTATGTACCAGTCTAGTGTGACTCCTTAACCCTCTAGACAACAGGTATACCAATGAGCGATCTCAGAGACAAAATCATCAAGCTGGCCTATGACAAACCGGAGCTTCGAGCCGAGTTGCTCCCTTTAGTAACCAGTGCCAAAACCTTTAAGTGCCCGGAATGTGGTACTAAAGTTCTGGAACAAACCGGATATTGTGTCAAGTGCGGGAAAAAAGTTAAGCCAAAGAAGTAATTATTTGGAATAATCTCTTGACACCCATCGTTCTATCCTATAGAGTCCGTAATTGAAGTGGCAATAGTGCTGCGGATGTGGACAAACAAATAGAGAGAAGCAAATGCGCAACGTACAACAACAGCAATCTTATTATCAGGAGGCCCCCGCCTCTTAGTGCTGTTGTTGTGTTTGCGCTATGAGCCGGGTTCCTTAGATGGGATCCGGCTTTTTGCGTTTAGGGATGTAGCTCAATTGGCAGAGCAGCGGGTTTTGATCCCGAAGGTTGCAGGTTCGAGTCCTGCCGTCCCTGCTAGGTAATTCGTCAGACATGTCGAAATATCTTAGTCAGACTGTCTAATTCGACATACCTGACGACTTACAAGTGAATAAGATTGTATTGACCTTTAGCATAATTGGTAATGCGACAGCCTCTGACGCTGTTAGATCTAGGTTCGAATCCTAGAGGGTCAGTTGTAGTATGGAGCGGACGAGACTTGGTGTCCACGGAGCCTGTAAAGCTCTGCCGAAAGGATGGTGGGATCATTCCCCACCCGCTCCACTGGGTTACACGCAGGTTGGAATCCTGCCCATAGGAACATGCAATATGGGTATTGACGCCCTAGCGTCCTGTGGTGGAAATGAAAAATTTAGCAGTGTAACCCTCATGCGTCGGTTGAGCAATTGGCTGGCTCGTCTGACTGTAAATCAGATCCCGAAAGGGCGTGCAGATTCGAATTCTGCCCGGCGCACTTAACCTGAGCTTCAAGATGAGCTACAGGAGATCCGTAGAGCAACGCTACAGGCTTGTCGCACTTTTGAAGGGTTACCACAAGCGTCTAAAGGTAAAGCGGCAAAATAGGCCCCTTGACGTACTATCACCGTACTTGTACGATATACCTGCTGGAACTGCGGCCACAAATGGGTGTCAGAGTTCGGAGGGTTGGGTGAGTAACAAACTAGAGCTAATTGATGAACACTCAAAGCTCGTCAATAAGAAATTTGGGGGTGGATTAGACGTCCAAGAAGAGGACCGGCTGTTACAAATTCGAGAGGAGATTGACCGGATCGAGGAAGAGCAGTATGGTTCTAACCTCGCTAAGTTGGAGGCTTTCGTGGAGGACATGGAAGCCTTGGGGGATAAAGTAAAAGCTCTCCGGGTAGCTACAGATGAGCCGGTAACTTTAGATGATATACTCCATACTCTCGGGGGAGAGGGTATCGATGAGGACGCAACATTAGGTGAGGTCTACCATTATATCCGCTCCGTCCAGTCCGCAATCAAAAGCTTCTGATCGCCGTCGATTACTTTACGAAATACCGCGAGCTCTTGGGCCTTTTTCAGTGCCTTGCGATACGCTTCAACGTGCGCGTACACCTCGAACTCGACCTCATCGGCGAGCTGCCCAGATCTGTGCGTTCGGCCCATCAATTGCTCCCAAGTTCCCGCGTCGGTCGGGGGGCAGAGTATTAAATTCCTTCTCCAACTATGCTGCAAATTCAACCCTTCGACGTGAGAGTCGACGCTTAAAACGATCGGCCCGTCCGCCGGATCCGCGAGTTCAGGGTTTCTACCTTCCTCGGGATCATACCAGTCAAGCCCCCGCTCTGCAAGCTTCTCCGCTACGTATCTGTGTTGATACCAGACGATCGCGGGCGGGCGAGATCCTCTTTTTTTCGCTCTCTTGATCACGTCCTCGATCATATATTCAGAGATCCAGTGCGGGCGCGTCGGGGGGGCGTCCTTGTCACGATGAGGTTGCCACTTCTCCCAGGCCTCCAGGAGATCCTCGTCGTGATCAAATACTCCACCGGCGGCGATCGCCCGCTTCACGAGTGTCGGAGAGTCGATCTTTCGTGGACCCTCTTTGATCGCCCGTCGGATCTCCCTTGACTTTTTTCTCCGCGCGAGTACCCATTCCCAATCCTCTTCCCCCGGCCAATCCCAAAAATAGTAGACGCCCTGGGCGATTTGCTTGATCGCGCGCACTTTCGCGAGGATCGTCTCGATCTCGTCTTCGTTGGGGAGCACGTATTGCTCGGCGCGGGCGATCGCTTCGGAGATCTCTTTGGGTATTTTAAGATCTGTGATCGGCTCGATCGTGATGCTCGCGGCCACAGTGTCAAGTGATGTCTGCACTACGCCGGGGGTCGTCGATAGGCGATTATGAAACGCTTCGCGCGCCGCTTGCCTGCGATCCTCGACGGGAAAAATATCTTCGAGATTCCGACCGTCCCCATACACGATATTAAGAGGTGTGATCTTTCGCCAGTCCGCCTTCTTTGCGTAGGATCCTCCTGATTGCGGATCGACACACGCACAAAGCGACTCTCGAAGTGACCACGATCGGGGGATCGGCGTGCGATCTCCTAATGCTATTTCCAGCAAATGAGCAAAATCCTTGATTGACTTTTTCGTCTGCGTCCCGCTCATCGCGAGTAGCATCGTCTCCGGGAACCGCTCGAAATAATAAGAGAAACGATTGCGTCGGCTGCTGTCCTCGCTCGCCAGCGCGTGTGCCTCATCCGCGATGATGAGATCGGGGCGCAGCCGCTCCAACAACACCGGCCCTTCGTCCGGGTGGGATAACTTTGTGTAGCTGATCAGGTGAATATTTTGATTGACATTGAAATGCTTGCGGTAGATCTGGAATTCTCGAATCCAGGGATCGATCAGTTTCGCGCGTGTCAAAAGTACCGTCTTAAACGGATCAAGCCCCATAACGCGAGGCGCAAGGGCGCTGATTAGGGTCTTGCCTCCACCAACGCAGATCCCCGCGACGCAGCCTTTTTGCTCTCGGAGCGTGTCAAGCGCTAACGCCTGCGCCGGTTTCAAAGTCCACGTCCCGCCTGGCTTCTTGTGTTTTTCGGTGAGTTCGTTAATTAGATCGCGTAGCCCTTCGGCGTCCTCGGGCGATCTTAGATCTTGAGGCAAGCACAGAATCCGATCCATTTCGGAGACTCGAGCCTTTTTTGGGAGTACGTCTTTTAAGGACAAAATACAAACCTTTAGGTTCTACTTTCAAGGATACAGAATGCCGGGCGATCACTTGACCGCCCGGCGCTTCGATCTACGCCTCAATCACCACATCAAAGAACTGCCGGATCTCCGGCAGAATAACCGCCATACCCTCGTGATCCGATCGAGCGACCACATGATCGGCGCCTCCGAGAAACGAAGGATCTTCAAGGATCACATCGAGCAAGATCTTGCGGCCTTTGCCGTACTTGTCCGCGCTCCAGTAGCGGATATTTTCCTCCTCACACACTTTCGCCTTTGCGGGCAAAAGAAGATCGTCGAGGCTCACCGCCTTTGCTCCTTTCGTCGGATAGCAGTCGACGTAGAGGATCCGGGGCGCGGGCTGCTGTTTTGGGATCGCCGCTTTTTCGTTCCCGATCTCCGGTTGGGGGGTGTCCCGGATCTCATCTCCCGGATAGTGCTCGGCGATCCAAAAGTCAAAGCCCACTCGCGTTTCGGGTGTCATACCCTCCAGTGCGGTTTCCAGGCTTTCCGAGTTTTCTTTTCGGTACGCCTTGCACGCCTGTGTGAAAACGGCGTCTTGATCCGGCATATCGTCCGCCTTCTCCTCTCCCTCCGGCAGCCAATTGCGCTCTTGTTTGATCGCTTCCTTCAAATTTTCTTCGCCTTTTTTCCCGATTCCGTGGATCTTTTTAAGATCGTGATCGATCAATTCGATCAGATCCTCAACCCCCTCCAGCGCGAGATATTCTTGGATATGTTCCACCGTCTTTTCTCCGATCCCGTCGACTTTTGCGAAGTCGTAATCGTAGACGCTTTGATCTTCGAGGTCGACAGGGGCCTCCTCGGGGGCCGCATCGGGCGGATTCACCGGGGGGATGGGGTTCTCGTCCTGATCCTTTTTTGCTTTCCCCGTGATCTCTCGACGCCACAAAACAAAATCTCTCTTTTCCACGTGTGAGAGAGCATATTCCAGCATCTCGAAATCATTCTTATCTGCGAGAAAATCCGCCTTTGCGGCTTCAAGCCTGCTCGCCCGCTCTTCTTCGGGCTTGACTTCCGTCTCCGGCGTTTTCGTCTTCTTTTTCGTTTTCATCAGGTCTGCGAGTCCCATAGCTTTCTCTCCTTTGCTACTTGCTGTTGTCCCCGCTCTTCCGGCGGGCTCATAGGGTATATCATAGCACGATCGCCCACGCAAGGGCTTGATCGGATCTGACTTATATTCGCAGGGGCCGTACTTAAAACACGATCCCTTCTCTTGCTTGACCTCTCGGGGGTGCGCTAGCGCCGCACACGCTTGGATCTCCCCGATGATCGTTTTGCATTGTCCGTTGATCCACCCGTAGACGCGATCGCGCTTGAATATTGTGGTCGATCTCATGGACCGTGGGGAATTTCGCCCGCTCTTTCCGTCCACGCGGATCATATTGACGTGGGAGAATTTAACCGTGTCACTGGTCGGGATCTCGTCGTCTTGCTCCATGATCTCAAAAGCAACCCAGGCATAAAGTGTAGCCTGAGTATCATCGAGTAGCTCCACCGCATCAGGCGCGTAGGAAAAGCTGGATCTTGTCTTCCAGTCAATGATCGCTAGCTTGCCGTCATCGTCGAGGTAGAGGAGATCGAGGAATCCTAAAAAGTCAAGCCCGTGAAGTGTGAGCCCTAGATCTTCGGCTTTCGCTTCCACCGCGATCACACGAGAACGCTCGGGCAAAAGATCCTGGGAGCGGGCTTCGATCGCCTCCAGGGAGGTAAGTTTGGTTTTTTTGTTGTAATAGTCTTCGATATCTTTGTGGACCATCGTACCGTGACGCATGGCCTCGGTTTCGTCGCCCCTCTGGCCTAAGACGTAGCGGAGCCACCATTTACGGGGGCACGTCAGAAATTTGTCGATCGATGATGCTGATGTGGTCGTGACTTTTTTTAACTGCAAGTGTCTGCTCTCCACTATCTTTTCTGTAAGTGTCTGCTCTCCACTATCTTTTCTGTAATCAAGTGGGCGATTATCTAAAACCCAATCGCTAATCCACAAAAAAGCAGCATCAGGACTATCGTGCAAATGAGGGCTACAAATATGACTGACCCTACTCCTCCAACGACGCCTAAAAATTTGTCCATTAATCGGCCTCGATCGTTACTCCCTTTCATCATCATCCTTTTTT
>Ga0306901_1000822_pt1 | contig 11453 bp, 17 predicted proteins | sample AntRauMFilla3767_FD_190431 | JGI IMG/M metagenome (GOLD analysis project Ga0306901, IMG submission 190431) | Saline lake microbial communities from Rauer Islands, Antarctica - Metagenome Filla 3 #767 (v2) (version 2) | ecosystem: Environmental > Aquatic > Non-marine Saline and Alkaline > Saline ... | reverse complement strand
AGGACACTCCCAGAGCGAAAAAACTTTACCCAGCACCCTTTTGAATTACAACAAACTATTTTCTATACGTTTCTTTACGTATGTCCTGGAATTTCCGTACTGCTTTAGCTTTGCCTCTCTGGCTGTCGCATCGGCTTTTACACGATACGACTCACAATATATAAGCTTCCACGGAATTCCAGATTTTGTTGATCGGTTATTACCAGAGTTATGGCTTTCCAACCGCTGCTTCATATCGGACGTTTGTCCGTAATACAGCTCGTTGGTTGCCTCACTCTGAATGATATATACATGATGCATATATCCATTATAATCCGAAAAGGGTGCTGGGACTATCAGGTATTAGCCATAGTTTCCTATGGTTATCCCTGTCTCTGGGGTATGTTCCTACGCGTTACTACCCATTCTGCCGGTGGCCCGAAGGCCCCCTCGACTTGCATGCCTTATCCACGTCGCCAGCGTTCATCCTGAGCTAGGATCAAACTCTACAAAAATCTCGGTTGGACGAAACAAAGCAAATGACAATCGCATCCCAGCTTTCTACCAAGACACAAATAAAATCCCAGCGGGATTTTTTATCCGCTCAGACGCTTAAATTTTGCACAGCAAAATTACCGTGCTAAACGTCTTGCGCGAGGTCTTGTAGAAAGGGGATGCTCAGTCTGTCGTATAAAACGACTACTTCGTTTCAAGTTCTAAGTTGATCTAGATAAGTTCAAATTTCTCACCAAACTAATTTCTCCTGAAAGAAATCAGTATGTATGGTGTTCATCTATTAAATTATTAAAGAACAAAACAAAACCGGGACCTTCCCGGAAAAAAATACCCTCTTTCAGGGCGTCTCCTATTATACGCATAAGAGATGTGAAGTCAACGGTTCGTTTGCAACTCATTTTTATTATGCACAAATATTTCACTGGTAGTTAAACAGCCAAAATAAGTGGTATAATAAGGGCAGGTTTTATTAGATAATGTAATTCATACGTATGAGCAAGAAACTTGCTGCAGTCATCGGAGTGGTGTTTGTACTGGTGGGAGTCCTTGGGTTCATCCCGAACCCAATCGTGGGTACTGAAGGCTTCTTTGTTACAAACACGGCTCACGACCTTGTGCACCTTATTAGTGGCCTTCTCTTCCTTGGAGCCGGTGGAATCGTGGTGGCTCTCGCTGTCACCAAGCCAAGTGGCGTTCCCCTCTTCATGAAGATTTTTGGAGCGGTGTATCTTCTCATTGCTGTGCTCGGCTTTGCCGTGCTTAGCGGTGCCGGAGACACTGGATCACTCCTCGGTTTTATCGAGATAAATGCTGCTGATAACTGGCTTCACGTTGTCCTCGGGCTTGGCATCCTCGGCGCTGGATTTATCCCGGCTACCGGTGGATCAAGCTCACAGCCACACCAAGAACATCAGGAACAGGCGGCAATGTAGCCACCAACAAACGTTTGTTGAAAAACCCAGGTCAACTTTGGCTTGGGTTTTTTATTGTCTACAACGTTTTTTAATTATAAAAGACGCTTGCAGGCTTGAGCCTTTCGCCTAATTAATTTGCAGGCGAGATAACTCATTGACCTCAGTAATATTTACTGTCGCCTCGAGGCGTTCGCCTGTGCTAATTATCGAAGAGACGGGCCACACTAAAGCCACGCGAGCCGGGTATTGGACACAAGCAACTTACTACTACGCGAAGAGACAAACCTGGTCAAGCAAGCTCCCAGCGCGTAAGATAGAGTTACTAATAGATAATGTAAAAGCTATGGATATCATTTTCTTACTTGGGCGAATTCTTTTGGGTGGGTTCTTTATTATGAGCGGCTTTAACCACTTTAAGGACACAGAGGGCTTGGCCGGCTACGCCGCCTCCAAGGAGGTCCCCCAGCCTAAGTGGGCCGTCCTTGTCAGCGGGGTCCTGCTAGCTATTGGTGGGCTCGGCATCCTGACCGGCATCTTCCCACAGCTGGCAATTCTGCTTCTCGTACTCTTCCTGCTACCAACCACCTTCATCATGCACGACTTCTGGCACGCCAGTGATGAAGCAAAGCAGAGTGAGCAGACCGACTTCATGAAGAACCTTGCCCTCGTCGGCGCTCTCCTGATGCTTCTGGCTCTAACGACGCCGTGGCTTCTTGCCCTCTAAAGAGAGATGACTACCGCGATTTTTCTTGCTGCCTTTGCCATTATGCTCGCCTCCCTGGCGGGGGTGGTGGTTGTGTGGATCGGAATTGGCGGCTGGATCGAGGAGAACCTCGGATATCTCACCAGCTTTGCGGCCGGCGTATTTTTGATCGTATCGGGCCTGCTGATCCTCCACACCTTCGAAGCCGCTGGATCAATCCAACTGACAGCCCTTTACGTACTGGCCGGTATCCTCCTGATGCTTATACTCTTTACGCTCCTACCACTCTTTCACCATCACCATCAGCGCACTTCTGATCACGACCATCATCAGCTCGATATACGCCGAATCCTGTTTGGTGATGCGCTTCACAATGTCGGCGATGGTCTGCTTCTGGCCATCGCCTTCAGCGCCTCGAGTGCGACCGGAGCGATTGCCGCCACCGGCGTCTTCTTTCATGAGCTTGTCCAGGAGACCTCGGAGTTCTTTGTCTTGCGTCAGAGCGGGCTTTCCACCAAGCAGGCTCTGGTGAGAAATTTCCTCGTCTCTAGCACGATTTTAATCGGGGTCGGGATTGGCCTGACTGCCACCAGCCTGGCTCAGAGTCTAGTGCCAGTCCTGCTAGGAGCAACGGCCGGCTCCTTCTTGGTGGTGGTGAGCCATGACCTTATCCCCCACTCAGTCCGGGCTTCACGCGGCAATCGCGACTGGCTGGCACACCTCGGCTGGTTTCTTTTTGGCGTCGGATTGATGCTGGCGATCATGCTGATTATCGGGGAAAGTCATTAGGGGCTTGCATTATTTTCTAATTACTCTATTATCTGTGATGAACCAAGTGGCCGGGAGAGGATGATGAATCATTCTAAGCGGGCGTTTGGGGTTATTCATTATTTGATCTAACACAAACATTATGGAAACAGGAAAAATTCAACGACTAACAGACCGTGGCTTCGGTTTCATTGAAGCTGAAAGTGATTCTTACGACGACGACCTATTCTTTCACGCTAACGAGCTGGAAGGTGTAGAGTTCGACGATCTTTCTGAAGGTGAGACAGTCTCTTTTGAAGTTACTGAAACACCGAAGGGAATGAACGCCGTGAACGTCAGCCGAGCTGACGACGCCGGCGCGGACGCCGACGAAGACGAAGAAGCTGTAGTATAGATAGCAGCTTCAGTGTCAGAAAAAGACTCGCCTTCGGGCGGGTCTTTTTTTGTGTCTATTACCTCTTTTGATTTACAGACATTAGTATCACACCCTAGGGAATAAACTCTTGAAGCGACCTGAATCGTTCAGCCATCCTTATACTGGAATAGGTGTGGACATCCGCTGTCCACACCTAGCTTCTTGGATGGTAATATAAAGATATTGCCAGTAACTACCACTCAGGGTAGCGAGTAGATAAACAAACTTGATCTTTTCAAAAGAGCCTCTTAAAACAGGTAAATTGCTGAATCACTGAAGTAGCCACGATTAGAAGTCTGTGTAGATCTTACGATCAACCGAGAGGTTGTCCGGGAGTTCGGTGATGTCGGTACCTCTGAGATCAAGCCAGCCATCAACCGAGAGGTTGTCTGGGAGTTCGGTGATGGGGGTATCTCTGAGATTAAGCCAGCCATCAACCGAGAGGTTGTCCGGAAGTTTGGTGATGTCGGTTCCTCTGAGATCAAGGTAGCCATCAACCGAGAGGTTGTCTGGGAGTTCGGTGATGTTGGTACCTTGGAGAGTAAGGTAGCCATCAACCGAGAGGTTGTCTGGGAGTTCGGTGATGTTGGTACCTTGGAGATAAAGGCTGCCATCAACCGAGAGGTTGTCTGGGAGTTCGGTGATGTTGGTACCTTGGACATAAAGGCTGCCATCAACCGAGAGGTTGTCTGGGAGTTCGGTGATGGGGGTATCTCTGAGATTAAGCCAGCCATCAACCGAGAGGTTGTCCGGAAGTTTGGTGATGTCGGTTCCTTCGAGATTAAGATTGCGACCAACCGAGAGGTTGTCCGGGAGTTCGGTGATGGGGGTATTTATGAGATCAAGGTTACCGTAATGAAAAAGGATGTCGCCGCGAGACAAAAATTCTTCTTTGGTAAAGGAAATTTGGTCAGGGCGACAGTTCAAAGCCCTGGACAGGTCAGCATGCTTATCGCGGTTTTGGTGGATTTCTCTGATGCGTGAGTCCTTTCCGTTACCAAAGCTTTCAATTTGCCGGTCAATTTCATACAAAAAAGTCAGCTCCTGTTTTGAAAGCTCAGGGGCAAGATAGGTTTTCTCTTCTGTCTCTTTATCAGCTCTAAAACACTTATTGTAAATTTTAGTCATCTGCTTCATGTCATGGCTTGCCTGCTCATACTTCTTGGCACCGGGCATATCACCATACTTATCTTGGGCAGTATCAATAAAATCTGGCTCCAGCGACTGCTCTTTGCCGATACCACGCACCTCGGCTACTTTTCCACTCTCCTGACGGATAGCTACTCGTGGCTCGGTGGCATCACCTTCACTGCTGTAGGTGTAGTACACATAGAAGTCACCATGCGTAAGCTGGTCAGCCGCAAAGCTTCCCCGCGCCGTACACCAACCAGTACCCTTCCCATTCAGATCACTTTGTAGAATATCCGGATCACTGCCCTGCTCGTATTTTTTCCACTCGCCATCGATTGTGAGTTTCTCAACACCGCCAATCTCAACTTGAGCAAAAGCATAGAGCTTAGCAAAGTCTTTTGTCTCTAGCCGACCCAGCAGCTCCTGAGACAATTCATCTTCACGATCTTCGTCAAGTGATCCGGCTTCATCTAGAATGAATTCTGCTTGCTTTTTCTTCCTCTGCTCATCCATCCACTCTTTTCTTTTCTGGTTGCGTTTATTTTTGAGTTTAGCCTCTTTTGCGGCTTCCCAGACCGACTCTGGAGCATTGTCTTCAATACGAGCAATATCATCATCGGTTAGCTCAGTATTCATTACAATATTAGTCTGTATCTCATTGGGAATTTGTGCTTCCTCAATTTGCAGCTGGGTTTTCAAAGCATCTAATACAAATCCAACTGCTTCCTCGTTTAGCTCCGGAAACGCAGCGATGGTTTTCTCGGTTCTATGCGCGTAGCGGAGATTATCACGATCAAATCTACCCATATCACGCAGACTACGGATAATGAAGTACTGAAACCATGCTGGCTCGTCCTGGCCATCACCCTCAAGCAGAAAGTTTGTCCAGGACTCCAGTGTCTCCTTTTGGATCTGTCGCTTCTCCTCTAGGGTTTCTCGGTATTCTTCGAGAATATCGGTATTACTATTTTCAAGATCGACAATCTCGTCCCCTTGTCCGCGCTCGAGAGCAATTTGCCGCTCGGACTCATACAAATCACGCGCCAGCTCCTGCATCTTGTCTTCATCGGAGGTATCTAAGATGTATTCCTCAACCAGCTTGTGTGTAAGTAAATCAGCTCCAGTTTTTCCGCCGGGACGCTCAGTTTCCAAAATATCTTTAATACGCTTAAGGTAGGCGTCTATGCGAGATTCCTTACTCTGCTCAATCGATTCATCACTGGTTGCTACGGCTCTCTCAACCTCTTTTGATGAGTGGAAATCATCGTACTTCTTTGATAAAAATTTCTTTTCTGGATTTTCCATATACGTATTATAACAGCAGTCTAGCCCAGAAGGCTTTGTTTCTGCTTTCTAGTTAACTGCTTAATCTCGGCTTCACGCTTTGAGGCGCCGCTGCGATCAGTCGCTTTTTCAGTATAGACAATTTTATCCGCGCCGTAAGCGGCGGTATATTTACTCGCCGTACCGGCTTGATGTTCAGCCAAGCGCCGCTCCACGTCAGTCGTTATACCGGTATACAGGGAGCCGTCGGTGCACTTGAGGATGTAAACAAACCACGAGTTCATACTAGAGATCTAACGCCTCAAACACCTCCTCCTTGTGCTCGCTCTTAAAGTCATCGCGGCCGGAGGCTGAGCGGTACAGCTTGTAGTGGCCGACGTTCTTGTCGGCATAGTTTTGGTGATACTCCTCGGCGCTCCAGAATGTATCGAGTGGTTCGACCTGTGTAGTGATTTCTTTTTCAAACACGTTCGCTTTCACAAGCGTTTCAATAACTTCTTCAGCCACCTCTTTTTGTGCGTCAGTCGCGTAGTAAATCGCCGAGGTATAGGTATGCCCGCGGTCATGAAAGGAGCCCCCGGCATCGGTGGGATCATGAATCGTAAAAAAGTAAGCCACCAGCTCACGGTAGCTCGTATCGCTCGGGTCGTACCAAACGCGGACCGCCTCGCGGTGGCCCTCCGCCCCGGCATTAGCGTAAGCCGGGTCATCGGTTTCGCCGCCGGTGTAGCCGCTTTCAATATCCTTCAGGGCTGGACGCTTCGCAAAGTCGGCCTCTACACACCAGAAGCAGCCGCCAGCAAAGACGGCCGGCTCTAATCCTTTGTGTGAAATATCAGTCATATTTATAGTATAACTTAGAAATAAACACTACTCGGCCGTTTCAAAATGACCTAGATACTGACCGTAGCCATCGGCTTCAAGATCACTCTTTGAAATAAACTTGAGTGCGGCGGAGTTAAGGCACCAGCGCAGACCTGTAGCCGGCGCACCGCCAGAGGCTTCGAGAGTTGTCGGGCCGTCATTAAAGATATGGCCGAGGTGGTTATCACCGTAGCGGGAGCGCGCCTCGATACGCTGGTAGCCGAGCAGATTACCCTCCTTGGTTTCGAGGTTAGCTGCCTCCAGCGGCTTCGTAAAGGACGGCCAGCCGGTGCCGGAGCGGTACTTATCTTCTGAAGAGAACAGCGGCTCGCCGGAGAGGATATCGATGTAAATCCTGTCCCGCTTTTCGTCCCAGAGCTCATTTCGAAAGGGAATTTCGGTGCCGTCTTTTTGGGTCACGCGATACTCTGTGCCGGAAAGTTTTTCCTTTAAAACAGACCGGCTTGGTTTTTGGTAGTCTGTCCATGGCTCAGATGCACTGGCCGACTCGCCGTTAAGATCAGACGATGGTGACGCACTAGCGTCTGTGCTGGTGCTGTTTGGTTTATTTTTCTCCAGTCGCGTAGGAATAGAGTCTTGCTCGTTTCCCCAGTACCTTTCGTAAAAGCGATCACGACCAGAGTAAAAGCGGTACGGCTTGTATCGAAGCGGGTTTTCTTGGGCGAAGTTCTGATGGTACTTCTCAGCCGGGTAGAACGGCTGTCTTTTTAAAACCGGGACCTCTAAATCCTCTTTGAATACATCACGCGCGGCAATGTCAGCCAGCATGGCCTGAGCAGCAGCTTTTTGCGCCGGCGTGTCGTAATAAATGGCCGGTGAGTACTGCACACCGCGGTCTTTAAACGAACCTTCTCCATCGGTGGGGTCAATATGCTTAATAAAGTAGTAAAGAAGCTGACGGTAGGTGATCTTTTTTGGATCATATGTGACTTTCACCACCTCACGGTGATCGCCATCGGCATAATTGTCGTAGGTTGTTTTTTTGTACTGCCGGCACTATAGCCAGAAACCACATCCAAAACGCCCGGAGCATTAGCTATGTCCGCCTCCACACACCAGAAACAGCCACCGGCCAGAATCGCCGTTTTAGTACTCAAAGTGCTGCTGTCAGCATCTGCTTACTGTTGGGCTTGAAGCTGTTTTTGTACTATTGCCTGCGTCTGAGTTGCTGCGGTGCTGGCTGAGAAAAGCCAAAAGCCGACTGCCACCACAATGACAAGCAGACCGAAAAGTACTTTGTAAGGATTGTTTTGAAGAAAAATCATATTATTGAAAGACAACGAAAGAAAAATTTAGGTTGCACTTTATCCATACACTAAATGTAGCAAAAGAGCCTGAGAATGTAAAGTTTGTTTTACATTCTATTTTAGCCGCGCATCTGGACGTACATAAGTGAGGCAACTTTACCAACCACCATTGCTGCAACAACACCAATCAGCCACGGGTCAATACTTCCGGAAAGTGCCTGAAAAAACAAGCCCAGAAGCGCGATTGCACCGGCTGCCAAGAAGGCGACCCGGCCGGCAATGTTGGTATGGAGCTCCTCCCGCTCATCCCGACCGCGCTCACGAAATATAAAGACACAGAAGGCAGCAAACAGAGCTGTTATAAGACCTAATATAAGCATAACGAGTGGCGTGGGCATGTAAAAGGAGAACGGATTCAAGAGCAGTACCAGAAGGACGACTGCTAAAATCAGTAGTAGTAATTCTTGGATGTAGCGCGTTTTATTCATATAAAAATATATCATTAACTGAGGTGTCAAAAGTCCGTGAAAGTTTCAGGGCTAACAGAACTGATGGTGTGTAGTTACCCTTCTCAATGGCAATAATTGTCTGACGAGTAACGTCAACCGCCTCAGCCAGCTCGGCCTGGGTTAAGCCGGCCATCGTGCGTAGTTCATGGACATTATTTTTTACGACTTCTTCGGCCATCAGCGCCATCATAGCAGACAAAAGACCCCGGCAACAAAAAAGGAGCTGCTGTGCAGCAGTAGCTCCTTTGTTAGGGTGAGAACAAATCCTGTGACCGTAATCGGTCAGTCTCCGGATCGTATTCAGGATGAAGATAATCAGGATCTTTACGATACGTAAATGACCACGGAAATCGCTTGGTAAGCTCAATGGCCATACGCATAAAACGTCCATCGTAGCGAGTATTCCAATAGCGCTTACCTTGGCGGTTTAGCTCATAGCGGGTAAGTAGAATTTTCCTGACGACTTCTTTTCGACTCGACACAAGGCTGTTGTCGGGGTCTCTCAGCATCGCAAACACTGGATATACATCTGGATGTATCACTAGATTTCTATCCAAGGACCCGGATTGATAGACAGCTTTCGACTCATTAACATGATGCAAAGAGCAGAGCGTAATACCGTTTATCGGACTATTCACGTCCCATAAACGACTAGAATGAAAGGCATACCAACCACGGGGAATAATGTGGTGAATCTGCAGTTCATCGTGATGCTCACAACGTTGCCAAGAACCATTAACATGCGTGAAAAAGCAGCACTGTTGGCCGTCACGTTGTTTGAACCATTTTTTTCTGCCCATCCGTAAATCCAGATACATTGTGGAATTTTATTGGTGTCGTAATAGAAAATCACCTCCGTGGATATTTAGTTAAAAAGAACGAACGCTTTTAGGTTCTCCTCTAGAGTAGTACACGGCCGTAGATAATAGTAAAAACACCCAGAAAACTGGTTGGTACGGTTACCGCTGGTTTGATTTCTTGGAGTATGATGCCCTTCAGCAGTACTTATAAACACCGTCGCTAATAAAAAAACCCCGCTTGCACGAGGTTTTTTAACACTAGATTTAAGTCAGGTTCTTTACTGAACGCGCTCGACAGTAATGCGAGCGACCGGGTCATCAAATCCATGCTCATCAGCAGAGAGATCGGCATCTCCCGTAATACCAGCATGCTCACCAATGCTTCCATCAGTGGCAGTTCGATTGTTCTCAGTTGAGTCGTTCTCTACCGGACCAGCTGCTCCACACGGTGGAACCAAGCTAGAGAAAAGCTCGTCGTTCTCTTCGGTTCCAGCATCATAGGCATCAACCTCTGCCACTACCGGCTGATCGTCAGTTGGTAGCTCAAGTGAGCTAACTCCGGTGAAGCCGTCATTCGTACAGATTAGCATCACGGCAACAGAAAGACGGTCGGCGCCCTCATTGGCCGACACCGTAACCGTTCGTGACTGTGGGTCTGGGCCACCAATCCGGTGGATTGGACCTTCAGTAGCCACGACCGAACTAGAGCCAACTACAGCAGCGAGATTAGCAACTGCTGTCTGTGGCATGCCGTTCTCAGCAATCAGGCGAATCCCTTCTGAGGCACTCGCTCCAGTCTCCCAGACTGATACGCTCTCGTCGTGAGTAGCGATTACTCCGGGAGAGAATGGCTGGCTTTCGGTGAGATTTTCAATCGTTACTTCGTAATTAGCTGTAGCCTCCATCGCGTCATTAGTACTATCGTCATTGGCATCATCGCCAGATCCAAGCAATAGCACGGCACCAACAGCAATGATGAGAACAATAAGGATGACTCCTGTCGTACTCATGCCTCGAGTTGAGTTTTTGAATAATGTCTTGTTGTTTTTCATGTATGGGTAATATCTAAAAATTACGGATAAAGTGTGTGATCAAGATCCATAGTAGCAACGCTAAAGCCATGATGTCAAATAAACTTTACATCCTAACTTTCAGCAGTTAGGCAGACAGGACCTCAGCCTGTGTTTCGTCAAAGGCTGCGTAATCACTAAAATCCTCCCCGACTTTCTCGATTGCCTCCGCTGGTGGGGTTGGGTAGCTCCAGGCAGCGTCCTCGTACGTCTCGCCCTCAATCGTGACGTGAAAATACTGAGCATCTCCCTTCCACGGGCAATGATACGCGGTCTGACTGTCGGTAAATAAATCAGACGCAAGACTCTCGGGCGGAAAATACTCATTTCCTTCAATTTTAATCGTGTCGTCACTCTCGGCAATAGTTGTGTCATTAATTTTAGCGATGTATGTCATAGGTAAAACTATATTACGTAAGTAGTCAATAAAGCGCTTTTATTAATAAAACCAGTGACCAAACCGAAGCAGGTCGGTATTATTTTCTGCCAATATTTGGCTATCCGCTACTCCTGGCTATGCTCAGCTCCCAACTGAAAGCCACGAAAGGCCAGAAAAATAGCGATCATCACTGCTACCCAGCTCATCCAGATAGGAATATTGACTCCGCCCACCATCGCCTCCCATCCATAAAGTGCGCGAGCGAAATGAACAATGCCAATCACACTAAAAATAACAGCAGCTGTTGTGTAGTACCATTTCTTTGTTTTTCTCATATATATCTAGTATACCATCTATTATTCTTTAATTGGGACATTTAAGATCCTGAGGGCATGCCTGATGTGCTCTCCTGCTTTCTAGTTAGCAGCCGTGTCAGCGTAGCGGATTTCAATCTCATCGCCATCCTGCATCTGATAGTTTTCATAGGCGCTTGAAGTAGCTCCGTTCACCGTCATTATAATTTCCCCACCATTATTGGTAGTGTTGCCAAGTAAATTACGTTCGTTAAAATCACGCTCCCACACGTCAAAAAAGGAGGCGAGGATAATACTCTCTTCGTAGACCGCTCCCCCAAACTCTAAATGCACCACATTATTCGGGTCATGCGTATGGATTGGGCTATGTCCACCAGACAAACCAACGTTAGCCGGAATTTGTACTAGCTCACCATTTTCATAGATATTAACCGTTGCGTGTGCATGGAGTCCGTTAGCAGCTATAAGCTCGCCGCCTCCGTTTGAAATTTGCGCCGGTGGCTGCGACTGTGTATACGCAATGACACCAATCCCCTTTA
>Ga0306901_1000819_pt1 | contig 11496 bp, 12 predicted proteins | sample AntRauMFilla3767_FD_190431 | JGI IMG/M metagenome (GOLD analysis project Ga0306901, IMG submission 190431) | Saline lake microbial communities from Rauer Islands, Antarctica - Metagenome Filla 3 #767 (v2) (version 2) | ecosystem: Environmental > Aquatic > Non-marine Saline and Alkaline > Saline ... | reverse complement strand
CGCTATACTGAGACTATGTCAAAGTCCGTTCTGCACCTTGATCTCCATCCGATTGCTAAAAACGGGCGTGCGTTGGATGAAGCCCTACGGGAAGCGATAGCAACGGCTATGAGTAAGCGTCTGAAAGCAATTGAGATTATCCCAGGAAAAGGCAGCGGACAGCTGATGAAGCGGGTGAAGAAATTCTTAGACCAGCCGGAGATTAAAGGCACCTACAAACGAGTTGAGATTGATAGTCGGAATCACGGACGGCTATTTGTATATTTTCGCTAAAAGTCGTGTTGGGAAGGTGAGTGACGCAGGATGTCAGAAGTAATCGCAGTTCGAAATGATATTATTTTAAATATGGAAATTGAAATCGGACACTACATTTTGAACCCACAACAACAGAATAATGAAAGTGGAGGAAATTATGAGCTTCACAATGCCGACACCTGTCCGCACCTACCCAACGCGACCCACGCGCTAACGCTCGGACACTTTAATGACTGCCACCTAGCTATGGAAGAAGCGAAGCGCCGAGTACCCAAGTGGCCGACCAAATAGACGGCTGTGCCTGGTGCTGCCCGAAGTGCAATAAAGGATAAGCCGTTATCAATCACCTCTCCGTCCTGGCTGCGGGGTGTTTGATATACTTGAGACATGAAAAAAATTCTGGTCAGTATCTTTGCGGTTGTTGTCACGCTCATTATCTTAGGGATGATTGTTTACCAGTACGCATTTGCGCCCACTGAATCACCGATTCCTGACGTTGAGCTGGTCGCGGAGCAAGAGATTCGCGTGCTTGCCAGTGATTTAACCGTGCCGTGGGATGTAGCCCAGCTGCCGGGTGGGGATTTACTTGTTTCTGAGCGTACGGGTGAGCTTTTGCGGATAGCCGGTACCGGGGAAATACAACGGGTGGAAGTGCCGCAAGTGGCGCCAGCTGGTGAAGGAGGGTTGATGGGAATCGTGCTGCACCCAAACTTTGCAGAGAACAGCTGGATATATGTCTATCGCACGGTAGAGGTGGATTCCACCCGCGATAATGAAGTAGTGCGGTTCGTCTATAACGACGACCACACGTTGACCGAAGAAACCATCATTATCGACAATTTCCGTGGCGCGTCTTATCACGATGGTGGAGCCCTTTCCTTTGGCCCGGATGGTTTGCTGTACATCGCCACCGGCGACGCTGGTGACCCTAACTTAGCACAAGACACTGAATCGCTCGCGGGGAAAATTCTGCGTGTGACTGATGCCGGGGAAGTACCAGATGATAATCCATTCGGTTCAGCGGTGTACTCCATCGGACACCGAAACCCTCAGGGTCTGGCCTGGGATACCCAAGGTCAACTCTGGTCGACCGAGCATGGACGATCAGGTGTGCAAAGTGGATTTGACGAGCTCAATAAAATCGTCGCCGGAGCCAACTACGGCTGGCCCGAAAGCCAAGGGCCAACTGTACTGGCTGGTACAGTCGGACCGATAGCGCACTCTGGGGCCGACGACACCTGGGCTCCAGCGAGCCTAGCCGCAGTGGGTGACACATTTTACTTTGCTGGACTCCGCGGTCAGCGCTTGTATGTCGCTGGCGTCGGTGCCGAGCGCGAGTCAGTCAGTCTCGAGGCCTTCTTCACCCAAAAGTATGGACGACTACGGGCCGCCAGAATATTTGGTGACACTTTATATATCACCACCAGCAACCGAGACAATCGCGGGCAAGCAAATGACGGAGACGATAAGCTGATAGCTGTTCCGCTCAGTGTACTCAAGGGTGGCGAGTAGGGAGTAGGGGCGCGAATTCAGATAGTAGTGATAATAAAAGACCCAGGAAAATATCTTCCTGGGTCTTACGGTTTAGAACTCGGTTTTGCCTTTCTTGGCAATACGAATTGTGGGATGAATGTTGTACTTTCTTCTCAGCGCCGTGGACAACCATTTGAATGTCGGGCCGGGCAACTTGTCGATACATTCGCCGGCTTTGTTGTAGATGTAGGCCACGACACCAGTCTTGCCACTTCTGCCTTCTCCTTCGGGTCTTTGTCCCGCTGTTTTGCCGTTTGTGCTTTTCCGTTGAGTCTTCATTTCAATGACCAATCCTTGCTTCTTGGGAAGGTATGCATGCATAGATTTCTCTCCCGAAATACTAATGAATGACCGACTATTTGTATAGCAGATTTAGCCCGATAGCAAGCAAATACAGTGAAATACCTGATACTGTTCGGGGAGCCTGGAAAGTGCTAATCCCGCAGTATCAGGCCATTGTGCGGGATTAGGTGTATATTGGCTATGAAAAAAAAGCAAAATAGACGAATACTCAAAAAAATAATACTCATTGCGCAACGTTTTTGACTACGTTCGTTCATACGGTTCTTGCAATACTTCGTATTTTAAGGCAATCTATTGTAAAAGTTCTTAGTACACTATGAGGAGTGCCGCATATGACAATGGCAGAGCGTTTGGAAAAGACTGGCGTTTCACTTAATGAAGATGTTGGCTATACCTGCGAATCGCTTGACCACACCGGAACCTGGCGAGTAGAGTTCGCAAAAGTGGCTCGTGTTTGTGTTGAGATTCCCGATCGAGTGCAACACTTCGAACAAGCTAAGCACTACAATCCTGAATACTGCATAGCGTTGCAGTGGGTAACGGCAGGCACACTACAGTTATGTATCGTCAGCATCAGTGCTGACATAGACATGTACTCAGTTCCAAACGGCGGTCTGTTGATGCAGTCAAACAATCGGCGTGTCTGTATCGGACAAACGCCTGATTTTATGGAGAATGTCTACAGTATTTTGCGCATCCTTGAAAATACTCACAACACATTACACTGATGCAAATGAATCAAACGGGAGCCCCAATTGGCTCCCGTTTTTACGTACATTTGCCGGCGTTGTACCCATAGCCCCAAGCGTACGGTTCGCCGGTGCAAGGCGCACCACCGAGTCGTACTCCTCGATATATCGCATCGGCCAATAATTCAAACAAGAAAATTGCTTCTTCAGGAGTTTTGAGTCCGGCTCGGGTTTGAATGGTTTCAGCGTTTTCAATGCCATAGGAAATAATCTCGGAGCGCAATTGTAGGTCTGCCTGCAGACGACCAACGTAGCCACCCTCGCCCGGATGATAGACCTTGTCGTGTTCTACGCAAGCGTACTCAAAAGGGATACTCTCGGCACCTTCGAGCATCTGCGCAAAAGATTCAGAGGTCTGGCTCATGTGTCTGACTACCGTTTGCCAATTTTTTGAGACATTTCCTGAGCAACCATCTGTCGAAAAAGACGCCAGTTGATGCATGGTTTTTGCCTGCTCAAGTTGTTGCATTTTGTTTGCTTCGGTTACTGGACTGACAGTAAGAGTGCGAAAAAAAGAGAAATACACAATCAGGGCGATAATAGTTAGTATGAATCCGATTACAACTTTTCGATTTTTCAGGGTGTGTTTTATAGCACTAAACATAACAATATTGTATACCACGTCGAATCACATACCTGGTACTTATAAATAGGCATGCTAAGATACCGTCGAGTGCATCACAGGGCCCTTAGCTCATCTGGTAGAGCGCATCCATGGCATGGATGAGGCGAGCGGTTCAAGTCCGCTAGGGTCCACAATAGATTTACTTAGCACCAAACGCAGCATTGAGCTTTTCGTAGGTGTCTGAGTGACTTACAACTGGGACAGTGTCTATCACTCCGATTACTACTTCGTCATTTCCACCCGGGTACAAACCATCGCCAAAGTACACACACTCATCTGGATTCCAACCGTAATGGTCGATGAGTTTCTTTACGTTGGAGCCTTTGTGACGTTCTTTGTGAATATAGTCGAAGCTGGTTGAGCCACCGATTTTTACCATTAAATCTTCTGATGCAAAAGGATGTGTCAAAAGCCACTGCTCGCGTTTTTTTCGATCTGGATCGTATTTCTTTTTTATGTCTACCGGTGCTCTATTACCAATCGGGCTAAAGGTAATCTGCGAGCCTCTGTCTTCAATAGGGTGCCAATCGTCACGTAAATCGTGTTCGAGCTCAGCGGTGATTTTTTTGATGTGCGCGTGCACTTCTGCTTTGTGCTGTTCATCGAGGTCGGGGTTTTTCCAGAGTTCGTCATTATCTTCATTGGTTGCGTGGTTGCCGTTTACACCTAAATAATGCGCTCTCAGACCATTACTTTGGTACTTTATTTGGTCAACGAGACTGCCTGAGACAATGATTAAGTCGTGAGGCAAACTCTCGAGTAGTTCTTGCATACTATCGAGCATAGGTTCTCGAGCGGGCGCTACCGTTAGATCCATGTCGAAAAAGAGGTGTTTGTATTTATTCATACCCAACAGCATAAAACATTTTGTGCACTTTTGCATCCGTCGCCATGTATAAATTTTGATTTGATTTGGTATTATATTTTATATGACAATATTTATTACGCTCGTTGCAATACTACAAACATTATCAGTTTCGCTCGGAGTAGGCTCTTCTACTTTAGCCATTATCAATTTCTTTGTGGCAATCGCTGATGGAACCATTGACGAGACTGAGCGCAAGATGATGGGGATTGTGTACATCGCTTTGCGTGTAGCTATGATTAGTATCTTGGTGACGACGCTTGGTCTTATCGCTCTAGAGTTTTTCAACCAGGGCGCGGTGAGCTTGACTCCATTTGATATCGCCCAACTCTTTACGCTTTGTGTGTTGTTTGTAAATGCCACTTTGATGACCATACGATTGATGCCTAGTACATTCGGCCCAGCCATACAAGCGGGGAGTTGGTATGCACTGGGTGCTCTAGTGGCTCTGAAACTCCAAGGAATTACTGATTTTTCCTTTATTCAATTCTTTGGGGTTTTTGTGCTCTGGATTGCGTTGGCCATTGGTATCGTCAACGGTATTATGAAGCTGCTTAAGCAACGAGACTAACAGTGCAAACATAAGAAAAAGCTCTTCAGTAGAAGAGCTTTTTCTTATTTATTAAGAGTTGACGGTTCCGGGGTTCCGGCTATAGATGATTGGAATCAACACCAAGGTAATGAAAACAGAAAAGACTAATCCAAACATCACCGCGTAGGCCAGTGGAGCCCACAAGTCTCCAGCGTAAGTCAGTGGCACCATACCAATCACAGTCGTAGTGGTGGTCAGCAAGATGGGCCGTAGTCGATTACCTGCGGTATCCAACACAACATCCTTGATGGGTCGGTCAGGATTTTGAGTACGCTTAGAATTCATCATGTCTATCAAGAGGATGGAGTTATTTACCACGATACCAGAGAGCGCAATGAAGCCCATGATGGAAGGGAAGGACAGAGGATTTTGCGTCAATGACAAGCCAAACATAATACCAATTAGTGAATACGGCAGGATAGTCAAGACGTACTTGGCGTGTAGATATGAGTTGAACTGCAGTACTAATACTGCAATCATCAGCAGAATTCCGACCAACAACGCCAGTCCCATCTCGACAAACGCTTGGTTCGATTCTTCAGTTTCACCACCACCAGTACTGAGTGTGACGTTTTCTGGAATAGTAAGTTCTGCATTTATACGTTCTACCACTTGGGTTTGTAGTTCTCGCGCATTGGCGTCGGCTGACACGTCGGCGTTTAGTGACACTACTCGCTTTCCACTCTCGTGATTGATGACTGAACTCGACTCACGCAGTGATGTGGTAACTAAACTCGAAAGGGGGACCGGGCCACTCTGAGTGGGGATACTAATCTGTTCTACTGCGTCAATGGTTGTTTGATTGGCAGTGTCAGTGGTCACGTCAGCACTGTTGTTCACATTGAGTCTCACAACCACATCGATGTCATCGCTCAAAGTAGTGAGTGAAGTAGCGTCACTCCCAAACACTGCTGTGCGGGCTATTTGTGAGACGGTAGCAGGATTTAGCCCTAAAGAAGCTGCTTTCGCTCTATCGAGTTCGAGCACAAACTCTGTGCTGTTGTTGTTCGTACTTGTCTCTACGTTTACTATTCCTTCGATATCCGTGACCAGTAAGGCTGAGCTATTTGCCAACTTTGTGATTTCGTTTAAATCATCTCCGAGAAACTTTACAACGACGGCTGAGCCAGTCGGTGGGCCTTCACTGGGCTGACTCACCGTGACCTTCATATCAGTAAACACCGCTACTTGAGCTCTGATATCCTCAACCACTTCAGTACTCGTACGCTCTCGTTCATCAGAAAGATTCACAAAAAAGTTTGCCAATTTTTCACCACTTCCGCCAGAGCCAAATTGACTGCCACTTCCGACAGTAATGGTAAATGATTCAATGTCAGATTCGTCATACAACACTTCTTCAACTCTTCGCACATCAATGTCGGTCACTTCCTTGGTGGTACCTTCAGGATTCTCAATTTCCAGCACTATAAAATCAACATCTCCTTGTTCGAAGAATATTACCTTGACTGGGTTATACGTGGGAAATAGAGCACCCATTGCAGCAAACGAAACACCTACCACCGCGAGCATCACTGGCACCCAGATAACAAACCGTAATAGCTCTCCAAAGTTCTTCTTATTCTGCAATCGATACGACCAGCGAGTGACAACATAGGTCACGGGAGCAGCTACCAAACCAGCAAATATATTTACTGGGAGTGAGATAGCAAAAACCAATAACGAGAATATGAGCGACAGGAAAGAATATTGCTTTTCCTTATCTGTGAGGTAGGGCGTAATCTTGGCTTTGTACCAAGTTTCTAAATCATGAGCGTACTTAAATTGTTTTTGTTCTATTTTGGTTGCACTGCGTCGTTTGAGTACTTTGGCAGCAATCACCGGCAGGATGGCGAGGGACACAAACAAAGAGGCTAGGAGCAAGAAAATGAGAGTAAACGGAATACTCGCAATAAACTGACCAATGACGCCAGACACGATGAATAGTCCGACAAACATAGATACCGTTGTCAGGGTTCCGGCAATAAGAGGAGCAGAGAACTCATTGATGGTTTCGATTGCGGCCTGCTTTTTATCTATCTGCGGATTATCTTTCATCTTACGATTGATTCCTTCGGTCATCACAATGGCTGAGTCAACCAAGATACCGATACCCAAGATGAGCGCAAATAGGCTCAAAAAGTTGATGGTGTTGCCAGAAAAATACAGACCAATAAAACCAAACAAAAAGGATAGTGGAATTGCTGCTCCTGCGAGCAGTCCCTCTCGCCAGCCAATAGCGATTACGAGCAGAAGGACTACCAGAATGACAGTTTGTAATCCTGAAGTAGAAAGTTGGATGAGGTCACTGCGAATATCTGCTCCGGCATCGAGAATTGTCTTGGTGGTAATGCCTTCAAGTAGTTCACCCGGCTGAGCAAGTTGTTCGACCTTAGTGTTTACTCCATCTGCAATTTGAGTAATATCACCCCCTGATTGTTTATACACATCTACTGAAATGGAATTTAGAGATGGTTGTCCGTTGACACTGAGTCTTGATAATGTACCGGCTGGAGCAAGCCCATCGTCTACGATGGCAATATCACGTACGTAGACCGGCTGACCTTCACGAGTTGCGACTGCTACATTTTTTATTTGTGAGCTATCGGTGATGTCGCCCTCGAATGCGATGTTATATGAGATGCCGTCGTTTTCTATTTGTCCGATAGGGAAGGTTTGGTTGGCGTTACGGATGCCGTTGGTCACCTCTGACAAAGAGAGGCCATACCGCTCCAAAGCCGACTGATTGACAATAACTGCAATCTCTCTCGCTCGAGCGCCATTGACCTCCACTCGGGATACTCCCGAAACAGTTTCCAACTGACTTTCGATGTCGTTGGCCAGCGCTGTAAATTCAAAATCACTAATTGGTGCCGAAAGAGCAATCGTAACGATGGGTTGGTCGACGAAGTTTACCTCCGACACGTTCGGGTCGAGAGCTTGGGCAGGCAAATCATTTTTTATGATATCAACCTCATCTTTGAGGTCTTGAATAGATGCGTCGAGGTCAGCGTCTGCTTCAAACTCTACCGTAACGTTTGAAAATCCTTCGCGGGACACGGAAGTAATATCCTTTACGTTTTCAAGGCTCGACAAACCGCGTTCTATTTCGTTAGTAATCAGCGATTCTACATCAGCCGCTGGGGCACCAGGAAAGGCAACAGAAACGATTCCCACTGGGATAACGATTTCGGGGGCAGATTCTTTAGGGATGCTAATCAGAGCGTATGAGCCGATGCCGATTAAAGCAATCAAGAATAAGTACGTGAACTTATTATTTTTAATGAAAAATTCCCACATACTATCGTGCAACAGTTACTTTTGTACCGACAACTAATCCACGCGCATCGACAACAAACGTGTCAGTGAGACTTAATCCTTCAGTAATTTCAACTGAGTCACCTCGGATAGTGCCCAGCTGAACGGGTTTTTGCTCCAACGTACCGTCAACCACATCAAACACAAAACCATCTTTGATTTCAAACTTTACGGCAGTAAGAGGAACATTAACGACCGTGCTTTTGGTGGCGGAGGCAGCGATGTCTTTGCTGATAGTTACTGTCTCACCATTTTTAATATTCGTATTTTCAGTGGCGATACGCACTTCAGTTTTTTTAGTAGCGCTGTCGATGGCGGGTGCGATTTGCGTGATACGACCTTCGTACTCATTCTCAATGGTGACGACCTCGCCCACCGAAAGTACCTCACGCTCTTTGTCACTAATAAATGTGACGATTTCCAATGCGTTGTTGTTGGCGACTTCAGCCACTTGCACAAAAGAATTAATGAAGTCTCCGGAGTTGATGTTCAGAGAATTGATAGTTCCACTGATGGGGGTGCGTAATATTGTCTTCGCGTAGTTTGCTTGGGCGGCTCGTAATGAACCAAGCGCTTGCTTGATTTGGGCGTCTGCCGCTGGGACACTGGAAACAGAGGTGCTTATGTTGGCCCGTGTTTCTGTGTCTTTTGCTGACTTGAGTCCAACTTGCGCTGCTTCAATTGCACTCTTACTACCTAGTAGAGACGAGCGTAGGGAAGTGAAGTTGGTACTAAAGGTTTGCAGCTCCGCGTCGGTGTAGCGGCCACTATCAGCTCGGTTGAACAATACGATAAACGTGTCAATTAAATCCACCGTCCGGTCAACATTTGCTATAGCTTCCATAAGAGCGGTGCCGAGGTTTCCGTTTACTGTCAGAGTATTCGCACTGCGTTGCCAGTCAGGTAGTAGTGTTTGATAGGCAACTCGTTCATTGTTGAGGTAGCTGGTTTGGCCGTACCCAGCAATGCGGAGTCCGGGGACCATGGCGTTTGGTGAGGAGAAAAATGGATCAATGCTATTTAATACCACTCCATTAACGGTAGTGTACGCAGATTTATACGCATTCACTGCGGCATTGCGTGCACTAGTAAGAGTGTTTTGTGACTCGTCGACTCCTAATGAATCTCGCGAGTCTGCAGCTAGTGCTTGAGCCTTGGCAGCAACTGCTGCATCGTAGGCACCTTCAGCTTGTACTACCGAAGCGCTTTCAGCGGCATTTTCTAGCGTCGCCAACACTTGACCAGCCCTCACTGTCTGACCCAATGTAACGTTTACTCGAACCACTCGTCCGGCTCGTTCCGTGGTAACAGCAGCTTGAGTGAACGCGCGGACATTGCCCAGTAGCGACACAGAATCACCCCCGGCAAATCCCTGCGCTGTGTTGAGAGTCACTTCTGGAGTGCTTTTGGTTTCATCGGCAACTGCCGGGTCGGTGGCTGTACGATTTATCATGAACAACACCAGCGCTGCCACTAGAGTGATAAGTATGGCTGACTTGATAGGATGATGTCCAGCCGTGGTATAGAGTTTTTTGAAACGATGCATAATGAAAATTTAATGCGGCGACAATAACACAAAAATGGCTTTTTGTCTATCCCGCATCGTTGTCTTTCCTAGTACGCAACATGTGTTACAATCTTTCACATATGTTTGGAAAATTGAAAAATATGGCGATGAAGAAGCTCCTTGAAAAGCAAATGAAAGGAGTGCCTGATGACCAAAAGCAGATGATTATGGAAATGTTGGAAAAAGATCCAGCGTTGTTTGAAAAAATTGCCAAAGAGATGCAAGCAGAGCTAAAAGCCAACGGAAATAACCAAATGGCTGCGGCGCAAAAAGTATTACCGAAGTATCAAAAAGAAATCATGGCGGTTATGAGTCCCGAGATGAAAGAAACGCTCGTAAAGATGCAAGGCGGCGGAGCTGCAGGACAATTTAATCCCAATGGTTCAATCCGAAAATAAGGTACCTTAGCTACTAATCAACAGGTCGGCCTGAAAGGAGCCGGCCTTTGTCGTACAATACACTTATATGAAACAACCGAAAAAGATTGTCATTCTCTGTGGCCACCCAGACGCTGACACATTTACTGGCGGAATCCTTGATCATTACCAAGTAGCAGCCGAAGAAGCTGGACACGAAGTAAAGCGCTTTAATATCGGTGACATGCAGTTTGATCCGATTCTACACAAAGGCTACAAAGAAATTCAGCCGCTCGAAGAAGACCTTTTGACCCTACAAACAGCCATCACCGAGTGCGATCACTGGGTAATCGCCTACCCAAACTGGTGGACCACTATGCCAGCTTTGCTCAAAGGATTGTTTGACCGATTTTGGTTACCTGGTTTTGCGTTTAACTTCAACAAACAAACCAAAAAAATTGAAAAGCACTTAGCGGGAAAAACAGCACACGTGTATGTCTTGTCTGGTTCGCACAGCCCATTTCAAACCTGGTGGCAGTTTGGTGACTACACAAATGAGATTCAATACGGCATTCTAGAATTTGCAGGAATCAAAACCAAGGTCACTACCTACGGACCGTGCGAACGAGTCGATGATTTGTGCCGCAATAAGTGGCTAAAAGAAGTGGATACACACGGAAGAAAGGCAATATAAACTTGCAATTTAGAAATAGCAAGGTATAATATTAAGCAGAAGTTCGTTCACATTCACACCCAGAAAGGAGAGCGCTATGCTCACTTATACGTTAGTAAGTCGCTCAATCATTATCTTGTTGGCAGTTGGTTTTACTACCGCTTGCTCAACTGGTCATCATTATCCGCCAGCTCCGGCTGATCGGGTAGCCACCCAAGTCTTAGCACCGATTGCAACCTGGAATCCAGTTGCCGGTACACAAAACAAGGCTGGCAGTGCTGCTTCTGGTATGCTCCAAGAAAGAAATGGTGAGATTTCCACCACTCAAACGTTTGAAGTTTGGAACTCTTCTGGGGCTCCGTTGTCCGACGACATCAGAAGCCGGCACGAAGTGCAGGATACCTACCAACACCGCTACAATCAGCGTCGGTATCATTACTAAAAAGGAAAGATGATGCAAAAAATCTTCCCCTTGCTTAGTTTGGCACTACTCATTTCGCTTTCTGGCTGCTCATCGAGTGGTTATGTAGAGAGCGATTTACCTGGCCTTGCCGCCTGGCTTGGTGCAAAAGGGATTGAGCATAATACCGCTCAATCTTGCCCCAACTATGCTGCTGGCTATGGTAAATACAGTGAAGCCACCACTTCACTGGGTCTGACTCG
>Ga0306901_1000818_pt1 | contig 11504 bp, 16 predicted proteins | sample AntRauMFilla3767_FD_190431 | JGI IMG/M metagenome (GOLD analysis project Ga0306901, IMG submission 190431) | Saline lake microbial communities from Rauer Islands, Antarctica - Metagenome Filla 3 #767 (v2) (version 2) | ecosystem: Environmental > Aquatic > Non-marine Saline and Alkaline > Saline ... | reverse complement strand
GACAGCGACAGCTCTCCGTCGATCCGTCCGTAATTCTCTCGTCGAGACCGTCAGTACAACCGCTTCGACACAGAACTCAGGCCGCAGAAACAGCTAGCCGAGGATGCTTTGTGAGGTACTGATACTTCTCTCACACATCGGAAGATGCGCTTCCATTCGGTCGCCCCAGTAATCTGCTACCCGGAACATCACACCCGGTAGCAACGCTTGCACGAGGACTTGGAGACTGTAAGGATTATACGGTTCTAGGTAATGCAATTCTACAGCAGGAACCATTCAATATGAATACGGATGCAATCGTTATCCCAGAGGTTTACCAATATATTGCAGAGGATGGTGATGTAAATGCTGTTGGTCACGTTACTACATCTGTTCCATCCTCTGAACTTGGACTCGATGAACTGTCAATTGATGATGTGGGTGAACCACTCGGTGGTACGTTAGGTACTGTAGATATTGACGGCGTACAGCATTCCTATATCGAAATGTCTGGACCATTTGATGTTGGTTTCGTTAGTAGTCAATGGATGGATTTCAGTGAGTTAGTTTCGATTTACGACATGTGACATCCTCCCGCGTCTAAAATCGAAGAAGACGATATCTACGAACTCGACGAGAACCTGCGTGGTGACCTTATTCTCCCAGACGACGCCACTGTGTCGTCACTGTCATCGACGAGGACAACGAACCCGTAGAATTGGTTATCACATTCGCTATTCGGGATTTGTTCCTCAGTCGGTTGGATATCAACGACGGGGAGTCACTAGTAGGTGAGTGCGTCTGGTACCGGAAACACGGTGGCTGAAGACAGGCCAGCTTCTTATTTTGTCTTACTCTCCACCTCTTGGTTTCCCGGAAGTGACCCAATTGGGTTTTTGTACTGATCGTTCTTTCCTGAATATGGATGGCCGATGCTGATCTCTCGCAGGCAGTGGGTGTCGACCTCGATAGTGACGATGTCGTTACCGTCGAGACGCTGAATGACGAAATCTCCAACCTGATCGACGACCAGACAGATCTGAACCACGACTACGTTGTCGGCGACGTTTCTGGATGTCGTGATTCAAATGGCCACGTCCACTTCGATCTCGTGTTTGAGGATGCGTCGATCCACTGTGTGCTGTTCGGCTTCTGCCGGAGTCGGACCACTGTTGAGCCAGAAGCAGAGATGCAGGTCGCGGTTCGAGGCGAGTTGTCTTTCTACGAGCCACAGGGCTCCTGCTCGATCCTCGTGACCGATGTCGTCGACATGGGCGAGAGCGACTACAGCCAAATCTACAGTGAGAACAAGCAACTCCTCGCCGAGGATGGCCTGCTTGCTGACGAGCGAAAACAATCGCTTCCGGAGCTTCCAAGAACCATTGGGCTTGTCACATCAGCAGACAGCGATGCACGGGTAGATGCAGTCACTGCCCTCCACAGTCGTTACCCTGATGTCGACATCAAAGTTCAGCACGCGAGTGTCCAAGGCCCAGATGCCCTCCAGGAGTTGATGAGTGGTGTAGCTACGCTTGATGAGGATGCGACGGTCGACGTGATCGTCGTGACTCGGGGCGGCGGTGCGGATAAGACACTCCGCGTGTTCAATGAGACGCCCATTTGTCGCGTTGTTGCGAACACCGATACCCCAACGGCAGTCGGAATTGGCCACGAGGACGACCGCACACTCGCCGACGAGGTGGCTGATCATCGGTTCATGACGCCGACTCATGCAGGCGAGATCGTCCCTGAGCGTGCATCTCTGGAACGAGAGTTCGAGCAGCTGTCGACGACGCTCAATACGGCCTACCAAACGACGGTCGTGAACCAACTCACGGCCTACGGTACCTCACTGGACAACGCCTACCAGTCGACTGTCACGGCCCGTCTCCAGGAGTTAGGTGCTTCTCTCGATCACGCTGCTGAGCGACATATCGAGGCCAAACTGCTCAGTCTTGAGAGTCGGCTAGAAACCGCGTATCAGACACTCCAGCAGGAGATAGAACACGAAGAAGAGCTCGAAGAGACTGTTGAGGAAGTGCTCGATGAGGCAGAAACAGAGGCCCAAGCAAAGATCGAAGCGACACAACGGCGATACCGTCTCGTGATCGCTGGGCTGGTTTTGCTCGTCCTCACACTGGCTGCGCTGTACCTGCTTTGACCATGACACAGAACACTCCAATCAGCGACAAGGTGGATCGCATCGAAACTATCGTCGAGACGCTCGAAAACGGCGACGTCTCACTCGAAGAAGCCACGGAACTTCACGAGGAAGGACAGACGCTGCTTGAAGCACTGCAGGACGATCTCGATGTTGGAGATGGCACAGTCATTGAACAGTGACTCCGATATTCTATTGATCGGACGATGTCGCTTCAGCGGCTTCATCAATGAGTGAGTAGGCTTTCTCCCGAAGACTCCCAGTCATGTGGAGGCCGTGAGAATCAATTCGGTCGACGAGCGTGTACGCTTCCTCTCGATCAAGTCCGTCCTCTACAGCTCGGACGACGACACCGATCGTACCAGTGACTATCGCTCCGAGTCCGCGAGCCGTGGTACGAACACGACGATCATCGGAGACAATGCCGATCGGTAGATCGTCTGCAGTATAGCCGAGGACAGCTCCGATTAGATAGACGTCACCGATCTTCTCTACCTCGCCAAGGACCTCTTTTGCTTCCTGAAGGTGGTCATCAACTACGGGGTCGGTTGTTTCAACCTCGTATTGCTCGATGAACCGAGTCAGATTTGTCTGTGCGGGTTCCGTCGTGACTTCATTTTGGACCGCTGGAAGGACGACAAGATCGCCTGCAAAGCTCGTGAGGTGTTCGAGTTCACCGATGGTGCCGAGAGCAATGAGTGTCGTTGCATCAAGAAAGATCCGTGTCATAGCTCATGCGCAGCGGCTGCGTCGGATTCGATATCCTCTGGGGTGAGTTGGGTGGTAAGATTGTGTTCACGGGCGATATCGAGCCACTCTGCAAGGCTCACATTGGCGAGCCGAGCAGCTTCATTGACCGAAATTTCGCCACTCTGGTATTGTTCAATCGCTATCCGTCGACGGATCGACGAGAGGCCTTCTGAGAGTGCTTTGCGAATGACGGTGCTTTTGTCTTCGTCGAGGAGCTCACTGACTGCTTCGAGTTCGTCTTCGTCATCATCGGGAACTCGGGCACTAATCGAGGGCATGTATACACTGTAGCACGCCGTGTTACATAAGGGTGTCTCACATGGGGTTGAGCCGAAACTCGACGATTTCAGCTAGTCGACGGTGAGGTCCCGTTTGTGATGAGCGTGTATTTTCGATCCCGACTCGTTCCTTCTGCCTCTAAGAGGTTGTACTGGGTCATCTTCGAGAGATAGGTTCGAATGGTCCGTTTTGTTCGCGGCTCGTCGACCCGCTCTGTGTACCGCTCGTGGATCTCCGCTGGCCCCAAGGCTCCCTGTTCACGGATGATTTCGTAGACGATCCGCTGATGAGGGGTGAGCGAATCGAGACTCTTCTGTCTGATTTGGGCTCGGGCGTCTGCTGCTTCTTGAAGCATTTCGTCAGTAATCTGCTCGTTGTTTTCGCGGTCGGCCTTGCCTGCTGCGGTTCGGAGAATGCCAATGGCGAGTCGGGCATCACCAGCGGCCGCATCAGCGATACAGTAGAGTTGGTCATCTGTGACAGCATCCTGTTCGAGTCCCCACCGCACACGGGCTCGCAGAATATCATAGAGCTGCTCGTCGTGGTATTTGTCCATCCGGACATGCTCGCTGGATCGCAGTCGACTCACCAGGCGGTCGTCGACTTGGCTGAACAGCTCTTCTTCCTTGTTGGCGATACAGATCACCGCGAACTGCGGGAGGCTATGGAGGTCGTAGATGACGCTGGGATCTTCGAGCTGGTCGGCCTCGTCGAGGATGACCACCGTTCGTGACTCGTTGTACTGCTGGAGGCGGTCGATGAGCTCGTCGTGGGGTGTCGACTGGCGATGGATATCGATTGTTCTGCCAATATCGTCGAGGATCTGGTAGAGAGTTCGAAATCGGGTGTGGTTGCGCCAGCAGTTGACATAGGTCGCCTCAACATCAAGGGCTTCTTCGCGGAGTCGTTCTGTGACGAACTTGGACACACAGGTCTTCCCCGCACCACTGGGACCGGTTACGACAGCAGTATCGGCTGGCTCTCCGCTGGTGATTGGCTTGAGAACACTGGAGAGGTGATTGACCTCTGCATCACGATGCTCGACTTCTTGGGGAATGAACCCAGCACGGAGGACGCGAGCATCTCGGATCATGTGTTACAGGACAGATTCTACGTCAGTCGTATAAGGGTGATTGGGTTGTTTCCAGAAATGATCTGGTTAGTATGTGATCGAGCGCTCTGCTCGACGTATTCGGGAAGGATTCATACGCTCTATCGCTGTTTGTTGGATCACTGTTTCCGGAAAGACAGAGCATCCATAATTGACATCGGAGCTCTCGACTCCTATCGATTAAACTCACCCTCAATTTTAAACCCGATACCGGGAGGAGTGCTGCCCATGTCCAGCTATGAATCGACTCTGATCCGTCAGCTCATTGAGAAAAACGAGCCAATCGAAGATATCGAATTGAACTTCCTCTTGGTCGACGAAGGCATCGATCCTCATGATGCCATCATTATCGAAGACATTCTGGAAGAACAGGGACGGATCGACTACGATCCAGAGACTCGCTGTTTTTCGACAATCACTGACTCTGGGTAGATCACTCGATTTCGTAGTGAGCGATTTCGGTAGTCTCACAGCGTGGGCACTGAGAGATGTCTTCGTGAACGCTGTACCCGCAGTTACGGCATTCATAGAGGAGCTGGTGAGGCGATGTTCGAAGAACCGATCGAAGGCGGCTGAGTTTATTGAGCATGAGATTGAGGGTCGGTAACTTCACCGCAGTCTGGACATTCTGCCCAGTGTCGAGATCCGTTATTGGATGTCTGATATCGAATGATCACGTGGCCGGTACGGATTGCGGCTCCACAGAACTGACACTTTCCAAGAGTTGGGTTACGTGATTCTGTGGTCATACGTTAGCTTTCTTTCATTCGTCACAGGGAATTGGGGAATGGTGTGACATAGGTTCGAAGGCTACCTTGTATCAGAGAGGCAATCCCTCGTCTCCCATATACACGGACCGACGATTGGCATATGTAATTTAGCCGACCGGAGTGAAAATGACATCCTCCCCGGCGTAAACGCGGGGTTTCCTCGCGCTGGGGGTATCGCTTACCGGCCCACGGAGGCAACTTGCGGGTTCGTATACTCCTCGTTGGAACGGGGAGAGCGTGGTGACTCCGACCATCGGTGGTCGTCCCACTTGAGGCATACAGGCCGTGCCATCGACCGTGATACTGCTGTCTGCCGCTTCAGGAACGTCTCGCTCGCAGTGAGATCCGCGTGGCCCTCGAAGCCGCACGGACACGTCAGCGTGTCGCGGTGGCGCGTCGTCCGGTCGGTCGACCCACACTGCGGGCACTCTTGGGAAGTCCATGCTTCCGAGCGAAGCTCCACCGAGATGCCGTACTCCTCGGCGGTACACGCCAGACGGTCGATGAACGCCCGGAACGCCCAGAAGTTGTGCGTCTTGGCGTTCGTCTCGACCGACCAGTGTGTGTCGAGTACGTCCGTTAACGCTCCGACGTATACCGTGGAGACGCCCTCGGTGTGCAACCGTTCGATGAGGTCGCGTGCAAGTGCATCTTGGGCGTGGTCGCGCCGTCGTGTCCGGCGTCGGTACAGCGAGCGTATTCGATTCGAGGAGTATCGGCCGTCTTCGAGTAACGACTGCAACCGGGCGATCTCGCGTGTCGTCTCGCGGAACCGCTCGAATAGGTCGCGCCCTTCGTAGAGGTACTGCTGGCCGGTTGTGGTTGTACAGGCGACGAGGTTGTTCGCACCGATATCCAGCGCGGCTTCTTCCGAAGCCAGTGGTTGTGCCAGTCGAGAATTGTCTACGGTGACTGGCTGAAAGGCTCTGAATGTTTGTGCGTTATCGTCGTAATACAGTTCTAACCGGCCCTGCTTGTCGTACTCTTTCCAGTTGGGCTCGCCCCGAACTTCGAGCCGGAGGCGTTCGCGGTATCCGAGTCCGTACTCGTCTTTCAGGTCTTGGCCGACCAGAATTTCGAGCCGGGAGAACTCGCCCCACTCGACGGAGTACGACGTGTTGCGGATGTACGTCCGAAGGTCGCGGCCCTCGCGTTCGTTGCCCCAGTAGCCGGGCTTGCCGTTGGCTTCGCCCTTCTTTTGGAGTGCGAAAAACGACCGCCACGCTTCGCGGTTCTTGCGTTCGATCTGTTGAACTGTCGACGCACCAAGGACGCCACCGTAGCGACCTCGGTATTCGCCGATCTCCCACACGTCGGCGTCGGGATCAGCGTAGTTCTGACGACGTTCGTAGTTGATCTCGTTCCAGAGAGCGGCAGAAGCGTCCAACAGACGGCGAAGTAGTTCTCCGTCCTCGTCGGACTGGGGAACGACCTCGAATGTGTTGGTACGCTTCATCACCAGATTATTGTATCGTAATACACATAAATTTGTTGTTTGTGTGTGTATAGTGTGGTAGAGATACGAATCGAGTTCGACGACGAGGAACAGTACGACCGATTGAAAGAGTTGAAGAAGCAACGAGGGCTGACGTGGAAAGGCCTACTCCTCGAAGGCGAGAAGCGTGTCCACGAGGATACCCCAGACAGCCTGTGAACTGCGGTTGTGTCGTGCTACGGCGCGATTCACGCCCGCCGTGAAAGGCGGGACTCTCTCGCTGTTTTAGGTAGTCTGTGAGTCGACCCCTGTTCCACTGAGCAGTGAGTGCGCGCGAGTGTGGTCAGTGCGGTTATGGGATACTGGATCGGCCGCATATTGGAGATTCTACCTGCAAATTCAGATTTCCCATCCTAATCTGCCCCGATTGCAAAAACGGCTGAGATCAGATTATAAATTATCTAAGAATAGCTAATGCCTTCATAAAATGTTGAGAGGAGACTCTTTTCACGTCTGAAGAGTCTGAATCTTCCCGAATGCTCGTCGTATTATATGGGCATCTGGATTGTTGATGCAATCAGACGGTGACCACCTGATGACGAACATTACGCCAAATCATGAACAGAATACGAGCGCAGTGATGAACTGGGCTACAGATGTCGTACAGCAGGGAACGCTCGCGCTCAGAGCAACCATTCGAGGAATGAGCTTCTGGGCGGCAATTCTGTTGCCGCTGGTCTACCTGCCACTCCTCTCGGGTGGCTTGGGCTCCCAGACTGGCTTCATAGTCATCGGCCTGCTCGGACTGCATCTGATCGCACTGTTCGTCGGACACAACCACACCCACACCAACCAATGAGCGCCTCACCACAGCCTGACGCCTCGACCAACGACTCCGAAGCAAAAGATGAGCGGCTTGCCGACTATCTTCGTTCCCGTGTCGAAGATGGTGAGCTGTATTTCAAAAGCAAGTTTATCGCAGAGGATGTCAGCCTCTCGTCGAAGGAGATCGGCGCGCTGATCGTCAAGCTCCAAGACTCGGTCGACGACCTCTCGATCGAACGCTGGTCGTACACGGGTGCGACCACTTGGAGAGTCGAGCAGACCAGCTAACGGCGTTGTCACCGTCGACCCATCACCACTCCTTTGAAACAATTGCTTCCAGCACCAGTCTCCCGACTGACAGCGAGACGAAGATAATCTCCAACAGAGATTCCTTTCCAACCCGCTTGGCTGGCTCGCTGTTTGAATGTGGTAGTGAGAAAACACTCGGGCCGTATTTCTGGGACATGTTAACCAACAGTTGGCAGGAGACCACGACTGTTGTTGGTTAATATATTGGTTTCATCATCAACCCAACCGACTGATTGATCCCGTCGACTTCCGATACCCACGTATGCGACGAACCCGATTGGTGGCTCTCGTTGGTGTCGTCCTGTTGGTTGCCCTCGCTGGGTGTACTGGCAGTCCTGTTGATGAGACTGCGACACCAGACGAACCTGCCAGCGAGTCGACTGAGACCACCACGCCCGACGCCGTCGACGGTGAGTCGGTCACCGTCACTGTCACACGTGTGATTGACGGCGACACCATGGAAATCGAGTATGCCAATGGTACCGAAGATACAGTCCGCCTACTTGGTGTCGACACGCCTGAAACCACGCTTTCGCGGGTCTCGCCCGATGAATTTGCGGGTATTCCTGATACCACGGCTGGCCGTGATCACCTCTTCAATTGGGGCGAGCGAGCGACAACTTTCGCCGAAGATGAATTGGAAGGAACGCAGGTCCAGATGGTCTTTGATCCCGACTCAGACAGACGCGGTTACTTTGGCCGTCTCTTGGTGTATCTCTACGTCGACGGTGAGAATTTCAATGAGCGACTGCTGGCAGAGGGCTACGCCCGGATGTACGACAGTCAGTTCTCGCTCCGTGAGGAGTTTGCAACAGCCGAACAGGAAGCCCAAGCGACCGACGTAGGATTGTGGGACTTCCAAGGCTCTGATACTGGGTCGGAAACAGTCAGCGAAAGCAGCGACGTTGAGGTTCCACCGCTGCCAGCGGATGGCGACTACAACTGCGGCGACTTTGAAACGCAAGAACAGGCCCAATACGTACTTGAGAACGAATCAGGCGATCCACACGGCCTCGACGCAGACGGAAATGGGGTCGCATGTGAGTCACTGTCTTAAGTCAGATCCCTACTCACAATCACACTCTGGGAGTAGTTCTACGCTCTCTCTCCTATATTGACTGATTCTCCGGATTTCTCGATAGTCTTAATTCATTTGTCTGATCAGTATTCGTCACGAGCTCTCAATAGAGATTTCCGAACAACTCACCTGCCTGTTTACTACTGTAGTCGAAGACTGCGATCAGTCGTACCTTCTTGAAATCCCGAAACAGGAAGTCGACATCGGCTACGTCGCCCCAACCGAACGATAACTCCGAGGACCAACCGGAGGCCGATCAGCCACCGGTGAGCAAGGCGAAACCCGAGTTGTTGAGATCTCAGAGATGGGAGATCAAGGAGATGGTCTTACTCGCGTTGAGCGTGGATTCGTCGTGATCGTCCCCGAGACGGAGAAAGGACAGCAGGTTCGAATTAAAATCGAAACCGTGCGAGATTCAGTTACGTTTGGGCAGGTGCTCGAACATCTCGATAGAGCCGACTCGATGGTGTCAAATTAGTATAGAGAGGCACTCATTTCTAGGAAAAACGGCACTCACGTGTTCAAACGTTTTTATTCTATGATTATGCTACCTGGTTCGGTCACTCTGATTCGGACTCGTGAAATTCGGTGACGAACAGTCGGCCGTCGACCTTGTAGAGCCAGCCGTGGTTGAGTAGGTAATCGAGGACTTGGTCGATGTCAGAGGAGACGAGATCTGGATTGGACTCGGAAATGAGTTGTGTAGCTCGGTGGCGAGTAACTGAACTTTGGTCAGTGTTCTCCAAGAGATACCGCTCGATAGGCTGGTAGGCGTCTTCGATCCATCCTGGGAGTGATGGTTGATCTTTTTTCCACATCGGTCCGGTTAGGCGTGATGGTGCTACTGATTCCAGCTACTTAAACTGAAGATTGAGATTGAAATTATATGACTCATTACGCACGCGCTCATCGAGAGCAGGCGTAGGTCGACCAGCGCGAGCTGTTCTCCACTCACTCTCTCCGGTCTTCCTGATCCGGGTTGGGTTAACCAACAAAGCTGCAAATTTGGTACTTTGTTGGTTAATACTGACTCCTCACTTCCCGTAGAATTTCTGCCGTTCGAGAACATATCGGAAGCCGTCTCGTTAGTCAGTAGTCGATCTTAGTGAGATTCTAATTGTGTAATTGAATAACTCGATTACGTGATATGCAATCGAGTCTCAATCACCAGAATACAGTCCTACAATTCCGATACTGTCCATCTCACACTCCGAGATATCATACACCACAGTAACACCTATATGGAGTGGACAAAGACCCATTAATGTGAAAATAAATGAAGTAAACACGTATATTATTGATTTTGATTGGCGGAATTGGTTTTTTGTCGAGGTAGAAACCGACGAGGGAATTAGTGGTGTTGGTGAGGCACTTAGTGGAGAAGGGCTCACAGCGGCACTCGAAGCGACTGCTGAAGCTCATAAACACTATCTGATTGGTGAGGATCCGCTGAACCGAAAGAAGATCAGCCGTCGACTCCGCCGCTATCCCTTCGCGTGGCGCGGAGGCAAACTTATCAATGCTATCGCCTCGGCATTCAATATCGCGTTGTGGGATATCGCTGGAAAAAACTACGGCGAACCGGTCTGGAAACTGCTCGGCGGCAAGGTTCACGACGAGATCCCGGTCTACGCCAACGGCTGGCATATTGGCGACCGAACACCCGAAAACTATGCCCACCATGCGAAGAAGGCTCTCGAAGAACAGGAGTATCCCGCGCTGAAATGTGATCCCTTCGCCCACTACGAGTACTCACTGACTAACGAGCAGATTGACGAAGTTGCTGAACTCCTCCAGGCTGTTCGTGATGCGGTTGGCTGGGATGTTGGTATTGCTCTCGACTGCCACGGTCGGTTTTCTCGACGGGGAGCCATTGAGGTCGCAAACGCCCTTGAGGAGTACGACATCATGTTCCTCGAAGAGCCCGTTGAGATCGAAGATAGAGAGGTAATGGCCGATGTGACTGACAAGGTGAATATGCCGGTTGCAACTGGCGAACGGATCTACAACAACGAGACGATGGAAGAGCTGGTCCGTACCCAGGCTTGTGACATCATCCAACCTGACTTAACCAACTATGGCAGTCTTCAAGAACTCCAGCATGCTGCCTCGATGGCAAAATCACGCTACATGACCTTTGCTCCTCACAATCCTAACTCAGGGATTAGCACTGCTGCTGGACTCCATCTCTGTGCTGGTATCGAGAATCTTGAAGTTCTCGAACATATGAGTCGTGATGTTCCGTGGGGCGATGAAATCATCAAACACGACTTCAAGGTCACGGATGGGACAATCGAAGTCCCCGATAAGCCAGGGCTCGGTGTCGAATTTGATGCAGAAGCTGCGAAACAGTATCCTGGAGAACGAAAAGATAGCCATAGTCTCTTCGACGAAGCTGGTGCACTGAAGCGACCCTAACGTTTCTCGCTACGTCCTACTTTTCGGCGGCCTCGCTTACCAGATATTGAGTTGCATATTGAGGGTGTCATGAGTAGTTGCCTGAAATCCACGACGGATCGGAAGTTAACACATATATCCCACACCCGTGCATTCCTCTGTTATATGCAATTCTGTGACGAATGTGGTTCGCTGATGCACACGGAGGGTGACACGTGGGTGTGTTGCTCCTGTGAGAACGAGGAGCCTCGGGACTCGCAAGCGGAAGCGGCGATGTCGACCCAGGATCAGTACTTCACAAAGCCGCTTAGTTAGAACGTCTGCTTGCTGAAGGTGTGTCTAAAACCAAACAAGCAGACGGTGAGATCCACGAGGACCAGCTTCTTAACTTTCTCGTCAACCGCCTTGAC
>Ga0306901_1000816_pt1 | contig 11510 bp, 11 predicted proteins | sample AntRauMFilla3767_FD_190431 | JGI IMG/M metagenome (GOLD analysis project Ga0306901, IMG submission 190431) | Saline lake microbial communities from Rauer Islands, Antarctica - Metagenome Filla 3 #767 (v2) (version 2) | ecosystem: Environmental > Aquatic > Non-marine Saline and Alkaline > Saline ... | reverse complement strand
AACGCAGTGCGATGAAATCTATGCCGTACAGCGTGTGATAACTGTGGGCGAGAATCTCTGAGCCTCGCTTAGTCGCCGCGTACACCGACACCGGCGTATCGGCCGCAAAGTTTTCCCTAAACGGCACGTCGTCACTTTCGCCATACACCGAAGAGGTAGAAGCAAAGATTACTTTTTTAATATCTGCCTTTTTGGCAATTTCTAAAATGGTAAAGGTAGCTACGTAATTGTTGGCGATGTATTCTTGCGGAGCTTCTAGCGAATACCGCACCCCAGCCTGCGCTGCCAAATGGCAGATACCATCAAATTTTTCTTGCTGACACAAATCCAGCAACTTTGGATCATTCACATCCAGCTGGATAAAAGATACTTCCGCAGGCAGATTCTGTACCCGATCTTTTTTGAGCGATATATCGTAGTAGTCATTGAGATTATCAATCGCGACCACCTGATGACCATCCGCGACCAAACTACGCGCCAATGCATTGCCAATAAATCCCGCTCCACCAGTTACCAGATATTTCATAGTATTTACTATAACGTCACACTCTAAGATAAGGTTGCATTGTGATAAAGTAATAAAAACCTACTTATTTTATATAACGCTCATGTTACAAACATCTCAAATTTGGCTACTCGATACAATCTGCAGATTGCCAGCAAAACGATTCGTCAGTATTTTCAATACAATAAATACACTCACTAGAAGGTACGCAATTACCACCAGCGTTGAAGCAAGTTCAGATAATCAAAAGCCATTTATAATCGTGAAAGATGCAGAAGATGAAATTATAATTAGTCAGCCTGGTCGCCTGCGGTTGTATCGCAACGGTATTGCAGCTCGACTTGATGTACTCTTCACGAACTATCTATTGAAAGAAATACCGTTTACTACAGACGACATCATCGTAGATTGCGGTGCAAACATCGGAGAATTAACAAAAGTTCTACAACAAAAATATAATGTTAAAGCGATGTGTGTCGAACCAGAAACAAGAGATTCGGAGGCAATCCGACGCAACACAAATACACAAGACACTAACGTATACGAAACATTACTTTGGAAAGAAAACACCACCCTAAATTTTTTCCAAAATAACAAAACTGGTGACAGTTCGGTGTTTGATACTGGCACCAACGAGACACCTATTTCAAAGTCTGCAGTAACACTAGAGAAGTTAGTATCAGAAGATTCTTTTTATAAACAAAAAAAGCGCATCAAGTTACTTAAAATAGAAGCCGAAGGAGTTGAACCAGAAGTACTCAAAGGAGCATTACCGATCCTATCTACGGTTGAATATATTACGGTTGATTGTGGGCCAGAAAAAATAGTCAATGGCAAACGAGAGACCACTGCCATAGATGTGCTATCTATCCTTGCCTCAGCTGGATTTTCTCCGATTAAGTTTAATCATAAACGAATTATTTTCTTGTTCAAAAACCAGGCTTACTTATAAGTCTCAAGCGACAAACACTATTTATTGACACAAATGGCCACAATCACCCAAAAGACTTTGACTGTAAGGTTGTTTAGGTAGCATCAGCCATTTTTACACTACTCATGTACTTTTGATGTACAGACAGTATCTTTGAAACCTCATTTTTGACATAATGTTCGCAAAATACATCGTGACACAGTTAGAGATTGACATGAGCCCTTGATCCGCAATTTCTACGATATATGTTTATACTGTATCGTTTATGTGTACCACATAGTTATAACGATATATATATCTTAAAACAGACACATTATTTAATTTCATAGAAATGAAACCAAAACAACAAAAGTTAATCCGTACCTTAAATAGTCTTTTTAAGACTGATATAACCTATCTTACACACGGGGTAGGATGGCTGGGTGGTGCCAAACTACTAAGTAGTGTGTTTTCTTTTATGCTCGTATTAGCCTTTGCCAACCTAATGCCAGCCGAAGCCTACGGTACCTACAGCTATGTAATGGCTACAATCAGCATTGTCGTACTCACCTCACTACCAGGCATTGAAAGCTCTTTGCTACGTTCAGTTGCCCGTGGTTTTGGTGGCTCTCTATTTACCGCTCAGCGGGTACGATTACGTTGGAGCAGTATTGGTGCGCTGATGTTGTTGCTAATCGGGGGGTACTATCTATACCAAGGGAACATGGTGTTGAGTAGTAGCTTTCTTATCGGAGGATTACTCTTTCCTTTGTTTGTAAGCTTTTCTCAATTCGGGTCGTACCTCAACGGCAGCAAACTATTCCGTAAACTTGCCTTACACCAACTTACTATAAAATTTTTATTTGCTGCCACCCTCGGAGTAGCGCTGCTATTTACTGATAATGTGGCGACCTTAGTAGCGCTAAACATGGGAGTAATTGCATTTACCGGCATATTATTTACTCGCCAAGTCATAGCTAAACACCAAGACGAACTAAAGACTCCTCCAGACGAAGATCTTATTTCTTATGGTAAACACCTAACCGTAATGAACATTCTTGAAACCATTAGCAGCTACCTGGACAAAATTCTATTGTGGCACTTCTTGGGGCCAGTACAAGTGGCTATTTGGGGCTTGGCCTATACGCCAATTCAAATTGCTCAAGGTTTAGTAAAAAAGACACTAGGCCCCATAGCCATGCCTAAATTTTCACAAAATGATTTTGAAAAAACGAAACAGCACCTACCTGCAAAGGTTGCAAAACTGTTTCTTATTCTGGTACCAATAGCGCTCGTCTATGTACTGGTGGCACCAATTTTATTCAAATATGCTTTATCCCAATACACTGATTCTGTTATCTACTCACAAGTATTGACGCTTCTGCTGTTACTTATTCCATTTAATTTTTTTAGTGGATTTTTACTAGCTCACGCACATAAACGAGATCTTTACATAATCAAAGTTTCTTTTGGTCTTACCTTAATCATTTCACTAGTTGTCTTGATACCACTTTGGGGACTATGGGGCGCGGTTGTCGCACACGTAACCGCGATGACTATACGTTCTGTTTTGTCCTGGGGATTGTTTGTTCGTGCCCAGAAAATTTATCTTAATGGTTAGACAATTGTCTTAAAACCACGAACCTTCATTTACTTCGTTAACAATCTACCTTTCGTATAACTTTATAAAGAAGTTATTATGAGTGGATATTACTTGGGTTTAGTAGCAACCACATAGTAACCTGAGCTCATGAAATATGGCACATGTGGATCATCCTTTCCTTCTCCATGTTTCTCCAACACAAACCGGTCCAAGTACGGCAGAAGTTTTGCAATGATAAATAATGCTTGACGAAAAACAATATCAAACCTTAAACGAGTCTTAAAACCAATTCTCTGCAGCAAAATTGCCATGGTTTCAAAAGTCTCAGCCTCTTCCTGAATAGCGATATTGTCCCAGTCACTAAATAAATATTCCAGTCCTGTGCGAGTAAACCTCCAGTAATCATCGGGAGCATCATGAAATGGAAACATGAAGCGGGTTGTTAAGATAACTTTTCCACCAGGTGCAAGCACACGATACATTTCATCAATAACTTGCCGAGGTTCTTTTACATGCTCAAGCATTTCTACACAGAGCACCACTGCAAATGAACCTTTCTCAAAAGGTAAATTATGGGCATCTGCAATTACATCTGGATCTCTTTTGGGGTCTAAGTCCACCGTAAGACTATGGGGAAACAATTGGGCATATCTTTTACTACCGGAGCCAAGATCAAGCGTTTTATTTTCTGATCGATGAAGTTCAAGAAATGATTTAAGTTTTTTTCTGGTTATTTTACCGGTAAATATCATATTTAAAATTTTTTTAAAAGACGCTCTATTATCGACTTTTTTTTGTTTTCATTACTAAGTACCTGTCCGCTATATCCATTTAAACTAAAAGAGAATGATTGTTTTTTAATTTGATCAAAAAGCAGGTCGAAGTCTTGTTCCTGGATTGGTCTCTTCTCAGCAAGATTGCACTCTCGAGCAAAAGTCTCATCAAACTCACCTGCAGATAGATTAAACTCAGTTTTATTGCAATCTGCAAAATCGACTGCTTTTTTAATAACGTAATTATCTTTTTCATACCCATTTTCTACTCTTGCCATTTGTGTCCTGATATGGTGGGCGGGACCTAGTTTTTGCATCTTATTCAACACTCTACCAAAAATATCTTTGTAGTATTGCTCAAATTCATGATACGCAGTTGGAAAATCTAGATACACAAGTTGGTATCCTTCTTTGTACATCCTTTTTGTGGTAAACGTTTCTGGTCGCTTTGAATCTTTTTCCTTTGGAATATATTTGAGTGCTTCGAGTAGATGTTTTGTTCTATACAGATGAGGCCCGTTAGGAAGGATTGTTTCTGAAAAACAGTCATATGCTAGAGGATTAACAAAAAAAGTATTGCTGGGTAACCTCTCTGCAATTTGCAACATCAGAGCTAGCGAATCATCCATAACGACCATGTCTGCATCCACGAAAAAAGTGTACTTTTTATCGAGGTTAATTGCTAACTCGTAACCCTTTTTTAGTGCTTGGGAAAATGGTTTTATATTTTTGACTAGATGAATATTTTCTCTTGGTACACCATTTCTTTCTATGGCGTAGCGACATAGCCCCTCTGTACGCTCGCCAGACGAACGGATAATCACTGCGGTGTTTTTTAGGAGTTCCATAGGTTTATAATTTTTTCTTACTGGAGAAATAGAATTCTTGAATTATAGCACTCTACCGTTCACAAGCTAATTCATTTCTTTTCAATATGAAATGTAATTTTTCAAGCTTCTTCTAGTGATGGTTTATTTATTAGCTTTGAATAGATTAATAATTCTACTTTTTAATATGCGCAGCAACAAGCTGATACGGTAATAGTTGTATCGATACAAAAAACCTATCAAAGATAATTTTTTGGGCTGATACTTTTCAGTTTTGACCTCTTCAATAATTCGACCTATGAACGCTTGGTACTGTTCAGCTGCTTCGGCTATGTCAGGTAGATGTGTTCTGTCACTGTATTGCTCATAGTTACTAGCTATTCGTGTAAGTAGGTCTGGTATCTCTTCTGCCGTATCAAATAGTTCTCCTGCCGCTCCAACTATTTCTGGATGACCCCCATCGCGCAATGCGATTGCGGGTAAACCACAGTGCAATGCCTCAATCAAAGCATTAGAACAGGGATCTTTTTGTGAGGCAGTGACATAAATATCGTTATCGCGCAACAGATCAGCTAGCTCTGATGGTTTCACTGCAGGTATATGCTTTATATTTTGGAACTGTGTTGGAGTATTGCCAACAAATGTGATTTCAAAGCGAGAAAAATCGAGATTTTGGTCGAGCCAATGGTAGGTTGCAAAACCTTTGTTTGGATGATTAGAAAAGCTGCTGGCAATTATTTTTACTTTTTGGTTCGTAAGATTCTTTGTATACTTTGCAGGATAAAAAATATCACAGTCAGGAGCATTTAGGACAGTTTGCGTAAATAGAGTTGGTTTCTTTCCTAAATCTAGATTTGCCCGGCGAGACCATTCTGACTGGTATAAAGTCCCGTCTGCAAGCGTACTATTTAGCTCGTAGATAATTTGATCGACATACAACTGGCTCTCATCGCCACGATACATCGAAACAGGACCGTCTACTCTATGGATAAATATAGCATCAGGAAATCGATACTTAAGGCGTGTAATCGTAGCTGGACCGTTACCTTTGTTGCCACCCAGAGTGTGACTATTAAAAATAAATGCATCGGCTTCATCTGGAGTAGGTGCGAATGTGCCTTGTTTCTCAAGTTCTTTTTTAAGACTTTTTAAGAACTGATTAGCACCCCCGTATGGTTCATCTATAATGTTGTAGACTAAGTAGATTTTCATACGGTTACGATTTCTTTTAATAGACGTTTGTAATCAGCCTTAATTTTTTGTGGATGGTAGTTTTGCCACACGTACTCTGAGCCGCGCTTACCAAGATCGGCTAAATCATATTTGCCGGCAGCAATAGCTGTCAGAGTATCATTCCAATCTTCATCGGTGGTGCAGATGATGGCTGGAGACCTCTTGTACGACGGTACCGGCGAAGCTACTACTGGAATACCCATCGCCATTGCACCACCAATTTTGGTGAATGTATGCGCTAGATTATATGGATCGGATAAATCTCGCGGCGCAATAAATACATCACAGCCGCGCATTTGTTTATCTACAGACCACTCGCGATATGGCTGCGCATCTACCTGCATGTCACCAACGGCTACTGCGGTACCACCAATTGTCCGCAATCCGATACCGTGGTTGCGTGCAACCACGGAGAGTGTTTCTTTGAGCACCTCCAATTCTTTTACTTTCCATTTAAACCCAACCCAGAGAAATGTCTTTGGTGGATTCTGGGGTGCTGTTTTGTACTTAAAAAATTTTTCAGGGATAGCTTCTTCTATCAGCGTGACTGACTTATTTGGATACTGATCTTTAATCACCTGCTTTAGATACGGTGATGCGGCGATTAGATGATCTGCAAGTTCGGTAAATTTACGAACTTGCTCACACTGTTCGTCCTCAACATACGTAGAACTAGCGTCATAATAATTTACATTTATATCTAACACAATGGCTGTACCCTGTTCTTTTAGACGCTTGGCTAGTGCTAATGCAGGAGCATCAAAGTATTTTTGGAAGATGGCGACATCATACGTTTGGTGAGGGTTAAAAAGTTCTACAATATACTGAAGATCATTTTGAAACCATAGTATTGGATCATACACTCGAATTCTTGTAGAAGGCATTGCAAGACTGTACAGAGTAAACTTAGGACGAACAAAACCAATTCGTTTTTTTGTCCTTGTTTTCTGAAAGAATGATTTGGTCCTGACAGCGAGAAAGTGTAGATCTTTAATCATGGTATTCACACAGAATATCACACTGGTTGCAGATAGATTTCCACAATACCAGCATAGTATTTTACACCTGCAGCATATTAGCTTTCTTGCTATAATTACACCTAACTAAGCAATATGAAAATTATATTTATTGCTCCCCGATACCACACCAATCAGCATTTTTGGGTTGAAGCGCTACAACAACATGGACATGATGTGAGTTTCTTAGTCGACAAAAAAGTAGAGTTTGCAGAACATTATGACTCTCTAGAACCAACCGTAGTGCAAACCAGTAAACTTCCTAAGCTTGTGTGCTTCATCATCGACAGTTTTATGCGGCTGCAGGGAAAACAAATTCGTGCGCGTTTGCATACATTACCAAAATGGTCATTTTTGAAGAATCGACTAGTGAATGACCAAGCGGATGTGGTGATAGTTCGAGACACAGGATCGACGCTCTCACTTACGACCTTTCTATTGTGCCGCATACACAAGATACCTTGTATTCTATACAATCAACATCCGCTTGAAGATCGTGAGCATCGCCTAACACGCTGGTTGCAAGCGATTGGGCTTGCACCTCAAGTCAGGATAACTCCTATGCGCAAAAATACCACTAGTACACACAACTCAAAGCAGAATTCGTTTTATGTGCCGCTGATTAGTTCTTTTTCGTACAACATAGCGACACGAGCAACCCCCACCCCACCAATCAAACTTCTGTTTATTGGAAAATTTACCTTGGACCGCAAAAGGCACATACACTTACTGGAATCTATTCGCACGCTATCTAGCACATACACTATACAGTTAACAATGGTCGGCGCGTACCATGAATCAAACACTAAGCCATATGATGACGCAGTAGCCTTTGTTCATGAGCACAAACTAGAAAGTGTAGTTACTTTTTTGCATAACGTTCCGTACGAAGACATGCCAAAACTGTATCAAGTGCACGATCTATTTGTACTTCCAAGCGTCGATGAACCATTTGCTATTTCCCCTTTGGAAGCTATGAACTTTGGTTTACCGGTGATTATTACCGACACTAATGGTGCACGAGGTTGTGTGCGAGACGGCGAAACTGGATTTGTAATACCAAGTAATGATCAAGTGACACTGACAGAAAAAGTTGAATTATTATTGGGAGACAAGACCTTGCTACAGACAATGGGTTTTAATGCGAACAAGTACGTATTAGAGCATCACAACAGTGAATCATTTTTACGTCATTTGTATATTGCACTGGATGCAGCCGGAGCACAGCCGCTACAGCAAAGCAAGAAGTGACATACACGACAAAAAATCGCCTCCTATGCTAAAATATCACCCATGTCACAAGACTTAATTTCCAAAATGTATGAGAACTTTGGAAGTGAGGTTGTTGAACTATCTAGCACACTAGAAACAAAAATTAACGACCTTCGCACTCGAGGGGTTGGGTTGTATCCAGACATTCGTATTGCTAGTGATGGAAAAACTGCTGGCACAATCAGTACAGATGATTTTGCTATATTACACCTGCTTATACGTACATTTAAACCACAAGCCGTTTTTGAAGTTGGCACCTGGCTTGGCACTAGTGCCATGGTGATGGCTGACGCAATGCAAATGAATAAATCTGGACACATATATACCTGTGACCAAAATTCATATTATGCACTCGATGAATCATATGACGAACAAATTACTCGCTTGATAGGATTTAGCGACGTTGTTGTGAATCAATTACCAACTGATTGTAAAGTTGACATGATCTTTGCGGACGGAGAACTTACGTTTAATACCCTAAAAGCCATTCGCCCGTACATGGATGACAATACAATCATCGTCACTCATGACTACGAAGGTATTGCAGAAAAAGGAGTGACAAACTTGATTCGAAGTCAGGCGATAAATCGTGGAAAGTATGAAATGGTCATTAACCCGCAAATAAATGCCAACAGTCCTAAAACAACCTTGGCAATCCTACTACCTCCAACAATTGTTTCTCGTCTTAAACTAAACAAAGCGAACTCACTATTTAAATACACTCACCTTCTATATATTGCTGTCAAAACATATTCATTTTTAATTGCAAGAAAAATAATTAGAATGATTAAATCACCTTTGATAAAAGCGATATAATTTAAATAACATGATCAACAAAATAATTAAAGGGTTGGGAATTAAAATTGTAAAAATAGCTGCTGCCAACGAAATGATGGAGCTAAATGCAGATTTTCTTAATCATCACGTAAAAGTACGACCTTATACAATGACTTCCAAAGCTCGATGTTTTGCATTGTATAAAGCATTGCAGTATGTACAAGCTGCAAACATTGAAGGCGATCTGGTTGAATGTGGTGTCTGGCGTGGAGGTAACACCATGCTCATGGCAAACATCCTCACTGTGAGTAATAGTACTGATCGATCTATATATTTGTACGACACCTTTGGGGGTATGAGCGAACCTTTACCAGTAGATAAAAAGCCCGGTACTAACGAATCTGCTAAAAGTCAGTGGAATGATGCGAAGAAGGAATCTCACAACGAATGGTGCTACGCCAGCCTCGAAGAAGTACAGGACAACATGAATCAAACAGCTTATCCAAAAGATAAATTACATTTCATTAAGGGAAAGGTGGAGGAAACATTACTGCACAGCAAACCAAGCAAGATCGCTATCCTTAGGTTGGATACTGACTGGTACGAATCTACTAAAGCTGAATTAGAGATACTGTTCCCGCTTCTGGCGGAGGGTGGTGTGCTGATCATTGACGATTACGGGTCGTGGGAAGGTGCACGTAAAGCAGTAGATGAGTACTTTGAGCCTGGGCAGATTCTTTTGCACAGAATCGATAACACTGGTGTGATAGGGATAAAAAAATAAATAAACTAATTATGTCTGAACGAGCCGTAGAAAAAGCAGAGATCCAGGAAAATCAGTATACCTTTCCCTATCACTACATACCTGATGTAAATAATAAAACGATAATTACTAATCGCATTATAAGAAAGCCGATGATATACATGAGCTATATCGGGTTTGTACGTGATGAAGTAATAAACTGTGGTACGAAATCAATATTAGATGTGGGTTGTGGAGACGGTCGAATGTTGTACGAACTAGAAAACAAAGATCCTGATCGAACATACTTTGGGATTGATATCTCTGAACGGGCATTACAGTTTGCGCGTGGTTTTACCCAGCATTCCAAGTTTGAAGTTTTTGACATAATCAATGCGCCGTATCCTACACAATTTGATGCGTGTACCTACATTGAAACTATTGAGCATATTGAACCAGAAAAAATTAAGCCGATGATAGCCAATATGGCGGCATCGCTAAAGCCAGGTGGGGTGATGTATCTGACGACACCGACCACTAATCTACCCACCGCCAATAAACACTTTCAGCACTTTACAAAAGAATCGATTGAAAAATACATCGGAGAACATTTCACTCTTGCAGAGGTGCGATATTTTAACGTAGAGAATGGGCTGGCAAAATTTTTGAATGGTTTATTACTAAATAGAATATTTATCCTTAATTTTGGTCCGTTTCGAAGAACTATATTTGGTATGTATATGAAGCACTGTTTCATTGGCACTGCAAAAACTGGCTCACGCATTTACGTAAAAGCTATTAAGAAATGAGGGACTGAAGATAACTACCGTAACTATTTTTATGATATTGCTTTGCTTTAGCTAGTATTGCCTGATCTGATAGCCAGCCATTCCGCCAAGCTATTTCTTCTAAGCAAGCCACTTTATAGCCTTGCCGCTGCTCGATAATACTGACGAAATGCGCTGCCTCAAGCATGGAGTCATACGTACCCATATCAAGCCACGTATGCCCACGACCCAATTGCGTTACCTGTAATTGACCACGCTCTAAATACACTTCATTTACCGCTGTAATCTCTTTTTCTTGTCGAGCTGAGGGTTTCACTGCTTTAGCAATACTAGCTGCGTCTTGATCGTAAACATAGAGACCAGTGACAGCAATACTACTCTCTGGCTGAGTTGGCTTTTCTTCAATCTTAGTCACGACACCAGAAGCGTTGAAACTGAGGACTCCAAAGCGCTCCGGATCCGCCACATGATAACCAAATACAGTCGCACCTGTCTTAAACTGAGAAATAGTGTTTTCTAGAATACCCTGTAAACCATAACCATAAAACAAGTTATCGCCTAAAATTAGGGTGACATTATCATCGGCGATAAATTCTTCCCCGATTATAAGTGCTTCTGCTATTCCATTTGGCTTACTCTGAGTGGCGTAGGTTAAGGAGATACCCCACTCACTACCGTCACCGAGTAAGTTCTCAAATTGCCTGGCATCATCTGGATTAGTGATAACCATAATATCGCGGATACCAGCGAGCATGAGTACCGAAATGGGGTAGTAGATCATCGGTTTGTCATAGACTGGCAAAAGCTGTTTACAGACACCACGTGTAATTGGGTATAACCGCGTACCTGACCCTCCTGCTAAAACGATTCCTTTCATATTTTGTAGACTAGCATATTTACAATAAAGCCTCCCACTCCCTCATAATCGTGTCTTTATCAAAGGCTTCTGCAATGCGTGCTTGGTAGGCGGTGTAGGCTGGGCCGCGCTTCCAATCCCGGGTGAGGACGTCGCTGATGCAGGTGGCGAGCTGTAGTTCGGCTGGTATGAGCGGGCGTTTGATTGG